>Ga0209986_10002508_pt1 | contig 16739 bp, 22 predicted proteins | sample BlataG_FD_183168 | JGI IMG/M metagenome (GOLD analysis project Ga0209986, IMG submission 183168) | Deep subsurface microbial communities from Black Sea to uncover new lineages of life (NeLLi) - Black_00105 metaG (SPAdes) (version 2) | ecosystem: Environmental > Aquatic > Marine > Oceanic >...
AGCTGGCTATAATGAACGGGCTTTATCGTAACGAACTAAGGCTGTACAAAAACCTTTTCCAGCCGGTGATGAAGCTGGTTAGTAAGGAAAGGATTGGAGGCAGTGTAAAGAGGAAATATGATACCCCCAAGACACCGTACAAGAGATTGATGGATTCGGGGCAAATACCAGAGGCAACCAGAAAGCAACTTGAGGCGGTCTACCTTAGCTTAAACCCGGCTCAACTAAAGCGGAGCATCGATACCAAATTAGACAAGCTCTACAGGACATATCAAGGGAAAACGAGATCCCAGCAAGTTGACCCGATGAGGAAAGTAGTACCTCATACGGTTACATCTTTTATGATACAACAACCTAAAGTTGGGTTACCTGCTTAAATGATTTGACACGACTACATCAACCACTGTGGAAAAGAGCTGAGTTGCAAAATTTACCTCTTCCCACTAAAATACTTTCCTGCTTAGGCTGGAAGCCAGGCAAACAAAGGGCCATTAGCTCAGTTGGTTAGAGCACGGTCCTGATAAGGCCGGGGTCTGTGGTTCGAGTCCACAATGGCCCACCACTTGCAGAAGTTTAGCAAGAGTTAGCATGAAAGGTCGCAGAATATCATGAAAATGAAGTTAAAGATTATTCCCAAACCTTCTGAAGGAACTCGGACGGTAATAGAGTCTAAAGTTAGCCCTGTTTTTAAGGGTGATGGAGAGTCTGACTACATATGCGGCCACTGCAGAGCTGTCCTAGCAGAGAAGATACGCCGAGGGCAGATTAAGAATATTGTGGTGCACTGCCCGAAGTGCGGGCAATATAGCGAATTTCCATAGGAGGAGAGCATGAAGTTCCAGACTCTACAAGCTGAGTCTTTTACCATATTAGATCAGCCATTTTGGTTAGTGCGCACTGTTAATTTAGCTGGCCGTGGCATTGCTAAGCTTCTGGTGACACTTGAGGAAGACGAAGACGGTTTCATTGTAGCCAGTTGTCCAGCTTTACCGGGGTGCCACTCGCAGGGTAGAACCAAAGAAGAGGCTATCGCCAATATCAGGGAGGCTATCCGAGGATACATAGCCAGCATGCGCAAGCATGGGGAGCCAATTCCCTCTATCACAGAGGTGGAAGAGGTGGAGGTAGCGGTCTAAGTGGCTCGTCTCCCTATAATATCAGGAGATGATTTCGTTAAAGCAATGCGCAAGATTGGCTATGTTTGGGACCATACTGAAGGCAGCCATATGATTTTGCTACACCCGTCGAGAGGCAGGATCTCCGTGCCAAAGCACAAAGAATTGGGCCGGGGATTATTGAGGGCTTTGATTAGAGATGCTGGCCTATCGAGAGAAGAATTTATTGCGTTAATGTGAGACTAGACTGAAAGCCGACTTAAAAGTTCTTTGTTCCGTCCACACTGGCCCACTTCTCACTTGCAAGATTTAGCAAATTAGGGCATATTTAAATTACGCTATTGACAAACTGAAGGGCAAGGTTTATATTTTAAATAATTAAATATAAGAAAAGGCTGAGAACAGGACTAGTACAGCTTAAGGCGGAATTCAGAGAGTCGGGTAAGGTGTGAGCCGATACTTGCGCGAGGCTGGAATGGACCTGGGAGCTGCAAACCGAAAGATTAACACCTAGTAGGCTTTGTCGCAGGGGCAGCGTTATCAGAGTCCAGGGTATCGCCAAATTGGGCTGTACCTGAAAAGAGATGGCCGAAAAGGCCGAAAAAGGGTGGCACCGCGAAGGTTAAACCTCTCGCCCCTGAGCGAGAGGTTTTTTTATTGTGAGGTGATATGTATTATCCAACACTGGAAGAGGTTCTCCAACTGAAGAAGCATGGCAATCTGGTACCGGTTTGCCGTGACATTCAGGCTGACCTGGAGACGCCGGTATCCGCTTACCTTAAGATAGCCCGCGGCAATTACTCTTTCCTTCTAGAAAGTGTTGAGGGTGGTGAGCGACTGGCTCGCTATAGCTTCATTGGCACCGAGCCTACTCTTGTCTTAAGGACAGGAAATGATAATCCCGTTGACCCATTGAATCTGGTGGAAAAGGAGTTCGCTCAACTTCGTCCCGTGTCCATTGCCGACCTTCCCAGGTTCCATGGTGGCATGGTTGGCTACTTGAGCTACGAGATTGCCCGCTACTTTGAGAGACTGCCCTGCCCCGATCAAGACCCCCAAGGACTCCCCGAGTCTGTGTTGATGCTGGCAGATACCTTGCTTGTTTTCGATCATATTACCCACAAAATCAAGGTTGTCTCTCACGTTCATTTAGATGGGGATGTCGACACAGCGTATCGGGAGGCAACTTGTAAAATTGACGACCTGGTGGACAGGCTAGAGCAGCCGATTCACTCTAAGGCTCTTAAGAATGCGCCACCGAATAGGCCTGAAGTGTCATCGAATTTTTCTCCGGCAGAGTTCGAGGCTATAGTATCTCAAGCCAAGGAGTATATCTATGCCGGCGATATAATTCAGGCCGTCTTATCGCAGCGGCTGGCAAGACCTACTTATGCCAGTCCCTTCGCCATATATCGGGCATTGCGCTCTGTCAACCCTTCTCCCTACATGTACTACCTCCACTTAGGTGATTTCTATATAGTAGGAGCTTCCCCCGAGCTTCTGGTGCGAGTCGAGGATGGCATAGTATCTAATCACCCCATCGCCGGCACTCGCCGCCGGGGTAAGGATGCCACTGAAGACGTGGCTTTGGAAGAGGAACTCAAGAACGATGAGAAGGAGCGTGCTGAGCATATCATGCTAGTTGACCTGGGGCGTAATGATATCGGGAGAATCAGCGAGCCGGGCACGGTCGAAGTAACTCAACTTATGGATATAGAACGCTATTCGCATGTTATGCATTTGGTATCACATGTTCAGGGCAGGCTCAGGGCTGGACTTTCCCAGTTTGATGCTCTCCGCTCTTGCTTTCCCGCCGGTACTGTCTCCGGCGCACCTAAGATTCGGGCTATGGAGATTATTGCTGAACTGGAAAAAGAGAAAAGGGGACCATATGCCGGCGCAGTGGGCTACTTCGACTTCTCGGGCAACCTGGATACTGCTATCGCTATACGTACCGTTATTATCAAAGATAACATCGCTTATATCCAGGCGGGTGCTGGCATCGTCGCCGATAGCATCCCTGAGCGCGAATACCAGGAAAGCCTGGAAAAAGCGCAAGCATTGCTCGCTGCTATTGACCAGGCGGAGGCTGACCAGTATGCTTTTACGCGTTCGGTTTTACCCTGAGTCAATTATGACTGAGATGGGGAAGGATTTGTTGAAGAATTTTCTAAAGCAAGGAGCACAGCAGTGATTAAGGAAGCCATTGAAATTGTGGTCAACGGTCGCTCGCTGACCTTTGAGCAGGCAACGTCTGTAATGGAGGAGATAATGATTGGCGAAGCCACACCAGCCCAGGTTGCCGCTTTTATCACTGCCTTACGCATTAAAGGCGAGACAGTAGATGAGATTGCTGGCTTAGCCAGCGTCATGCAGGCTAAGGCAACACCGGTCCAGGTCACCCCACCGGTGGTAGATACCTGCGGGACAGGGGGCGATGGCTCTTCCAGCTTTAATATCTCCACAACCGCCGCCTTCATTGTCGCTGGTGCAGGACTCAAAGTGGCCAAGCATGGCAACCGGGCAATGTCCAGCCACTGCGGTAGCGCCGATGTCCTGGAGGCGCTGGGGGTGAGGATTGAGCTTGGAGCTGAGGCTGTCGCTCAATGTCTGGAGACAGTGGGCATCGGTTTTATGTTTGCTCCCGTCTTCCACCCGGCGATGAAATATGCCACTACCCCTCGACGCGAAATCGGAATTCGTACTGTGTTTAATATTCTCGGTCCCCTTACTAACCCTGCCAGAGCCAAGTTTCAGGTCATCGGTGTTCCCTCTAAGGAACTGGGAGAGAAGATTGCCTTCGTTCTCCACCGCCTGGGCACAGAGCATTCCCTGGTGGTACATGGCATAGATGGCATGGATGAAATCTCCATCAGTAGGAAATCTCTGGTGTGGGATGTCAATCAACACAGGGTATTGCCACCTTATGAAGTTTCTCCTGATGATTTGGGGTTTATGAAGGCAAGCATGACCCAAATTAAGGGAGGAACAGCCAGGCAAAATGCCAAGATACTGCGCGGCATATTAAGCGGAGAGGTGGGAGCCAGGCGGAACATAGTTATCATGAATGCTGCTGCCGCGCTGGTGGCTGGCAACCAAGCATCAGACCTCAAAGAAGGTGCCTCCATTGCCGAGCAGACGCTCGACAGTGGAAAAGCTCTGGCTAAACTCGACGAGCTAATCAAGCTCAGCCACAGTCTAAATAAGGAGCAACCAGTATCCAGCGTTTAGCTGGTAACTGATTGCTGGAAGATGGGAAAAGGAAATGCTGGATAAAATTATCGCCCAAAAAAGGGAAGAAGTTGAGCAAAGAAAGAAGGTGGCTACCGTAACTTATCTGCAACAACATATTGCCCGGCAGAAGCCGGCGCTTGACCTCGCCCTGTCTCTCAAGGGCGACCAAATTCGCCTGATCGCCGAGGTGAAGCAGGCCTCTCCATCACAGGGGGTGCTAAGTCCCAACTTCAACCCCATCGAGTTAGCCCGGACCTATGCTGAAGGCGGCGCTGCTGCTATTTCAGTGCTCACTGAGGCAAATTATTTTATGGGCAGCATTGAGCACCTGGCTGCAATCAAAGAAGTGGTTGGGCTTCCCTTGCTGAGAAAGGATTTCATCCTCGACCTTTATCAGGTATATGAGTCCCGGGCCTACGGCGCTGACGCTTTATTGTTAATCGCAGCCATCCTGAGCCAGGAACAACTTAAGGAATTTGTCTCGCTGAGTCGCAGCCTTGGGTTAAGGTGCCTGGTTGAAGTGCACAATGAAGGCGAGGTGGAAAGAGCAATTCTCAGCGGAGCGAAAATCATCGGAATTAATAATCGAGACCTCACTACCTTCGCCGTTGATATCACTACAACTCGCCGATTGCGGCCTCTCATTCCCCAAGAGCGAATTGTAGTGAGCGAAAGCGGCATTAAAAGCAAAGGAGATATTGAAAAGCTCGTGAAATGGGGAGTTGATGCTGTACTTGTTGGCGAGGCTCTGGTTACTGCCGGTGATGTCCTGGCTAAGATGAAGGAGTTGCTAAGATGAAGAAATTTTCATCATCTACACGTGTCAAGATTTGCGGGATTAGAGATAAGGCCCATGCTCTAGCAGCGGTTGAGGCTGGTGCTGATTTTATCGGCCTGGTCTTCGCTCCCAGTAAACGACAGGTAACTCCTACCAAGGCACGTGAGATAGCCAGTGCGGTAAAGAAAAGCAGCGATGCCATAAAAGTGGTCGGCGTCTTTGTCAATGCACCGGCTTCTCAGGTAAACGAGATCGCCGATTTCTATGCTTTAGATTGGGTCCAGCTAAGTGGCGATGAATCCTGGGAGTATTGCCGCGAGGTTGTTGAACCGATTATCAAGGCAATTCGAATAGGCCAGCAATCCCCCGCGGAGCTCTATGCTGAGTTATCTGCTGGAGATGAATTGCTTCCCCAACAAAGATTTATCACCCTCCTTGACTCCCAGGTTGAAGGCAAATATGGCGGAACGGGAGAAAGCTTCAACTGGAACTTAGCTCAGCAGGTAGCTAAGAGGTTTCCGATCATTATTGCCGGTGGACTCGACTCGAAGAATGTAGCCAGGTTAATCGAGACAGTAAGACCCTGGGGAGTGGATGTCTCTTCCGGGGTAGAGACGGGAGGGGTCAAGGATATAGCCAAAATAAGAATGTTCATCAAAGAGGTAAGGAAAGCCGATGAGAGAAGATAAGCAGCTACCCGATTCTCGTGGCTATTTCGAAGAGTTTGGCGGCAAGTTCGTGCCTGAAACTCTTATGCCAGCCTTGGACGAGTTGGAAACAGCTTACGAAGAGGCAAAGCGTGATACATCCTTCTGGGCTGAATTTGATTCCCTATCCTGCGATTATTCGGGAAGGCCAACACCACTTTATTTCGCTGAAAGACTTACCAAGCATTGCGGTGGGGCGCAAATCTTCCTCAAAAGGGAGGACCTCCTTCACACTGGAGCCCATAAGATAAACAATGCTCTCGGGCAGGGGCTCCTTGCCGGGAGAATGAAAAAACAAAGGATTATCGCTGAGACTGGCGCTGGCCAACATGGGGTAGCTGTTGCCACCATATGTGCCAAGTTGGGATTGGATTGTATTGTCTACATGGGTGAAGAGGATGTGCAGCGTCAAGCCCTCAACGTCTTCCGTATGAAGCTGCTTGGTGCCGAGCTGCGTCCTGTTTCCTCAGGTACCAGAACACTGAAAGATGCCATAAATGAGGCCATCAGAGATTGGGTGACTAACGTTAGAAATACCTATTACCTTCTGGGCTCGGCAGTTGGTCCTCATCCTTACCCATTAATGGTGCGCGATTTTCAATCAATCATAGGCAAAGAAACCAGAGAGCAGATTTCAGCTAAGTGCAGTCGTTTGCCCGACTATATCATCGCCTGCGTGGGCGGAGGGAGCAATGCCATCGGGATTTTCTACCCCTTTGTGAACGATAAAGATGTCAAGTTTATCGGGGTAGAAGCAGCAGGAAAGGGAATCAGGACAGGAAGACATGCTGCTTCCCTGGTTGCCGGTACAGTAGGGGTCTTGCATGGGACAAAATCCTATGTCCTTCAGGACGATGCCGGGCAGATTCTAGGGACCCACAGCATTTCTGCTGGGCTGGATTACCCCGGAGTAGGGCCCGAGCACAGTTACTACAAGAAGACTGGGCGCGCCACCTATGTGGCAGTAAATGATAAGGAGGCGCTGAAAGCCTTCCAGCTTCTCTGCCGGACCGAAGGCATTATCCCGGCCCTTGAACCAGCCCACGCTATATCCTACGCGGCCAAAATGGCAGGCTCCCTGGATAAGGAACAAATTATTGTAGTCAATCTGAGTGGGCATGGCGATAAGGACATGGACATCGCAGTCAAGGCACTGGGAGTAAAGCTTTGAGCCGCATTGCCTCTGTTTTTGCCGGAGCAAGTCATACTGCTCTCATTCCTTACATCACAGTAGGTTATCCCAGTGTCGAAACAACCTTGAAAGTAGTGCCTCTCCTCGCCAGCAGTGGATGCGATATCATCGAGCTTGGCATCCCCTTCTCCGATCCCCTGGCTGACGGTGCCACCATCCAGCGAGCAAGCTATGAAGCGCTCAGGCAAGGAGTTACCCCCAAACTCTGCTTTGAAGTGGCTCAGCAGCTAAGACGGCAAGTGGAAATTCCCCTGGTGTTTATGACTTACTACAACCCTGTACTTAAGTTCGGGCTGGAGCAATTTTGCTCGAAGTGTGCCGAGGTGGGGATTGATGGGTTGATTATACCTGACCTGCCGCCCGAGGAAGGAGAAGACCTGGAAAAATCAACTAGAAGGCACGGGCTCGACCTTATCTATCTTCTCAGCCCGGCTAGCACTGAAGAACGCATCAGGCTAGTGACCAGCAAGTCCAGCGGCTTTATCTACTTAGTTTCCCTGACCGGCGTCACTGGCGTCAGAGATAAACTCCCCGAGGAACTGGAAGGTTTCGTAGCCAGAGTGAGAGAAAAGACTGAAAAGCCTCTTTGCGTTGGCTTTGGAGTCTCCACTCCCGAGCAAGCCCGAAGAGTAGCCAAGGTAGCCGATGGGGTCATCGTAGGCAGCCGTATTATACAGTTGCTCGACGAAGACAAGTCGCTTAAAAATGTCTGCTCTTTTATTAAAGGTCTGAGGGAGGCCTTATTGTAAAAGGAGGTCAACGTGTAGTAAGTTAACCTAGTTCTGAATGGTAGCCGAACAAGAAATCGAAAGGAGGAAAAATGAAAAGAGCAATGTGGTTTTTAGACCAGAAGGACATGCCGACCAAGTGGTATAACATTCAGGCTGACTTGCCCGAGCCGCTACCGCCAACTTTAAACCCGATGACGAAAGAGCCGGTAACCCTGGAGTTCATGCATGTTCTGTTTCCTATTGAGTGTATTAAGCAAGAGATCAACACCACTGACCGCTTCATTGAAATTCCTGATGAGGTGCTAGAGATTTACCGCACCTGGCGCCCCACAGCGCTACATCGGGCATATCGGCTGGAGAAAGCTCTGGATACCCCTGCCAAAATTTTTTATAAATACGAGGGTACAAACCAGGCGGGCAGCCATAAGCCCAACACCGCTGTAGCTCAGGCCTACTACAATAAGACAGAAGGCATCAAACGTATAGCTACCGAGACCGGCGCCGGGCAGTGGGGTAGCGCCCTGGCTCTGGCCGGCGCATTCTTTGATATAGAGATAAAGGTCTATATGGTCAGGATTAGCTATGACCAGAAGCCTTATCGCCGCATCGCCATGGAGACCTGGGGAGCCAAGGTCGTCCCCAGCCCCAGCCCGGATACCAAGGTAGGGCAAGAGATGCTGGCAAAATGGCCTGACTGCCCCGGCAGCTTAGGTTTTGCTATTAGTGAGGCAATAGAGGATGCCGTAAGTCGTGATGATACCCACTACTCTCTGGGCAGTGTGGTTAATCATGTCCTGCTTCATCAGACCATTATCGGCGAGGAGACCAAGAAACAGATGGAGATGGCAGATGCCTATCCCGACATTATTGTCGGCTGCATCGGTGGTGGCTCAAACTTCGCCGGGCAATTCCTGCCCTGGATCCGGGACAAGATTAGCGGGAAAAAGAAGGATATGCGCATTATCTGTGTTGAGCCGGAAAGCTGTCCTAGTGTGACCAAGGGAGTATATGCCTTTGACTATGGCGACGCATGCGGCATGGGCCCTATAGTCAAGATGTACACCCTAGGTCATGGGTTTATTCCACCCCCCATCCACGCCGGCGGACTGCGCTACCATGGGATGGCTCCCATTGTATGCCACCTCCACAAACTAGGCTTTATTGAAGCTGTGGCTGTGCCTCAAACCAAGGTCTTTGAGGCCGGGGTACAGTTCGCCCGCACCGAGGGCATCATCACCGGTCCTGAGCCCTGCCACGACCTGAGGGTAGCCATTGATGAAGCCCTGAAGTGCAAGGAGGAAGGTAAATCAAAGACCATCCTCATTGCCCATAGCGGGCACGGGCACTTTGACCTGGCTGCCTATGATGCCTACCTCTCGGGCAAGCTGATAGATTATGCCTATCCTGAGGAGGAAGTAAGGAAGGCAATGCTTGAACTGCCTAAGGTGGGGTGAAAAACAAGGCTGGCGCCATGACAATGTTCGCCATGGCGCCAGCCTTCAATTGCAGCGCCGTAAATATCTGCCAGTAGACAAGAATAGCAGCAGATGCTATAGGTGCTTACAAGGTGACCTTCATATCTTCGTAGCCCAGGCTTATATCTGCTTCTAGTTCCTGAGCCACTCGAGCTACTTCTTCCTTAATCTCCTGCTCAAAAGGATTCCCGATATGGATAACGATGACGCGAGGTAAATACCCCTTGAGTTGGCGAAATTGTATGAGCTCCTCTTTTAGAAACTCAGCACAAAGATGACCAGCTTTCTTGAGCCAATCTCCATACTTATTAGGTCCGGCAACCTCAGTAATAAGCAACTGGGGAGAAATATGCTGCCAACAATCAGATATTCCTACTGTGGTATCGCTGGTGTAAAACAAGCTTTTATCATCCGAAGAGGTGATTTGATAGCCCACAGCAGGTACGGAATGTTTTACCGGCACTGCTAAGACATCATAACCAGCAATGGTTTTTCTCCCGTAAGGCTCAATAGCCTCAAGTATGAGAGTCGGTTTCTTTTTACTGGGATATTCAAGAAAATTGGTATATATCTTGCCGTCAAGAAGGCAGTTAGTGACAATATCAAGTGTGTAGCGCAGACCATAGACCTCCATCTGCCCCTGCCAGTAATAGCCAGCATTGGCTGCCAGAGTAACTAGATCCCGAGTATGGTCGAAGTGGTGATGGGTAAGCAAAACGGCTTTTATCTTTTTCTGTTCGGGCAGAGAAAGGGCAGAGGTAAGTCCACCAGCATCTACAACCAAAACACTGTCAATTAATAGAGAGGTTAACCGTGCCCCTTTTACCTCAGTTAAATGAGCCCCTAAGATTTGAATTTCCACTTCACTGGCTGTCTATAACTCTGTCGGTAGCACCAAGAAACTTCTCCCATTGAGTTAATTCTTCAGCCAGAATCTGACGCCCTTTCTCCGTCAACTCATAATATCGGCGCTTTTGCTTAGCAATGTACTGCCACGAGCTTGACACAAGTCCTCTGCTCTCCAAACGGCGTAATGCGGAGTAAAGAGTGCTTGCCGTAAGATCAAAGTAGCCTTCACTCCTCCGTTCCAGTTCTCTGGCAATCTCATAGCCATGTATGGGTAGTAATTCGCCTATAATAAAAAGCAGCAAAGGTTCCACAACACCCCGCAGTAACTGGCAAACATAAGACTTAGCCATAGGTCCTTTAGGATATTATTATATCATTTTTGGAAAATTAAAACACCCCCGATTTGAATCACCCAAAACTTAACCGGCTTGCAATGACATAAGGCGAAGTGCTCAGAACGACAGATAAAATCGTGTCGGGACTTATTTGGTTAACTAACTCCGATGAAATTGGGGCAGGCTGGAGGCATGTCCCTGACTCAAGCTTGGGCTGTGCCGCACTCACCTGCCTGGCCTCTAAGCGTTTCCACAGCATGGGGCAACGCCGGTAATATCACTTCAAGACATTCACGTACCGCCTTGGGGCTTCCCGGCAGGTTGATAATTAAGCATTTCCCGCGAGTGCCCACAACTGCTCGACTGAGCATAGCCATAGGAGTCTTCCTCAAGCTCTCGGCCCTCATCGCCTCGGCAAAACCGGGGACAATTCTATCCACCACGGAAAGAGTCGCCTCCGGGGTAACATCTCGGGGAGTAAGTCCTGTTCCGCCCGTGGTGAAGAGCACATCTAAATCGTCTTCATCTGCCCACCTAACCAGCTTTTCAACAATGAGCTCTTTCTCATCAGGAACGATGGCGTAATTTACAATGCGAACATCCATACCGGAAAGGATTTCATGAATCGCCTCGCCGCTTTTATCCTGACGCTCCCCTCTTGAGCCTTTGTCACTGATGGTCAATATCCCTGCGGTAAACATTTTCTTCACCTAACCCTCTTCCTTCTTGGAGGTAGAGAGCCACTGTCCTGGCTTTTCAACACATAATTCTTTTCTATGAAATCAGCTATTGCTACTGTATCACCCCATGGAAGCTGAGGTATATCAATATCCAATGACCCATCAGTAACAATGACCGAAAGTTCCTCAGGAGAACACAACAAGTCATCTCCGAGTCCTTTTCTATGCACTTCAATCTTGGGAATCTTGCTTTTCTTGAATCCTTCGACAAGGGCAAGGTCGAATTCAGGGCCAAATAAAGGCAGAATTTCCTCAATATCAAGGTCGTGGTCCAAACTTTTAATAAAGGCGAGTTTATAAGGCGAGCTAATAAGCACAGCATCGCTACCCGCTTGAGCATATCTCCAGCTATCTTTTCCAGGGTGGTCTATTTCCATCCCGCCTCGACTATGCTTTAAGGCAGCGACTTTATATCCTCTTCTTTTAAACTCGGCAATAAGTTGCTCCATAAGCACTGTTTTACCAGATCGCGATTTGCCCACGATTGAAACAATCGGCACCGTTTTCACCTCGCCTTGTTCCTCTCCCCAATCCAACATCTGCACATCGACCATGTCCCCGGCCTTAACCCCCCTGCTACTTTCGGGGATAACAGCCAAACCGTTGGCCTTGGCCATGGATGTCAGGATTCCCGAACCCTGGGGACCGGTGGGAGAGGCATGATATTGACCACCACGCCTGGTTACAATCACCCTGGCAAAGAGGCGGCGCCCATCAGTATTCACAACATCATCCTCAATAATCGCTCGGATGGCTGGCTTTGCCAGAATTTTCTTACCCATCATTTTTAATATGGCAGGGCGGGCGAATTGTTCAAAGGTAATCATGGCGCTGACGGGATTGCCCGGCAATCCCAAATGAGGCACCTTTCCCTTTCTCCTTCCTTCCACCTTCTTCATAACCCCAAAGGCAAGCGGTTTTCCAGGCTTCATACAAACCGTCCAGAAGCCAACCTCCCCATGCTCTGCCAGGACATCCTTCACCATATCGTAGTCTCCCTTAGACACACCGCCGGAGGTAATGAGCATATCTGCATCCAGGCCCTCATCTATTTTCTCGGTTAGAGACTGGACCGAATCGCGCCCTATGCCCAGGATTTTGGGAATCCCTCCATAGCGAGAGACTTCGGCAGCGATGGTATAGGTATTGCTATCATGAATCTTACCGGGAGTTAATGGCTCGTCAACACCAATAAGTTCATCCCCCGTAGCGAGAATAGCCACAACTGGCCGGCGGATAACCAGTGCATTGGAGCAACCCAGGGAGGCCAGCACTCCTATCTCTTGAGGGCGAAGCACCTTTCCTGCTTTAAGAATTAAATCTCCCCTGGCGATGTCCTCGCCTCTGCATCGGACATTCAATCCCTTCTTGGCCTGGCACAGTATACCGATTTGCGAAAGGTCACCACCGGATGATTTGCGGCTAACTTCATCGGTGTCCTCAAATCGAACTACGCTATCGGCTCCTTCAGGCAATGGTGCTCCCGTCATAATGCGAATAGCCGTCCCCGGACCGACTTTTTTTGTGGGCATGGACCCGGCAGCAACCTCTCCGACCACGACCAAATATCTCGGTGATGATTCATTAGCCCCCCGAGTATCCTTGGCTCGCAGGGCATAACCATCCATAGCGGAATTATCCAGCGGGGGGATATCTATAGTGGAACAGACATCCTCAGCCAGAACTTGTCCCAGACAGTCCAGAATAGACCTACGCTCGGGCTCAAGTACCTCAACATAGTCCAAAACTCTTTTTAGGGCTTCTTCCACAGAAATCATGCGACAAACTCCTAAAGCTGTATTATAGATTATCTTCGTCCTCCCTACCAACCTTCCTGCTATTTTCATTCACCTGGCAATGAACACGCTGCGCTGTTATATTCTCAGCCTTCGTCCAGGCAGGCACAGAAAGCCATGCCAGCCATAACTTTGCTAAACTTCCCCACCACTTTAACTGTAGTGGCTTTTGGCATAACTTTATTATACTTGTTTGCCAATCACGAGTATATTTAACCTTATTTTCAGAATCCTTACGAATTTCTTGACCCATGTCCCAGAGTTTATGATAATGTATCTGAATTTCTGCTAGCGAACAAGCTAGTCACGAATAGTTACGAAAGACGGGAACGAGTAATTCAGGTGCTGGGCCCAGCGGGACTGGTACTTGTAGAGAATTACCTCTACAAGTACCCATATAACTTGAGCGATGGAGAGAGACAATGCATCGGCATAGCTATTGCCTTGGTTCTTGCCTCCCCAGTTTATAGTTGCCGATGGACTGACATCAATGCTGGATATCTCGATTCAGGCTAATCTACTTAACCTATTGAAGAGGTTGCGTAAGGAAAAGAAGAAACTTAAGGAGGGAAATATATGATGCGCGAACAGTATTTTATGAGAGTGGTAGAGGCCAGTGGCTCTGCCTACAAACTAGGCTTCGAAATTGGTAGCCAGTGTCAGGACCTGGCTCGAGATATGGTAGAAGACCGCCGGCGGGAACTGAAGCAAAAATATAATATGGATTGGGACAGAGCCAGGGTGATCGCTCGTAAGTGCCTCTCTTTTTGTGAAGATAGCATACCCAAAGACGTGGAGGAACTCAAAGGATATGCTGAGGGTGCTGGTCTGGAACTTGAAGAGGTCTTTACCCTTTTCTGCACTTACAAGAAGGGAGAAAAGCATGTTTTTGGGTGCACCGACCTTGTAGTCTCTGCTGTCCTAACCGAAGAGAAACACATATTCATGGCTCACAATGAGGACGCTTACGCCAAAGAAGCCAAAGATATCTGTCTGGTTCGAGGCAAACCTGAAAATGCCCCTGCCTTTCTCGCTATAACTTTTGGAGGTCTTATTTTCAGTGGCGGACTGAATGCCGCAGGCTTGGGATTCGGCCTTAATACAGTGACTCCTAATGATACTCGTGTTGGAATTCCTATTGACAGGATATTCCGAACTTTATATGGCGCCAGGACAATAATTGAAGCACTAACTTATGCCAACTTACCTGACAGAGAGTCGAGCTACAATAATGTGGTGGCAGACAGCCATGGGCAAATATACAGCATCGAGGGCTCAGCCACAGATTTTGAACTTATCTACACAGGAGGCAGCTACTTAGTGCACACCAATCACTATGTAACAAACAAAATGAAAAGATATGAAAGTGCGATTCCCCACGATACCTGGGCAATCACGCGACATATGTGCTCCATAGCCAGGTTTAATAGAGCATCCAGCCTGCTTGGGGAATATGAGAAAATTTCTCTGCCCAGGATTATCTCTATTATGCGCGACCATGTCAACTATCCCTGGTCTATATGCCGACATGTGGATGAAGATGCTAAGCCGGAATACCAAGTCAAGACTGTCTGTTCTTCTATAGCTGACCTCACGGCACAGGAACTGTGGGTGTGTTACGGCAATCCCTGCTCCGCAGAATACGAGCGATATACGCTCTAAAATCCATTGATTTTCAGCTGACATTGGCATCCAGGGCGACAAAATTGTTGCGGGGGGATACTGCATAAGAAAAAAGGATTCCAAAGTAATAACCACTGAAATAAATAGCAATTGTGGAACAAACCTTGCACCAATCGCTTTCTTAATTTGACAATTCGCAGCTTTAGCTCTAATATCTTACTCTGTAACTTCAAATAACTGGACAACTTAAGAAGGCGACAAAGTAAGGAGATAGAAATGCGAGAAAAGGTACAAGCAGCCCTGGAACAAGTGAGACCGGCGTTGTTAGCCGATGGAGGGGATGTCCAACTAATAGATGTCAAGGATGGAGTGGTGAAATTAAAGTTGACTGGTGCCTGCTATGGCTGCCCCATGGCATCTATGACCTTGAAGAATGGGATTGAACGGGTGCTTAAGGAGCAGGTGCCTGAAATTAAGGAGGTAGTGGCCGTCTAATATCCACGGCTGCATTCCAGGATGGGAATAAAAACGAATCAGATTGAAGACTTAAATGCCTCAGGGATATTTTATCTGCCATTCTTGTGGCAAACGGGTTAGATATAGCGCAGAGGAGCGACCCTGCGAGGTGCTCAATGGTTGGCTCATGGTTTCCCGATGGGAAGGGCCCAGGGCGGTTGAGTATTATAATTTTTGCTGCTTCACTTGCCTCAAAACGTGGACAGATAGCCAGGTCCCTCAAGTTCCTGACGTATTCCTGAAAGCTTTTAATGAATGAAGAGATAAAAATGCCCATTTATGAATATTTTTGCCCTGATTGCAACTTTAAGTTTGAATTGCTTCGCCACCAAACCGAATCAAACGAAGGTGCCTCTTGCCCCCGGTGTCACAATAGCGCTGAACGAATATTCTCCTCTTTCGCCTGTCATTCTAAAAGCAATGAAGGGCCATCTACCCCGATTGGGGGAAGTTCCTCTTGCGGCTCATGCTCTGCCACGAGTTGTACCACCTGTCAAACATAGCCCCTTCAGCGAGAAACTGCAAAGAGCCAAAATCAAGAGAACGCTAAATGAACGGCCTGTGAAACTAGATGCCAAACATATAATCATATTGGTGAGCCCAGATGATTGAGATAAGAAGAGAAGATTTTTCCATCGATGAAATAACCGAGAAAATGAAGGACCCCAGAATAGGGGCGCTGTCAATTTATTTAGGCACCGTACGTGAATTCCCTGAAGGGCTCGGGCTGGAATTTGAGAACGATAACCACGCCATCCAGAAGTTAGAGGAGATAGAAAAAAGAGCAATCAACAGATTTGAGGTCGCATACGTAACGATAATACATCGAGTGGGTTTCTTAGGCATATCAGAGAATATTTTATTAGTAGCAGTTTCCGCCTCGCACAGAGAGCCAGCTTTCGATGCCTGCAGAAGTATAATAGACGATATAAAAGACTTCCACAAATCCTGGGGAAAAGAAGTAAGGAAGCCTCACGGGGAAACTTCTAAGCCCGTCAAAGAGACGTAATATGGTGTCACAGGTATCTCAGAAGCTAGCGCTCTCGGGAAGACCGGTATATAAGGTATTGGGGGCGGCAAGCCAGAGCTACTAAACGCCGCAATCTATCGCCACCATCCGATGAGCAGCAACTTACTGATGATATTATTACCCTGGCGGCTAAGTATGGGAAATATGGTTATCGGAGGATAACGGCATTATTAAATGATGAGTATGGGTGGAGAGTGAACCGCAAAATTGTGGAAAGAATCTGGAGAAAGGAAGGGTTGAAGGTGCCACAGAAACAATCCAAACAGGGTAGATTATGGCTTAATGACGGGTCCTGTATCCGGCTCAAGCCAAAGTGCAAGGACCATGTGTTGAGTTACGATCTCATAATAGACCGAACGGCTGATGGCAAAGCCTTCAAAATACTTAATGTAATCGATGAATATAGTCGGGAATGTTTAGCCATTCTGGTAGCCGACTCTGGGGGAAGCCAAGGTCTGCTCTAGTTCAGATAGATTGGTGACACACAAGTTATGAAAGGACGCTATAATGGCTGCACTATGAATGTTTATAGCAAAATTCCGGGATATGGATGCCTGGCGGGTATCCCGGTGCTGTCAAAGAAAGCCAGGCAAAGACTTAAATGGTTCGATTACTACC
>Ga0209986_10002510_pt1 | contig 16737 bp, 18 predicted proteins | sample BlataG_FD_183168 | JGI IMG/M metagenome (GOLD analysis project Ga0209986, IMG submission 183168) | Deep subsurface microbial communities from Black Sea to uncover new lineages of life (NeLLi) - Black_00105 metaG (SPAdes) (version 2) | ecosystem: Environmental > Aquatic > Marine > Oceanic >...
TTGTCCACAATTAAAGATGGCTTAAGGATGACTTCCTGTTTCTTAGGCCAGATAGCCAAAAGGAGAATCTCCCCTTTTTCCCTCACCAATTCTAAAGCCATTTCAATAGTTTCCCTTGCCCCAGCACACTCGATAATAATATCAATACCTGAAGGGGCAATTTGACCTATCTCTTCAAAAACATCCTCTTTTAAGGGATCAACCACTAAATCAGCGCCTAAGTTCTTGGCCATCTCCCTTCTTATCTTTACTGGCTCACTGACAATAATCTTTCCTGCCCCTTTTAATCTACATAATTGGAGCGTGAGGAGTCCCATCGTTCCGCCCCCGAGAATTGCTACACTTGCCCCTGGCTCGATCTTAAGGGATTCCACCCCATGGAGACAGCAGGAAAGAGGTTCAACAAAGATAGCCTCCTCCTGAAAAAGAGTTAAAGGTACCTTATAGACCAACTTCTCAGTAATAGAGACATATTCAGCAAATCCGCCATTTGACTTTGTCTTAAAAACTCTTCTATTCTCACAAAATTCTATATCTCCCCGACGGCAGAAATAACAGAGGTCACAGTGATAATTCGGGTTTATTACCACCCGCTCACCCACAGAAATCCTCTTGACCTCCTTCCCTATCTCCACTACTTTTCCCGTGTATTCATGACCTAAATTATAATAAGGAATCTCAACAGGAAATCTTCCATCATAGACTAAAAGATCGGTACCGCATATCCCGCAAAGTTCCACCTTAATTAAGACCCTATCTTGCTCAACCTTTGGAATAGGTCTTTGCTCAACCTCTAAATTCCCAATTTTTTTAAGAACGGATGCTTTCATATAGTAATCACCACTCGATGAACTCTCTTTTCTTCCGTCATCCTGAAACCTTCTAAGATTCTCTCTAAGGGAAGGGTTGAAGAGATAAATCTCTTAGCATCAATCTTTCCTGTGGAAAAGAGCTCTAATGCTTTTCTGTGCTGTTTAGCCGTCGAACCATAAGAGCCATGGACAAAGATCTCCCGGTAATGGATGATATTACTTACAAACTTAGCTACTGGCTCCGTCTTTGAAAGGCCTCCAAAGAGGTTCAGCCTCCCTCTCTTAGCTACTATGGAAAGTCCATCTTCTTGAGCTCGGGCACTGGGGGCAGCAATGATAACCACATCAACGCCTCTATTCTTTGTAATCTTCATTACTGCCCTTTTTAAATCATTTTCTCCGGTATTGATAAAATAGTCAGCTGGAATGCCCTCTTTCTTAGCCAGATCTAATCTCATCTGAGACAGATCGCATAAAATTATCTTTTCCGCCTCATTTATCCTGGCAAGGGCTACATGCATACAGCCAATTGGTCCTGCCCCAATAACTACTACTGTATCATCTTCCTTAACATTTGAGAGCTCCTGACCATTGATGACACAGGCAAAAGGCTCTGAAATCGAGGCCTCTTCAAAGGAGAGATTCTCTGGAATTTTTAACAGATAACCAGCCTTTAGGGCCTCCTCAGGGACCCTCATATGCTCAGCAAATCCACCTTGATATTCATAGCCAATGCCCTTCAAATTATCGCAGATATTGTAGAATCCCTTCTCACAGAAAGAACATTTCAGACAGGGGATGCTGGTGGCAATGGTCATTCTCTCTCCTTCTTTAAAATCCTTTACCTTTTTTCCCACTTTAGCAATAATTCCAGATAATTCATGGCCGGTGATGGTAGGAGGAATAACTGAAGGATTACCGTGGTGATATATCCGAATATCTGTTCCGCAGATAGCACAGCACTTTATCCTTACCAATATCTCCCTCTCGTTTATCTTGGGAATTGGGACATCCTTAATTACTATTCTCTCTATTCCTTCATATACCGCTGCTCTCATTCCTTTTCCTTTCTCTCTAATACTTTTCTTATTGCTCTGATAATTCCTGGCGAGGTAAGACCAAATTTTTCTAACAATTCATAGGGTTGACCAGATTCACCAAACTTATCCCTTATCCCTACCATCTCTATGGGCACAGGATAATTTTTTGATAGAACCTCTGCCACCGCTCCTCCAAGACCGCCAAAAATTTGATGTTCCTCTGCGGTAACAATTGCTCCAGTCTTTTTGGCGATATTGATGATTTTCTCCTCATCTATCGGCTTAATCGTATGTAGGTTAACCACACAGATATCTATCCCTTCCTTTTCCATCTCTTCAGCCGCTAAGAGTGCCTCAGAGACCTCTACTCCACAGGCAATGACCGCCACATCTTTTCCTTCTCGAATGATATTTGCCTTTCCCAAGGTAAATGGAGAATCTTCATTTGTAACTATTGGGGTAGGTTCCCTCCCAACCCTGATATAAATGGGTCCAGAAATATCGGCTGCCGCAATAGTTGATTTCCTTGCCTCGACGCTATCTGCAGGAACCACTATCTTTAAATTTGGTATCACTCTTATGGCTGCTATATCCTCGGTAGCCTGATGGGTTGCTCCATCAGGTCCTACCAAAAGGCCACTATGAGCCCCTTCAATTTTGACATTACAATTATTGTAGCAAACGCTGGTTCGCAGCTGTTCCCAACATCTACCGGCAGAGAAGACACCATAGGTGCAAACATAGGGAATATAACCAGCCAGACTCAATCCCGCCGCCACTCCCATCATATTCTGCTCAGCTACTCCAAATTCAAAGAACCTATCGGTAAACCTTTCTTTAAAGAGATATGCCCGAGTAGACTTTGCCAAATCGGCACAAAGGACGACAACCTTTGGATTTCTTTCTCCCAAAATCACCAAACCTTCACCAAATCCCTCTCGGGTTCCTCGCCAATTTTTTTTATCCCTATACATTTTTTTCTAACTCCTTTAAGGCTGCCTCTGCCTCTTCTTTATTGGGGACCTTCCCATGCCAGTCCACCTTATTTTCCATAAAGGAAATACCCTTTCCCTTGATGGTGTGAGCAATAACCACAGTTGGGGCTTCCTTATTATCCCTTGCCCTTTGATAGGCATTGAGAATTTCTTTGAAGTTGTGGCCATCAATCTCTATCGTCTCCCATCGAAAATCTTGCCATTTTTTTACCAATGGCTCCAACCCCATCACCTCTTCCGTAGAACCATCGATCTGAAGCCCATTGTAGTCGACAATAGCACAAAGATTATCTAATTTATAATGACCCGCACTCATGACTGCCTCCCAGACCTGACCACAATCACATTCTCCATCACCAAGAAGAACATAAACCCGAAAATCCTTCTGGGAGAGTTTGCTTGCTAAAGCCATTCCTATACCAATGGATAAGCCCTGACCAAGAGAACCGGTCGATACCTCAAGCCCTGGCAATCCTTTATCCTTGCCAGGATGGCCCTGAAGCCTTGAGCCAAACCGACGAAGGGTCAAAAGCTCCTCTTTCGGGAAATATCCAGATTCCGCCAGGCACGCATAAAGTAAAGGGCAACTGTGGCCTTTTGAAAAAATTACTCTATCCCGATCTTCCCACTCAGGCTCTTTTGTATTATGCCTCAACTGATCAAAATAGAGCCCAGTCATTAACTCAGCAGCAGAAAGGGCACCTCCTGAATGCCCACTTCCAGCCTGGGAAAGCATCTTAATAATATCTATTCTAATTTCTTTTGCCTTCTTCTTTAACAACTCTATTTTCCTCATTTTTCCAATCTCCTCTCCTGACTACTTTTAAGTATCTTTGAAGTGCTTCCCCGAAGATTAAACACATCAACATATCCCATGATGGCCTTTTTCACCACCTCCATAACATAGGCTTCTGGATTTTCAAAAACCTTGTGCCTCTTTAGATTACTGCATAGCCTGTTGATTGCTTCTCTAACCTTCTCCTCGTAGTAAACATAATGACCACAGACAAGTGTTATAGCACGCAGCTCAGCAGGCATATCTCGAAGCTCATCAGCAGTCCACTTGTCTTCCTTTCTCAACCACTTATTAAATGGCGCCCTTTTCAATACTACCTCGCTCATAATCTTGTAGAGATTAGAACTACCCTTACCTATCTCCTTTCCCTCAATTTCTGCTAACCTTAGCAATGCTCTCGTCTGTTCCGCTGCAAAGGCGGGGCCAACATTTACCGCAGTAATTCCATACCAAGGGTGCAATGAAAGAATGGGACCGCTTAAGTAATCCCCATTATGTTCCTTAAACCCCATATGAAATTTTTTGGCAATCTCTGGGAGAGAACTTACAGAAGTATAATCGAATCTCCCAATATTTTCCAGCATTTTAACCTCTGCCCCTGTTCTTCCTACAACAAATGCCAGTTCAGGCAATCTTCTTTTTTTCATTTCCAAAAGCATCTTTTTGAGTGACCAACTAAAATGCTCCACTGAAATACTTTCCCCTGCTGTCTCCTCTGTGCCTATCTCATAACTTACAGGCGCTCTTCCAAGAGCTATCCTTTCTCTCTCAATAAATTCAATTAAATCAAGGGTTAATTTAATGATTTTCTCCTCGTTCATCTCAACCGAGGGAAGTGGTTTGAAGGAACAATCAATATGAAATCCGGAATAACCTGCTTTCAGACAAGCAATAAGGGTTCGCTTTACTGATTCCATCGCCTCTTCTTCGCTCATTTTCTTTTCTTTCTCTCTATACCAGGGACCACAGTGATCAACGCCTATAAAGCGTATATAGTCAGGGGATGAATCACTGTTTAGCCCAAGCGACTTCTCTATATTGACAATTTTCTGAACAAATCCTTGAGGAGTTAATCCCATTACATAGCCTCCTCCTTCCTCCTCACTAACCTGATTTCTACTTACTACAAAGAGCAGGGGAAAGTTATATTCCAATGCCAACTCAATGGGTGCCCTAATGAGCTCCTCCGACATCGGGCAAATACAAAGGTGGGTTATTCTGTCCCTTTTTTCGGCTAATCGGTGGGTTGCCTTTACTAAATCAACCAATGATATATTATTCCTTAATGGCATTTTTTCTCCTTATTCAAAAGTTCATTAACTTCAAAGATAATTTTTTGGACATCGGGAAGAACTGCCCCTTCAAGATCTCTGTTAAAGGGAATGGGAACATCTCTGGAGGCAAGCCTCCTTGGAGGTGCATCCAAGTAATCAAAAGCTTTTTCTAACACTCTCGAAACAATCTCAGCTCCAACTCCAAGAATTTTATTCCCCTCCTCAACAGTTAAAAGATGTCCTGTTTTTTTAACCGAATCTAAGATAACATCCATATCCAGCGGACTTAAGGTACGTAAGTCGATTACCTCTACACTTATTCCCTCTTTCTCCAAAATATTAGCAGCCTCTAAGGCAAAAAGAACCATTCTGGAATAAGTAGCAATGGTAACGCCGTTTCCCTCTCTTTTAATATCGGCCTTACCTATAGGGATGGTATAATCGCCGTCGGGGATTTCTCCCTTGGTATTGTAAAGAAGCTTATGTTCTATGAACATTATGGGATTATCCTCTCTAATGCAAGATTTAAGTAAACCTTTAGCATCGTAAGGAGTAGAGGGCATAACTACCTTTATGCCAGGGGTATGGACAAACCAGGATTCAAGACTCTGGGAGTGTTGAGCAGCGTAACTTTTTCCTGCTCCTCCCGGTGTCCTTATCACCAAGGGCACCCTAACTTGTCCTCCCAGCATATATCTTATCTTGGCTACCTGATTGACAATTTGATCCATGCAGACACAGGTAAAATCAATAAACATTATCTCGGCTACTGGCCGCAGTCCAGTCAGGGCACATCCTAAGGCAGAGCCAATGATAACTGACTCTGAAATAGGCATATCCATAATTCTTTTAGATCCGAACTTCTCGTAAAGTCCCTTGGTGACAGCCATAGCTCCTCCAAAGGCTCCTACATCCTCTCCAAGAAGAAATACCTTATCATCCCTTTCCATTTCCTCTCTTAGGGCTTCATTTATGGCCTCACGATAGGTTACTATCCCCATCTCTTCTAGCTCCTTTTTAGATATCTTTAAACATATAAGTATTTTTCTACATCATTTATATCCGGTTCTGGACTACTTAAGCCGTATTCCACCGCTTCTTCTACTTCCCTTTTTGCCTCTTGTTCCATCATCTCTATTTCTTCCTCTCTCATAACTCCCTCTTCGATTAACCTCTTTTTGAATCTCACAATTGGTCCTTTTTTCTTCCATTCCCTCTCCTCTTCTCTTGTCCTGTAGGAGCGGTTATCGCTTGCCCCATGTCCCAAGAAGCGGTAGGTCTTAGCCTCAATTATTGAGGGCCCATCTCCCTTTCTCGCTCGCTGAACTGCTTTTGCTGCCTGCTCATATATGGCAATTGGGTCCATCCCATCGACGATTACTCCTGGTATATCGTAACCTTTTGCTCGGTCAGCGATATTAGGAGTAGCAGAGACCTTGCTAATGGAGGTGGATAGAGCATAAATGTTGTTCTCACAGACAAAGATGACGGGAAGTTTAAAGGCAGCGCATAAGTTAACCGATTCATGAAATGTCCCCTGATTTGAGGCCCCATCGCCGAAGAAAGAAATGCAAACCTGATCCGTTCCCCTATATTTTATGGAGATCCCAACTCCAGTAGCAAGGGGAAGCCCTCCTCCAACAATTCCATTGGCACCCAAGATTCCATTTTTAACATCAGCGATGTGCATGGTGCCACCTCGACCCTTACAGTAGCCTGTTTCCTTTCCCAATATCTCCGCTATCATAAACTTCATATCTGCACCCTTAGTTAAGCAGTGACCATGTCCCCTATGAGTACTTACAATGTAGTCGTCTTTTCTTAATACCTTACATACTCCAGTAGGCACAGCCTCCTGTCCAATGGATAAATGAGGAGACATACCATATAATTTGTCTGTTGTTAGATAAAGTTGGTAGACTTTCTCCTCAAAATGCCTTATTCTGAGCATCGTTTTGAGGAAATCTTTCTTATCCTTATCGGTTAATTCTACTTCCATTATGACCTTTCCTTACTCGCATATTTTTTCTGAAGGATTCTCCTTATAATATCACACCAAAGATGAGTTAAGCTAAAGTGGACATCCTCAATAAACGATATATTATTGCTGGGAACGATAAAGCAAACATCGGCTATATCCTTTATCCTTCCACCATGGTACCCGGTAAGAGCAATGGTTATCGCTCCTGATTTTTTGGCTACCTCAAAGGCCTTTAATACATTTTCTGAATTTCCGCTTCCACTTATGCCAATTACCACATCACCTTCCTCAACCCAGTTAGCTAACTGTTCGGAAAAGCAGTCTTCGTAACCTACATCATTAGCCCAACTGGTTAAAGTAGCTATATTATCATTTAGGCATAAGGTCTTAAACCGCTTACCTTTTATGATGACTTTATCCTTTTTATCAGAGACTACTGTGTGTTTGGCAAGATCATTTATAAGGTGAGAAGCGGTTGAAGCATGTCCCCCATTTCCCATGGTGATAACCTTCTTACCATGCTCATAAGCCTCTAGTAAAACTTTGATAATCTCCTCAATGGTGTCTATGGGAAGTCTGTCAAATACTTCCCTTAATCCAGAGGTATGGTTCTTGATCTCGTCTCGAATATTCATCCTTTTCCTCCTCCTTAATAAAGATTTTTTATTTTTTGTGCTACCTTCTAAAAACTTCCTTCACCTCCCGCGGTCTATCTTCAATATCAATATGCTGGAGACACTTACTCGCATATTGGCCGCATTCCTTACAATTTTCTGCTTTCCCCTCACCGAGTTCCTCGTATGTCTTCTAAGTAAGCTCAGGTAGACCGTGAACTTTTAGAAGGTTTAAAGCGGTAAAATTCCCCGGTATATCAACTCCGTTAGGACAAGGCATACAGTAACTACAGCCAGTGCAATAGAGATTAAGAAGTTCGCTATTCTCTTTTTGGATTTTGTCAATTTGGATCTTCTCTCCCTCCCTAAATTGAACCTTTTTCTTATATCCAACAGCTATTTCCGTCTCATAAATATTTATAACTACTGTTAGGTCAACCTCCTTCCCTTTGCGCTAAACTTCTCTGCACAAGCTAATAGGTCCCCACTAGCTGAACGAAGTCCTCTAGATGCTTATCCAATAGTTTAAAAAATTCAAAATCGTTAGTATTTACCATACTTTTCTACTGCTTCAAAGAAGGCAAAAATATTCTCCCACGGAACATCTGGTTGAAGCATATGACCAGGAGCTATTAACAAACCCCCTCCTCTCCCTACAATCTCAATTCTTCTCTTTACTTCGTTCTTCACCTCTTGGGGTGTTCCAAAGGGCATAGTAGTTTGACCCCCTATTGTACCCCAGAAAGCAAGTTGATTCCCATATTTTCTTTTTAATTCATCTGGGTTCATGGCTTCTGGTTGTACCGGATTAAGCACTTCAATCCCAATCTCAATTAAGTCTGGAATTATTTTCTCTATATTCCCATCGCTATGATAAGAAATTATTACCTCTGGATTAACCTTTCTAGCTACAGAGATGATGCTACACATCCTTTCCTTAAACCATTCTCTCCACATATTAGGATCCATTAACATTCCTTGCTGAGTTCCCACATCATCGCCCAAATGAATATGATCCACTCCTACCTCAGCAAAACGTCTAATCATAAATCTTCGCATCTCGGTAACATAATCCAAGAGATATTTAGCAAAAGGCTTGTTCCCTATAAAATCAAAAAAAAGATTTTCCATTCCCCTTAGTTGCCAGCTAACTTCGAAAATAGTCATAGGCATCATAGCTGTAGCACATAATTCTTTTTTATGAATCTGTTTTACCTGGTGTTCAAGATGGTTATGACGATAATTAGCCTCATAATCACTAAAAGGATATTCCTTTAGTTCCTCTACAGTTTTTAAGTTGCGCATTGGATAAACAAAACCAAAAAGATGAGCATGCTGAGGATTCTTAGAAGCAGTAGGAATATACCCCACTCCCCATTCTTGGTCAATCCAAGAAGAAGAAGGTGGCTTTCCTGTCCCCCATTCTCCCCCTCCTTGCTCACCTCCAAGGGAGGGTAGTTCACCTTCTGTAAGATTTTCTTCTTCAAGTTCAAGAAGATTTCCATTAATCCAAGAAGAGGATTCATTTATATGAGGGGAAAAGTCTCGCTTCTTTTTAGTGGCGGACCATCTAACCAATCTTTGTTCACAGTTAAAATATTCCAAGGGGTCTGAAGAACCTATCTTTTCTTTGATTAATTCTCCAATTTGATAAGTCCACCAAAAATCCTTGGGTATCCTATCTGGTTCTTCTCTTTTAAGGGTTTTCACAACTCTTTCTCGAGGTGTTAATTCATGGACCATGACGATGTCCTTCTAAATTCGCTCATATTGTTATTTTTTCCTCATTTCTTGATCCTCTGTAATACACAAAATGCTATTAGCAATATAGCTACAAACGCATCAATCCAATAACCAGATACCCCCCCTAAAGTGAGGCCGCTTTTGAAAGAAGAAAAGGCCAGAGCAGCTAAACATACCGCTATTATACTGCCCACCCCACCGAAGAAAGAAGTACCTCCCATGACAACAACACAGATAGCTTCAAGTTCCAATCCATAACCTAAACTCGACATCCCTATCCGAGTCATAAACCATCTTGTTCGGCCGAGGTAGGCCACACCGGCAAAAGCTGCCAAACCTGATGCGATCATAAAACATGTGAGTTTAACCCTATCCGTATTCACTCCAAGAGCTCTTGCAGTATCTCTATTCCCACCAGTAGCGAACACCCAGTTTCCGAACTTAGTCCGAGTTAAAAGAATGCTAAAAATAATCCCGAATCCAAGGAAACAAAGAAACAATATGGGGATAAATCCAATTTTCCCTCCCAGCAAACCCAGAAGAAGTGATGGTCCTCCTTTATAGGAGAAAAAATGCCCTCCGAAAATACCAATTAATAATCCTCTTAATACCCACATCGAACCTAAAGTTGTGATAAGCGAAGGTATTTTAAATCTCAAAGTTATGAATCCATTCAGCAAACCTATGAGACAACCAAATGCTAAAGCAATGAGGGCGCTAAGAGGGAAGGGCAAGCCCATGTTTGTTAGCAATGTACAAAGAAGCACACTCCACCCATAAACCGAAGCTACAGAAAGATCTATTTCACCTGAAATTATTAAGAGAGCTTCACCGATAGCTATTATGCCTAATTCTGCTCCAAGAAGGAGTATCCCAGGAAAAATATAAGGACCTATAAATTCTTTAGTAATAGAGGTGAATACTGCAAAAATAATTATAAGAACCAATACTACCCTAAGTTCGACAGATACCCATATTTTATTTTTTGCAATTTCAACCCACTTTTTAGGATAAAGTAAACACTTTACCAGGATCTTCCCCAGAGGATTTGAATTTTTTCTCCTTCTAATTTTCATGCTTTTGTTAACCTTCGTATTATTTGGCTATTAGTGATTGTAGCTATCACCAATAAAGCTCCTACGACCACCTTATAGTATACTACTGGTATTCCATATGTCATTATTCCAACTTGGATCACTTTTAAAAGAAAGGCGCAGATAGTGGCACTGAGTATACTCCCTACTCCTCCAGTAAGCAAAACCCCTCCCATGACCGCGGAGGCTATCGCCTCGAGTTCTATCCCCGTAGCGATGATGGGATCTAAATAATTAGTATGACCTATGTAGCTAACGCCGGTAAAAGCTGCCAAACCTGATGCGATCATGAAACATGTGAGTTTAACCCTATCCGTATTCACTCCAAGAGCTCTTGCAGTATCTCTATTCCCACCAGTAGCGAACACCCAGTTTCCGAACTTAGTCCGAGTTAAAAGAATGCTAAAAATAATCCCGAATCCAAGGAAACAAAGAAACAATATGGGGATAAATCCAATTTTCCCTCCCAGCAAACCCAGAAGAAGTGATGGTCCGCCTTCATAGTAAGTTGGTTCACCATAAGTGATGCCAGCCACTAGTGCCCTCCAAAATAGCAGTCCCCCAAGAGTTACAATAAAAGAGGGTATTTTAAATCTCAAAGTTATAAATCCATTCAGCAAACCTATAAAACAACCAACTGCTAAAGCAATGAGGGCGCTAAGAGGGAAAGGTAAGCCCATGTTCGTCAGTTTTAATGAAATGAAGATACTAAATACGTAAACCGAAGCTACAGAAAGATCTATTTCACCTGAAATTATTAAGAGAGATTCACCGATAGCTATTATGCCTAATTCTGCTCCAAGAAGGAGTATTATATTAAACATATCTATGGAAACAAAATCAGTACAAATATTAGAAAAAATTATAAAAAATAATAAAAATAAAAAGATTGCAATTACTTCACTCCGTCCTAGGATTCGAGTAATTTTCTCTTTCATTAAAAACTCACATATCCTTTTAAACCTAATTTAGTCACACTTCCTAAACCATACATTTGAATTCCTCTTGCCTTCGCAAACCAACTTTGTCTTTCCATTACTCATCTAATCTACCTCTTCTTATTATTTCCATAATCCTTTCAGGAGTTGTGTTTTCCTTAAGTAAGGAACATATCTTAACCCCACGGTCAAGGATTTCAAATCTATCAGCCACATTAAATACATGATATATATTATGGGTTATGAATATAACAGAAAAACCCATCGTTTTCACTGTTTCTATAAGACCGAGTACTTTCTCAGTTTCTTTTACAGACAAAGCTGTAGTTGGCTCATCTAAAATGAGAAGTTTAGCCCCAAAATATAAGGCTCTACTTATAGCTACCGACTGTCTTTCCCCCCCAGATAATATATTGACGTTTTCATCTGCTGATTTCATTGTTATCTTAACTTTTTCTAAATTCCCCAAGGTTTTTTTCCTCATACTCGATACATCAAGGAATTTAAGAAAACCAAAATTTCTAGTTTCTTCTTTCCCCACAAAGAAATTCCTCCATGAACTCATTGTTTCTATTAAATTTGAGCCTTGATATACCACCTCAATTCCCGAGGCTCTTGCTTCTTCGGGAGAATGAAATATTGTTTTCTTTCCTATAAAATAAATTTCTCCTTTGTCTGGAGGACAAACTCCCATTAAAACTTTTACCAACGTTGACTTCCCTGCTCCGTTATCCCCTAATAATCCTACAACCTCGCTGTAACCAACATCAAAATCTACATCTTTAAGAGCCACAACTTTTCCAAATGTTTTAGTTAAACCCTCAACTCTAAGCATATGCATCTTCTCCTGAACTTTAACATTTTTTAACACTTTATTTTTGGAAAGCCTTTTTCTATTCCAAGCTGTGTTAGCTTTCCTATTTTTCCACCTCCTCCACGCTATTGTTAATAAGGAGTGGATAAGGGAGTTATATTTTTATCTTTGCCGTCTTTCGCCTTATCCACCCCTTTTTCACTAACATCGCATACTTTTAATTAGAACTAACTAGACTCCCTCAATTTCCTCCGAGTATACGCTCTATCACAAAGCAATACCCATTCTAAATGTATATCGATTTTATCTGTATCCTGCTTTGACCCCTACCATGACTTCATCTACATTATTTATGTCAACGATGATTGGACCCGTGGAAACTATCCCAAATGGGTGTAAGGTGCCTACCTTATACAAATACATGTCTATAAGTGGCAAGAACCCTTGTAGATATTGCTGTTGATCATGTGTACACACAACTTTACCTTCTTTGATATCTTCAAGAAGCTCTGGCATTGTGTCAAAAGCGGTAAGATAAACATCTTTTCCTGCTTCTTTTCCCAACTCTCTCAGAAGATCCACATTGAAGTGCGTGGCCCAATTAGTAGCGCAAATCACATCTGTCTCTGGATGTCTTACAAGGTAAGCTTTAATAAGCTCTCTTGCTTTTGTGGGGTCTTCGCCAATGACGATTTTTTCGGATGTTGTCCCATAAATCTCTTTCAAAGTTTTTCCAAACATCTCCAGCCTTGCTTCCCAAACATAGTGCCCAGCCATCGGGTTACAAAGCAAAGCATGCTTTGGCTCAAATCCGCCAGTCTTCTTGATGTATCCCACCAGTCCTTGAGCAATTTCTACTCCTGACTTCCAAGTATCCTCCCCGTAGTAACAAAGATATGGTATTCTCTCCTCTCGCGGCCTCGGATCTTCAACGTTTGCAGCCATAAGAGGAATCCCTCTTTCGATAGCTGGCTTAAGAATAGGGTCAAATGATTTAGGATCTATCATCGTAGTAATTATTCCGTCCGGACCAGCAGCCACCGCTACCTTTAGCATATCTATTTGCTTTTTGAGATCAGCTTCTGCTGAGAGATGTTTTACTGTCACACCACGTGGAGCAAGCCACTCTGTTGCATCTTCTATTCCTTTGAAGTAAACTGTCCAGAATGGATTTCCTGCTATTCCGTGGTCTACATAGTAAAACGTGTATTTAACTTCTGGGGAAGCGGCTTCTGCACTGTTTGAAGTTGCAAGCACCATAAATGTTCCAATGACCAATGCAGCTATTAACATTGTTACTGCATACTTCATATATATGCTTTTCATTCGCTTCATAATTTTCATACTTTTTCTCCTCCTTACAAAAATTTAATATTTTCTAAATACATACTGCATACCAATCAAGTTTATTTTTCCAATAGATTATAACACTTCACCCCCTTCCGTTGTTTGATAGTACTTACAGGTAGTTTCAGTATTATGATTCAATGCATTTTTGGAAATTTCTTTTTTTATTTGTACTAATTTCGAGTAGTGTTTACACTTAACTTAAAATAAAATGGGTCATGCATATGATCTTTCCTATAGAATATTAATAACCATAATATTCAAAAATTAGTTTTATCTTTTATCATCTCTCCCCCTCTAAGAAATTTATTAGTTCTTTATCTGAAACATAAAATAATTTTCCAGTATCATCTTACTTCTCCTTTATTTGTTTCTTTAGCTCTTTCTTTTTAGCTTTATAGAACTGGGAAAGCTCTTTATTAAATGTTTCTTTATCAAGGTACAGAATCTCAATGATCTTTTTAATTTGGCTCTCAGAGGGGATGAGTCCTCCTGTCTCAAACTGTGAAATGTAGATTTGTGATACATCCAATAGGAGAGCTAGGTTTGCTTGTGTAAGTCCCTTTTCTCCTCTCCTCTTTTTAATCGGATTAATTACCATTCTGCCTTTGCCTCCTGAATCAAGTAGGAGGTAAATGATTATAAAAGAGGCATGGCCTCTAATAGAAGCCATGCCTCTTACTATTTTATAAGATATATGCTATAATAAACTACAAGCCAGTAAGGACTTCGGCTCCTGTTCAAGCCCGCTATATTTTTTAGACTGAGGTAAGCGGGCTTGTCTCTTTTTTACATATATTATAAATATACTATACACAAAAATTAGAAGGGTGTCAAGAACTTGTGGGGGTTTGTCTGTGTCAACTCTTTGGGAGTAGTTTTCTTTGGTGAAAAAAATTCTTCTGGCTTTGGGTAGACCTACCCCTTGTTCTATTATAGCTTATTGTTTTGATAAATAAGCATGATTGTCCTTATTTTATTTAGGTTGTGATAATACATCGGTATCAACTTTCTTTAGTTTTTTATTTATTAATTATAATATCCTGACTCAGATAGCTTACGCAAAACACCTACCCAGGGTTTACCCTGATCTGGTCCGGAAAGAGCAGGTATGGTTACTTCTATAAGAGGAGAAGTCTCTGCATCTTTCTTAAAATAAGAAGCAGGTAGAGGTGGTTTATGCTTACCTACTTTAATATTTCGTTCTCTTTCGGTCTCCCACCATTCATCCCATTCGTTATTTATGACCGTCTCTTTTATCTTTAAGAGAGCCAGGGCTCCTGTTTTACTCCAACTCATTCCTCTTTTTTTAAAGCGAGAGGCTATCACCTTATTTAGGTTTGATTCTATCGCTCCGGCCCTTTCTATCTCTTTATCTTTTAGTTTAAACTGATTAGTAATCCCTAAGCGGTTATTGAACCTCCCCCACTTTACTGGACACCAAGTTAAGAACTATAATTAAATAATAGTAGGTTCAGAAAACATGGAAGGAAATCGAAGAAAATATAGTGAGGAATTTAAGAGAGACTATCTTTTCTAAGTCTGCTTTTATCCCTATCTGGTCGGTTTCCTTAAACCACCAGCTATCCCATTCCTTATTTACAATCTTCTGTCCTACCTTGGCCAGACTTAGAGCCCCTTGTCTGGTCCATAACCAGACAATCATACCCTGCCAACTTAAACTGCCGTCCCCAGTAGCCACCGAAATCCATATCTCCAAGGTATCCTGTAAGTGAAGATTTGGAAACGATACAGGTTCAGGAGCTCCCAGGCCATTTTGAGCCTGCTAACGGACCGACAGCAAAAATTATCTTATTACCTGGTTCAAAACTATCCAGACCTTCTGGTACTTCAGAGTATAATATTTTAGCTCCAAATCCCTGACTACCAACATATTTACGTGCAAATTTCTCATCCAATGGTTCTTTATTTACTTCTTGGGTTGTAAGATTAATACGCAAGATTTTACCGGAATAACCGTGCATTTTTAAATCACCCCCATTAAATTTTAAATCACGGCTCCCTAAACTTATTCATTTATTTATCCTTCTCTATGCTCATATTTACCTAGAATTAATAGCTTTAAAAATACCAGAACCAAGGTTATAAATCCTTTGCCCAATACTTTTTGCCAGATGTGAAACAACTACTTCCCCTACAAATATGGTATGGTCACCAGTTTTTAAGGTGTTTACAACCTTACATTCAAAATTTGCAATACATTTGGTTAAAAGCGGGGGTTTCACTATTTCTGCTGGCTCGGTTTCCCAGTTACATTCCTTTAACTTATCTTCAAAATCCCGCCCCGAATTGGTGCCACAAAATTTTACTTTTTCTATTGCCGTCTCATTTGGAAATCCCAGAACAAATTCTCTGCAACCCTTTAACAGTTCATAGGAATAGTGTGTATGGCCTACTGAAATTGCCATCATCGGAGGTTGATTAGAGGTAATCATTGTCCATCCCAAAGTAATAGCATTTGGTTTATCCTGACTGTCTACAGTAGTAACAACAACAATCTGTTCTGGATATTTGTTATCCCAACATTTTGACACACTTACCTTACGGTATTCACTCAATGTACTCTCCTCCAGTAGTTGTTATAATTAATAACGTTAGTCTTGTTAAATATTATACTATCTCATCCGACAGTAGAGAAAAAGACCCTTTAATTAGACGAGTTAGTTAGTATTTATTGATAGCTATCCGAATTACTCTTTTAAAAACTTTTAAGCTCATTTCACTTGATGATTATTATTGTGGCTATTATCCCCTGAGTGAATCAAGGGATACAATGTAAGTCTCTTCTGATCTTAACAATCCTGCTATAACTTTTATCAAGAATTCGTCTATTTAAACTCTTCTATCGCTTTGATATTATCAGCAGTCAACATACCCTGTCGCCTATAAACACAGCTTCATCGACGGGATAGCCTTTTTTTGCTAAGCAACCACTTCAGAAACAGTTGTCTTGTCAGGCTTATTCCTTGGACAAATTTTACACTTTATCGGGTACCCATGGGAAGTGGTTACTAAACCAATAACGATCTGTTTTTTATCCTTACGTTTATCGTAATAGTTTAGTTTTTCCAAAATCCACTGGGCTAATCCTAGCTCATATTATATCACCCTCCCCAAGCTGTCAAGCGTTCGAATTGCCCCACTAAAATTTTACACTATCAATTGCCTCATCAAAAAAGTACTCCAAATAGTATCGATGCCTCATATAAAAAAGTACTCCAAATTATTTTAATTATAACCTAATCTCCTCTATATTTAAAGAGAAGAA
>Ga0209986_10002511_pt1 | contig 16729 bp, 13 predicted proteins | sample BlataG_FD_183168 | JGI IMG/M metagenome (GOLD analysis project Ga0209986, IMG submission 183168) | Deep subsurface microbial communities from Black Sea to uncover new lineages of life (NeLLi) - Black_00105 metaG (SPAdes) (version 2) | ecosystem: Environmental > Aquatic > Marine > Oceanic >...
CGTGGCGATCTCGTTGATTCATCTTAAGAGATTGCCATGCTCTTTCAGGGCTCGCAATGACATTGTAAAAATATATATTGCGTTTATCTAATTTTATTCTCATAGTTGCTGTGCTGCCACATCCGGACTACTTTTCCGGTCTTATCCCGTTCAAATTTAACTTCTTCGCCGAGAGTTTCATCTTTGCGCAAACGGCGAAACGTATCGCCCTCGATATGTTTCAGCAACGTCAAGCCCTTAGCCGGGTTTTCAGAAGGCAGTCCGAAAATAGCCAGTTTGCCCTGCCAGGGAAGGATAGCATTCTCTCCCCACCAGGGCTGTGCATCGTAATGACCGGCGTAGGCTTCAAGGTCGACCTCTGCTTCTTCCTCTTTGGCCTTGTCGGTGGCCTTCTTCAAGATATCTCTCATTCCTGTCGCATATTTGCCCGGGGAAACACCACTGGCATTGATCATGACGATGAAGGCCTGTTTTTTGTTGGGGTCGATACTCAGAGTACTTCGGTAGCCTGGACACGACCCTCCGTGACCGACCATTGTTTTTCCATCCATTTCCCAGACTGAAAAACCCAGTCCCCAGGTGGTTTTCCAATCAGGATTCACCCAATGCACACGCTGCATTTCACGGAGGGTAGATGCTTTGATGATTTCTTCCCCTCCTTTTTCCAGAAGACGAAACTGCCAGGAAGCAAACCGGGCCAGGTCTTCGACCGTCGAGGAGAAGCCGGCGGCTGCGGCGATGCCTTCGGCCTGGAATAAGGGGACCATGCTGCGGCTGCCGTCTCGCTTTTTGGCAGTGTGTCCTGTAGCTAATTTCCCTCTCCACAAGGATTCCGGAAGTTTCGTGCGCGTATTAGCCAGCCGCAAAGGTTTCAGTATGTTCTCTTCGATATATTTTTGATACGGCATTCCGGAAACTTCGGCAACGACCTCTCCCAGCAAACTCATCCCGAGGTTGCTGTACTGAAAATACGTGGAAGGGGAGTATAGGGTTTTTTGGCTGCTGAGTTTGGCTTTGACCTGCTTTTGTGTGGGGAAGGGAAAATCAGGTCCGGTCCAGTAGGGATAGTCAGATTCACGCGGCAGGCCGGAAGAATGGGTTAGGACGGATCTAATGGTTATGGGGCCTGTGTCCGGGTACTGCTGCTGGAGATTAAACCAGGGGAGGTGATCAGCGACAAGGTCCTCGAGCCGGAGTTTTCCGGCATCGCGGAGCTGCATTATTGCCACAGAAGTAAACAATTTGGAGATCGAACAGATACTGTAGATTGTGCTCGGAGATGAAGGAACTTCTTTTTCGAGATCTACCATCCCGTAGCCTTTGCTCCAGAGTATTTCCTGATCCGTGACTATGGCGACCGATATGCCGGGCAGATTGTCATAATCGCGCTGGGCCTCAAGCCATGTATCGATCAGCCGGACGGCTTCTGAAAAATCGGGCTTCGCTTTCTCTTTGGAGAAAGCAATTGGGGTGCCTATTAAAAATAAAAGGATAAGAAAAATTCGTACAGAAATAAGTGTTTTTTTCATGTTCGCCTCCTATTGAAAAGTCTTCATGGAATACAGCTGATATTGTGGCCAGGATGAATTTACCACACACAAAACAGTAGGGTCAAATGAGAATTTAAAAAGGCGAGAATTCTTCTATTAAAAAATTATGGAAATATCCTTCTGCTGCTTGCACCGAATCCCATACAATTCTCCTCAATTGCACCTGTTAACATCTTAGAATGAACATATCACACCCAAAATAGCACGCCCGATTCACAAGAAATACAGACAATAGTGTTGAACCAAAGAGGCTTTTTGGATATATTCGATGCCAGGAGGTTAACATGAGAAAAAACATAGCGTCTTGGGCACTTCCAGCCTTTTTAATCGTTCTATTGATTTCGAGTGTCTCTCTTATTGCTGGAGAGAAGAAACCCATGACTTTTGTGGATGCGATCAATGTCAAGAGAATATCTAATCTGCGGCTTTCGCCCGACAGCAGCCAGCTTCTTTTCTCCCAGAGCGAAGCCAACTGGAAAAGGAACCGCACCATCTCTCACATCTGGCGGATGAACGCTGACGGTACGAATGTGTTTCAGATGACAAACGGCAAAGACGGAGAAGGGAGCGGCATCTGGTCTCCGGACGGAAAGTATATTTCCTTTATCACCAAGCGGGAGAGTGAAGAATCTCAGATTCACCTGCTTTACAGCAGCGGCGGGGAGGCCATCCAGCTTACGAAGCATAAAACCAGGGTCAAGAGTCACCGCTGGTCTCCCAGTGATCAGAAAGTTTATTTTCTTGCCGAGGATCCTTTAACCGAAGAAGAAGAAAAAAAGAAAAAAGCAAAGGACGATGCATTCATCTTTGAACATAATTACAAGCCCACTCATCTTTGGGTATTTAACATGAAAACAAAGGAAGAAAAACGCCTGACCGAGAGCGATTTCACAATCCGGGAGTTTTCAGTCTCCAGAGACGGAACAAAGATTCTCTTCACCGCAGCGCCAACGCCGCTTTACGATGACATTCTCAACTCTGAGATCTGGATCATGGACCTGAAGGATGGCTCCAAGCGCCAAATCACTAAGAACGGAATTTATGAGACCGATATATCCCTGTCCCCGGACAACAGCCAGATTCTTTTCGTAGCTGATTCTGATCCGAAGTTGAAAGACTATTATTATCAGCCCAATTTTTTTATGGTTCCTGCCAAGGGCGGAACTCCCAAGGCTCCCCTCCCCGATTTTATTTACGAAGTGTATGATACACACTGGTCGGCGGATGGGAAGTCTATCTATTTTACAGCGAATATGGGAGTTCACAGCGAAATCTTTTCTTTAAGGCTCAAGGATTTGAAACTCAAACAGATCACAGACGGCGAGCATTCTATCTACGGTTTCGATTGCAATCCAAAAACCGATACAATCCTATATGACGTGAATTCTCCGCATAATCCGTCTACATTCTGGATGATGGACATGAAGAGTCTTTCAGCCCGAATGATCCATGATCCTCATCCAGAACTGAAGCAGTTCAAGCTGGCTGAATACGAGGCGGTCCGCTGGAAGAGCACGGACGGAAAGGAAGTGGAAGGTGTTCTCGTATATCCTGTGGATTATGAAAAAGGAAAACGCTATCCGCTTCTCGCTCACACCCACGGCGGGCCTATGGCATCGGATAAGCTTACCTTTGATGGCTATGCTCATGTTAGGGCTGGACGAGGCTACGCCGTATTAAAGCCCAATTACAGGGGAAGCACAGGCTACGGCAATGAGCTGCTGCGCGATATGGTCGGGCATTACTTCCTTAATGCCGACGATGATGTTTTGACAGGAGTGGATTCTCTGGTCAAAAAAGGTATCGCCGACCCGGAAAAACTGGGGACACTGGGATGGAGTGCCGGCGGACATATGACGAACTGGCTTGTCACCCAGACAGACAAGTTTAAAGCGGCCTCCTCTGGTGCGGGTGCCTCGAACTGGATATCCATGTACGCCCAGAGCGATGTTCGGATATACCGCACGCCCTGGTTTTTAGGGAATCCCTGGCACAAGGATTCTCCTCTCGAGACTTTCCGCGAGCATTCCCCTATTTTTTATGTCCATCAGGCTAAAACGCCAACGCTTATCCTGTGCGGGGAGAACGACCGGAGAGTCCCGCTGCCCCAGAGTGTTGAGATGTACCGCGGCCTCAAAGCCAACGGGGTGCCCACAGAGCTTGTCATTTTCCCGCGCTCAGGACATGGGCCGAGGGAATTGAGGCACAGGCTCTACAGGTGGAACAAAGAATTCCAGTGGCTGGAAAAATACATCATGGGCCGGGATTTTGAATTCGAAAAACCGCCGACTTCCGAGGATAAAGACAAAGAACAGTAAACAAGGAGGCAAAAGGGAACGCTCCTTTATAATCTATAGAAAGCATAATCTATAGATAGGACTTAAACAGAAGGTCGCGAAATAATTAATTTAGCAAAATTCTGTTCAATAAAAGGAGAAGGTTACGCCCATAATAAATTGTTGATAAATTAATTTAGATATTTACTGGCTCTTCAACCCGGCCAGGCTGTTCTTGGCATCCTCAACCTCAGCGATACCAGGGTCGGCGTCTTTCCAGAGGTCGAGGAATTTCTCGTAATGCTCTATGGCTTTCCCTTCCCAGCCTTTTTCTTCATACAATTTTGCAAGTCGATAATAATAGACTGGGAAAGTCAGCAGCCTGTCTTGGCTGTTTGGGTCAAAGGTAACTAGACGCTTGTATTCGTTAATTGCTTTATCGAGCTCACCATTTTTATAATAGGCCCTGGCTAATACATCACGAATTTCTGCATGAAGAGAATAAGTCCCGAGCGGACCAATACCTCTTCCGGGTACTTTACCCAGGAGTTCCTTTTCACAATAGGAGATGGCTTTCTCCACTGAACCTTGGGCTAGGAATAACTCTGCTTGAAGCATATGAAACTGAAATTCAATCCATCTTTTATACGCCGTAATTTGAGGTAACAGGTTTTTCATCTCCTCAAGCTCAGCCCGGGCTTCCTCTAAGTTATGTTGCTTAAGTTCAAGCAATCCAAAGTAGAAATGACTAAGACCTTCAAAATATAGAGGCAAAGAACTGGTGTCACCAATATCGGAGGAGAGCAAATCTTTAAATGCATTCTGGCTTTTTTCATACTCTCCCATGGCAAAATAAGTCGCACCAAGCATGGTTGATCCATAATTTCTTCTCAGCTCATCATTGGTTAAAGCGAACATTTCCCTTTGTCCTTCTGCATCTTTCAATGCCTGCTCAAACTTTCCTTGAAAAAAATCAACAAAATGTTTTGCATAATATGCCGCACCTTTAATTCCGGGATTCGGAGCGATTTCGAAGAGCTTATTCGCCCAATTCGTCGCTTCAGCGTAGTCTTCTTTGAGAGCGAGAACATAAGGAATCCGCCAGTAGGAATCAAAAAAGCTGGGCTCTATTTCTAAAGCTTTTTTGTAATTTATAATCGCCTCATCCAGTTTGCCATATGAAAAGTATAGCTCCGCCATGGAATCTATTGGATTCGCACTTTCGGGCATAGCAGCAGCATATTTTTCGAAATACTCCAGAGCTTTATCAAAGTCTCCCCGGCCTGCATATAAATAGCCTAACTGGTTTAATACTGAGCCATACTTGGGATCAAGCTCCAGAGCTTTATTGAACATCTCAATTTTCTTCTCAAAATCTTGATAGTAACCCCCTAATATGCTATAGACCATTTTTTCCTTGGGGTATTTTTTCCCCATTTCTTGAATGATACGAATTCGCTTTTCTCTGTCATTTTCTATGTAGTATGCGTAGGCAGCATCGATCAGGAACCTTTCTTTCTCAGTGGCTTTTTCGGAGTAAAGTTTGGCCTTTTCGATGGCATGTTTTCTTCCCCCCACATTAAAAAGAGACCCATGAGTAAGACCAAGGTAAAGCCAGGCCTTGGCAAAGGTAGGATCTTCTTCAACCGCTTTTTCAAAATAAGGAAGGGCGTTATTGTCGTGCCAGTTGAGAAATTCCTCGTATCCTTGAATAAAATAGCTGTAGGCTTCCATAGAAGAAGTAGTGATGTCGGTTGTGCGGTTTTCCAGGGGTTGGATTTTACTCTCAGCTATTCCAACACCTTTGGCAATCTCTCTGCTCAATTCATCGATCTGGGCTTTCAAAATGCTCTCGACACTTTCTCCTCTCGAATTAACACTCGTGAGAAGCTCTTTTGTCCTGACATCTAAAACTTTGGCGTCAGTGGCAAACATGTTCCCTGCTTTGGCAAAGCTGCCCAAGACTATAAGTTCAATGCCATCCCGACGGCATAGCTCAAACCCAAGCTCTTTGTCTATCATTTCCCTATCTTCTTCTCCCATTTGCTTCAGGATGTCATTCATTCGCTCCCAGGTGGTCACATGGAAGAATTCTGTATTTTCCAGGTTGGTAATAAGAAGGTTGGGGATGACTTTCATAAGGTTGGAATAGGCGGGATCGCCCGTGTCATTTTCAAAACTGATGACTGCAATGGAACGTCTCTCTCCTTCTGGAATTCCTGCTTCTCTGCCGGGACGAAGCAAAAACACACCGGCTATGATGACAATCAAAGCGAGAATCACCAGGGTGGGCCAAAGCAATTTTTTTATGTTGAAAGAGACAGTAATCTCTCTGGACGTGAGAGGCTTTCTTTCTGGAACTACCCTCTCTGTTGTCGGGATGCCTTTCTGTATGTTTTCCATCTCAGACCGCACTTCGCCTGAACTCTGGTATCTCTTTTCTTTGTCTTTTTCCAAACATCTCATTATTACACTGCACAGATCTTCTGGAATCTGCGCATTTAGGTCTTTTGGAGCTTTCGGCATTTCACTCTTGTGCTTCACTCCGATCGTAAAAGGCGTATCTCCCTCGAATGGAACTCTGCCGGTAACCATCTCATACAGGATCACTCCCAAAGAATAAATATCAGAACTCTGGCCGGCTTCTTTCCCCTCTACCTGCTCGGGTGACATGTACTCAGGCGTTCCGACCATCACCCCGGCTCCGGTTATCCCTTTTGACTCGAGCGAGCGGGCTATCCCGAAATCCATGATCCGGGCATTCCCGCCTTCATCCACCATGACGTTCTGGGGCTTCAGGTCCCTGTGCACAACTCCTAACCGATGAGCTTCCCCTAATCCCTCGCATATCTGCTTCGCTATCGGTATAGCCTGTCCCGCGCTGAATGGCCCCATCTTCCTGATTAGCTTCTTTAAATCCTCCCCTCTCACGTATTCCATCGTGATGTAGTGAGTCCCTTGCTCCTCGTTAAGGTCAAACATCCGGGCAACATTTTTATGCCCTATCTTACGGGCTATCTTCAGCTCATTGCTGAAGCGTTCTACAGTCTTTTTATCCGAGGCTATCTCAGGCTTGATGAGCTTCAGGGCTATCTCTTCTTTGAGTTTTTTGTCCAGAACCCTGTAGACCCTGCCCATGCCCCCTTTTCCCAATTCCTCGATAATCTGGTATCTCTCGGCGAAAGTGGACCCTGTGGTTAATTCCTCCTGGGTTGCTTCCATGGTTTCAGTGACTTTAATACCCTCGGGTGCAGGAAGGGGTGTCGCGCACTGTTTGCAGTACCTTGAATCAGAGGGATTGGAAGTATCGCATTCGGGGCATTTGATGGTCACTGCTTTCCTCCTTCTTAGGTTGTGAGAAGAATAACAAGGAATAAGAAAAGAGTCAATTAAATTAGATTCTTAAGTTTGGCATTATGAAAAAAACCAGGCCGAGAAAATGTCGCATAATATATATATAACAACATTTTTCAACTCATGAGGTTGACATAAGTATGATATTATCATATATTATATGCGAGGAGTAACAATGGTAAGAAAAACTATCATGATTGATGAAAAGTTAGCCAAAGATTTGGATCATTTTGCCCGAAAAGAACAGCGGGATTTTTCCGGTGCGATGAGATATGCTCTGAGAATCGGACTTCTCGCGATTGAGAATCCAAAACTGACCATCCAAGAAATCAAGGATATTATAGAGGCTATGGTTGATTATGAAATGGGGAATATCTCAGAATTGAATTTGAAGAATTTCTAGATGAGATTGGTCGAAACCTCTAAGTTTAAAAGGTTAAGAAAGAAGTTACGGCAAGAACAGGAGAAAAAAGAACTAAAAAACGCTATCAAGAAAATAGTGGAAGATCCAAGTTCTGGGAAAAAACTCAAGGGCGAATTTAGAGAACTCATGTCTTTTAATTATTCAGTTAAAGGTCAGAGCAAAAGGCTAATTTATAAAACAGAAAAAGATACTATTATACTGTTTTCCTTTGGCCCGAGAGAGGGAATATACAAATAGATAGAAGCTGAGGTCCTACTTCAATCTTACATAATCTTCCCTTGGGAAATACGCATTGAAATTTTTTATCCTCATATAGAAGAGAGTGCATAAGCTTATCTAGATTCAATCTGGAGAGATTCTAAGCAGCAATGTCGTGAAATAATTAATTGAACTAAACCGCTACGCGGTAGATAGCATAGCCTTCTATTCATCCTTTAACCAAGAGTCCATCTTTTCATCCTTACTAACCTTAAAATAACATTCAAAGTATTTTTTGCTAAACGCATTCCTACATAATAGAGTTCTTCTGCAATCCCACCAAAATGAGTCGGTGGATAATCCATTTCAAAGAAAGGAGGCTTTATTATGGGAAGACTACGAGAGCAGATGAAAGGAGACCTTGAGCTTCGAGGGTTGAGTCGTAGTACTCAAGAGATCTACCTCAGCCAGGTGAGGGACTTCTCACGTTACTTTAACAGGTCGCCTCTCCATATGGGAGAGAGGGAGATAAAAAAGTATCTCCTTTATCTCATAAGGGAGAAGAAGGCATCTTATTCACTGGTTAATCAGTGTTACTGTGCCTTGAAGTTTCTCTACGAGACGACACTTCACCGCAAGTGGGTCATGGAGAAGGTCCCCTGTACCAAGAGAGAGAGGGACCTCCCGGTTGTTTTGGACAGAGAGGAGGTGGGAGCTGTATTTTCGGTTACACGTAATGTGAAGCACCGTGCCATTTTGATGCTCATTTATTCTTCAGGGTTGAGAGTGAGTGAAGCAGCACGGCTTAAAGTTTCTGACATTGACAGTAAGCGTATGGTGTTACGGATCAGACGGAGCAAAGGCAAAAAGGACCGCTACAGTATTCTCTCCCATGTAGCGCTTGAAGCATTAAGAGAGTATTGGCTGCAGTATCGTCCCAAAGAATGGCTGTTTCCAAGTAGATTTCCAGGTAAACCTCTAACAGGACGTCTGTATCCTGCACACTTGGGGACAGAATCTCATGGACCATGCTCACATCCACTGTATCGTAACCGGAGGAGGTATATCTCATGACGGGAAAAGATGGTTATCATGCCGGAAGGGATTCTTCATTCCTGTAAAGGTTCTCTCCCGATTGTTCAGAGGTAAGGTGCTTTTTTATATCAAAAAGAGTTGGGAATCAGAGGAACTGGAGTTCTCTGGCACTATTGCCAAACTCAAAGACCGGTTTGCTGTTTTTTTAAATGACCTCTACAAAATGGAATGGGTTGTGTACTCTAAGCCTCCCTTTAAAGATCCCGAGACACTCCTTGATTATCTTGGAAGATACACCCACAGGATCGCTATCGGTAATCATCGTATCCTAAAGATAGAGAACGGGGAGGTCTTCTTCCGCTGGCGTGATTACGCTGATGGGAACAAAAATAAAACAATGACGGTGGAGGCTTCTGAGTTCATCCGTAGATTCCTGCTCCATGTTTTGCCTGCCAGGTTTGTTAAAATCAGATATTATGGCCTTCTCGCCAATAGAAAGAGTGGCTCGATGTTAAGTCAATGTCGCAAACTTCTTGCAGATCCTATGAAGCCAAAGAAAAAAGATGATACTGAAACATGGCAGGAGTTGTTGCTTAGAGCCTGCGGGATGGACCTTATAACATGCCCTTTTTGCAAAAAAGGTAGAATGATAAAAAAAGAAGTCATTCAGCCGCCAAGGTGTAATAGTCCTCCACAAGAGATGGCAGCATGGTAAATCATACATATCATTCCAGACTTTTTCCCCTTTATACTACCCGTCTAGCTGAGTGTGATTTTTCGAGTGTCATGCTGCTGAAAAGTCTTAAAGAACGATCTAAAAGGACATCGCCTTTAAGAAAAACCCGGCAGTACATGTACTAATCACCCTATAAGTCACTTCATTGAAATCCCATAGGTGTCGCGTAGCGGCTTCGTCCAATAGTTTCTTTCTAACACTCCCGCATCAGAAAGAAGCCTAACCATTATGCGACATTTTAGAAGGAGGGGATGTAGTGAAGATGAGCTTGAGGCTGTAATGCGCTAATTTGTTCCGGAGATTGCGGCTTTTCAACTCAGCTCGGGGTGGATTGATGAATCCGTCCTTTTCGAACGCCAATATAACGTGGAACGCGGGCACAGTATTGAACATACTCATCTCTAAAGATTTCACGCAAGTGTTCCTCTTCGGTAAGTACCATCATATGTATGATAACCGAAAACAAGATCACCCATCCAATAGTGTGCCATGATGGCCAAAGAAGAGCGTATCCAACAACAGCGATACCACAGGCTACAGTCTGTGGATTTCTGGTGATACGGTAGGGCCCAGATTGTATTAATGCATCGACCTTTTGGCCCATCGCTCGTAACCATCCGAACCAGAATATCAAGATGAACATCACAGATAGGCCGATCGTAAGACATAACCAGGCGAATGTACGGAGGATTGGATTGACATCCACGGGAGGCCAACCAGAAGGAAGGTCCAGCCATGTAAATGTGCCAAATGAGAAAAAAACTAAAAACTCAAGAGAGGAAGAAAACCATGTTAACTGTCCCATTTGCCGATAAGAGCGTCGGACAAAGATCCGAAAAGTGATAAAGGCAAATACAACCAAAATAAAGGCTGAAACCATGTATAAGGGGATTGACATCTTCAAAATCCTCCGAAATAAAAGCTAAATTAAATATATACTAAGGATTTCTGCCCGGCAAGTCCATCTCTATCTTCCTCAATTTTCACTTAATAAACTCTACTTCGTAATTATAATCCCACTGATCGAAAAACAAATTTCCTCCTTCCCACTCAACCTCGCCACGTTGAAAATCTACAGTATCGGAACGTGGATAAATTTTTGCAGGATAGAGCGGCTGAGTATAATCATCATTCACAATAAGTCTGTAGTTCTCCATATTACCCAGATAAAACCATTTCACATCATCATCCTTTGAGTCGAGCAAACCATAAGTTGCATCAGGAATATATTTTTTAATATAATCAATGACTTCTGCGCTAGATCTAGTGAAATCTTTTTTAATCCTCTCCAATCTCTCAATTTCAAAAATAATTTCAAGTCTATCTAATAAAGATAGATTTAAATTAACAGCTATCTCTTCCCTCATAAATTCTTGAGCTTTTGAGAATTCACCTTTATTGATAAACTTTTGAAATTTCTCAGGAATAGCAGTATGGCTGCTTCCAACACAAAGCATAAATATGAGAAAGATCAATAAATAATCATACTTTGATTTCATTGATACCTCCTCTTAATATTTTGGTTTCATCGCATAATGAGTACCTAGATAGGATGCCTTCTGCATGCTTCACCATCGGTGTCCTCTGTATTTTTCGTTTAAGGAAATCCTTTATTCTTGGATCTTCTCTGACCTTTTCAAAATCCTTTTCTTTCATAATCCTATGCCAATCGTTAAAACCTGCCCCCTCTGCCTCTTTAAGATATTCCACTGTCTTTTCTATGTTTCCTATTGAAGCATAAAGTTTGGCATAGATGAAGAACATTTCTGATGTATTAAAAAAGGGAGAAGAAATATTAATGGCAAAGGCTTTATGCTTTTCTAAATAATCGGGATCAAGCGCAATTCCTTTAGAAAGATAAAGCGTGCCCTCTTCAACCTTACCCTGGGCTAAAAGAAGTGCTCCCAAATTATAGTTAGCAGAGACAAGATTAGATGATATGGAAAGAGCTTTCCTGAGTATTTTTTCCGCCTCCTTGAACTGTCCTGTCATGAAATATACACTTCCCAAATTGTTATAAGCTTCTACATAGGAAGAATTTATAAAAATTGCTTTTTCAAACTGCTTCTTAGCCAATTTGTAATTTTTTTGATCAAAATAGGCGATTCCCAAAAGATTATATGTTTTTGATGAATCAGGCCTTAAAGCTATAGCTTTGCTAAATTGCTCTATGGCCTTTTCGTAATCATTGCTATCCAAAGACAGAACTCCGTGCCTCAGGTAAAAATTAAAATCTCTCTCCTCAGGCATTATCTCGGGTGAAGGAGGTGCTTTAGAGGTAGTGCAGGCAGAAATAATTATTAGGAAGATTGCTGCAATGGATATAATTCCTTTCTTCATAGAAGTCCTCCTTAAGAAAATGATACTTAAATTTATCAGCTGATATTTATGCTTTTATAATTGCTATCAAAGATTATATTACAGAAAAACTTTTAATTCAAAATGAGGATCTCTTTTCAGGAACGAACAATGCACATCCGCCATAATCAGCATTCATGCCTCTGGCGATGGAGTCCCTATTCTCTGGAAAAACAGAGATACCGGGAAATTATCCAACAAGGTGGTCTATATAAAGAAAGCTCCATACTCCTATCTTGCGCTCGTAAACGCCGATTCTTCATCCGAAAGACAGAGTTTGGAAAGCGAAGATCTTATTATCATTTCCACCAACACACATAAATTATCCAGAGATGGAAGAGTAAAGAATATCCGCTTAATATCCGATGGCGGATCCTTGAGAGCGCTTATCCGCAGCCCCATAATACAGCCCTGTTTTTGGGTCAATGAGTATGCTATGGGCATCTCCCTGCCGCCAGCGAGAAGACTCCTTCATAGTGTGCCCCATAGCTTTGAGTGACTCAATCAATTCTTCGGTGATAGCCCCATTCTCCAATCTTAATAAATCAGGCATCCACTCATGGTCCATCCTGGCGGCATCGATAGCATCCTGAATCGGCATATTAAAATCAATAACATTAATAATCACATTCAAAACAGTATTGATAATTGTCCTGCCTCCCGGGCTTCCTGTAATCACGTACACTTTGCCATCTTTGATGACCACGGTGGGAGTCATAGAGCTCAACATCCTCTTGTAAGGCTCTATGAGATTTGGCTTCGTGCCGATTAGGCCCTTATCATCCGTATATCCGGGTTTCATGTTGAAATCTGCCATTTCATTGTTAAGCAGGATTCCCGTCCCTTCCGCGACAACTCCTGAACCGTACCATCCATTAATAGTATAAGTTGTTGCCACCGCCAAACCTTCTTTATCTATGACCGAGTAGTGAGTGGTCTCCATCGCTTTCTCGATTGTTAGAATTTCTTCGCCCATTCTTGCGCTGGGAGTTGCCTTTTTTAGATCGATTTTTCCCCGAATATCCTCTGCATGACTCTTTGAGGTTAAAAACTTGACTGGGATCTCGCTAAAATCCGAGTCTCCCATGTATTGGGCTCTATCGAAATAGGCAAATTTCATCGCTTCTGCAATCAAATGCAGGGTCTCAGGCGCATATCTTTCCTTTTGTCCCAGATCAAAACCTTCAAGAATGTTAAGCATTTCAATCAAAACCGTGCCACCGGAACTTGGCGGTGGCATGGAAACAATTTGGTATCCCCGATAGGTTCCCGTTACGGGTTTCCTTACAAAAGCCTCATATTTTCCCAGATCTTCCTCTGTGATCAAACCGCCGTGCTTTTTCATATCCTGAGCGATCAATTCCGCAATCTGCCCTTTGTAAAAGGCTTGAGAGCCATGTTCGGCAATCATCCTCAGGGATTTGGCAAGGTCTTCCTGAATAAAAATATCCCCTTCTTTGAATTCAGACCCGTCCGGCTTGGAAAAAATCCGGAAAAATTCTTTAGTTCCCCGCTTAAATTCCTTATTTAACCGGTTGAACGACTCTGCTCTCCTTTCATTCAGCTTAAACCCCTTCTCGGCAAGCTCTACGGCAGGCTTTATAACATCCTCCCATTTCAAGTTTCCATATTTTTCCATTGCCATCTCAAAACCTTTAACAGTCCCAGGAACTCCAACTGCAAGATGCCCGAATAAACTCCGCTCTTCCACATAATTTCTCTTTTCATCCAGGTACATATCAGGAGTCGCTTTGCCGGGGGCCATTTCACGAAAATCCAGAGCAACAGCTTCTTCCGTATCGGGGAATCGGATGATCATGAATCCTCCTCCACCGATGTTCCCTGCAGCAGGAAACGTAACAGCCAAGGCAAAACCAACCGCCACGGCAGCATCCACTGCATTTCCCCCTTTCTTAAGAATATCAATTCCTACCAGGGAAGCGAACTCATCCACTGAAACAACCAGTCCGTTTTTGCCAACAACTCCTTTTTTTTCTTGTGCAGCACAAAAAAACTGATTTGCCAATAGAATCAGAATGATAAAAAATCTAAAGAATCCCCAACTTTTTCGCATGCTTAACTCCTAATCTTCATCGAGTACTGAATATATTTCTATGTAACCAGGTCAAAGTCAAGTATTAGAAATAAATTTCAGGATAACTTGAAGATTTCACAAGGCTAATGTCAAATATTGAGACGCAACTACTTTATTTTTCATTTGACTATATGTACAAATGTGCATATAACATAAAAATGGAATTTGAAGGTTAGTTCAATGAAAAAAGAATACGATTTTAGTAAAGGAAAAAGAGGCTCGGTAATTAAAGCTCCTAAAGGAAAAACGCGCATCACCATCCGAATAGATGATGATATACTCGACTGGTTTCGACAACAAGCACATGCCGCAGGTGGTGGAAATTACCAGACACTTATCAACATGACTCTCAGAGAATACATGAATTCAAAAAGGGAGTCGCTCGAGGAGACTCTTCGGCATGTTATTCGTGAAGAATTATCGGCATATGGCAAAAAATCCAAGCGCTAGTTTAAAGCAAAAATACCATCGACTGCACAGGTATCATTCTTATGTGAAAAATCTAATATCGTAGTTGGACCACAAAAAGATATAGATTTAGCGGGAAAGCGCTATTGCTGGCAGGGATATTGACCCTTTTGTGGTGGCTGGGACTGGCAATTTTTTTCCCGCTCGAGGGCATGAAAACAGGCTGCCTTAATCTTGTAAAAGACGGTGATCTGTGCGTAATAAAAAAAGCGCAATATTCCCGCCACTCACTACTTTCTCTTTGTCAACTGATAAGCTATGGGCTGATATCAGCGTATGAAAGCCTTTATTAGCAATGAAATCCCGATAATTCCTGAAATGTTCTGGTCCACCCGTAAACTCTATAAAGGTTATTATGCTCTTATAAAACCACCCTTTCAAAGGTCGAATCGGACCAGGATTATAGTCGATCAGTAAAATCCGGCCGTCTTCTTTAAGAGTGCGTTTTGATTCGTTGATCACTGCCGCACGAACTCCACGCGGCATTTCATGCAGGACTGTTGAGAAAATAATAAGATCGAATTTTTTATCTGAATAGGGCATATTAGAGGCGTCGCCCATATACAGATCCGCACTCTCACCTAGTCTATTACGAGCCACTTGAAGCATCGATGGAGACTGATCAATACCATACACATCGCATCCAGCCTGTTGATAGAGTTCGAGGTGAATTCCAGTCCCGCATCCTACATCAAGAACAGCCATTCCCTCTCTGGGTGGAAACATCTTCATTCCAAGTGCTCTTAAGCCGCTTGTTAGAGGTCCAAGCAATGTGTCATACAATTTAGCGATTTTTTCATAAGGATCTGCTTTCATATGGCGCATAATTAGTAAGCTAATTATTTCTCTATTACTTGCGATATTTCCAAACTATCTTAACTTTTCAGGCAGTAAATTTCAAAGGCGTGAAATAATTATCTATGCGACATCCTGTCTCAAACTGGTAAAACAAATTGCATTTGAAAGATTAGCGTAATTCTAAATGATAAGAAGCGACCTCTTTAATCATTTTGATCAAACCCCTTAATTATTATGATCCATTTTTATTCGAAGCGGAGGGAGTCGGCCGGGTTGGAGTTGGCCGCTCTCAAAGCCTGGAAGCTGATGGTGAACTGAGCCACTACCAAAGCTACGACTCCGGCCAGGAGAAATATCCAGAGCGGGATACTGGTCCGGAAGGAAAAGCTTTGGAGCCACTTGAACATTATATAATAGGCAACCGGTACTGCGATAAGAAAAGCCACCGCCACCAGCTTTGCAAAATCTCTGGACATCAGAACCACAATCTTTGAAGCCGTCGATCCCAGTACTTTGCGGATTCCGACCTCTTTAGTGCGCTGCTCAGCCATGTAGGTCGAAAGACCGAATAGACCGATACAGGCAATGACGACCGCAAGAATCGAGAAGATACCGAAGATCTGTCCTGAAGCCCGCTCGTTCTGGTACAGCCCATCCAGCATGTCATCTATAAAATAATAGCTAAAAGGCTGTTCCGGTGCGAACTTATTCCAGGTGTCTTCGATGGACGCCAGGGTTGCTGCAGTATTACCGGGCCCGATCCTCACGTTCATCAACGGATAGACTTGCTGTTGCTGCTGCTGGGATTGACCTTCAGGAAGAGTAAACAGAACAAAGGAATCGATGTCCTCGTGCAGAGAGTTGTAGTGGAAGTCTTTAACGACTCCGATTATCGTGTAGTCTCCGGTCGGCTCCCCGGGATCACCGATTCGCTTAAGCTTCACTCCCACCGGGTCATCCCATCCGAACTCCCGGATGGTTTCCTCATTGATAATCACGTTCATGGTATCATTGAACTCTTTTGCGAATCCCCGGCCGTCAATGATTTCCAGGTCTAGAGTCTTTATGAAATCTTTGTCCACGGTCATGGCGCGGGTGGTCTTGATCTCCGGATCCTGTTCTTTCTGGAACATAACGCCGTAGTAAAATCCCCCCGAAATCGTGGTGTTGGATCCGCCCGCATCTACAACGCCAGGGATTCCGCGCAGCTCCTGTTTAAAGGCTTCTCCCCTGGGACCGAGAGAGTACGCCCTCTCCACGACGATCAGATTGTCTTTGTTGTATCCCAGGTCCACGTTCAGCATAAAACCCATCTGCCGGGAGATGAGCAGGGTCATTGAGATAAGCACAATGGATATTGCGAACTGAAAGATGACCAGTGCGTTTCTAAGGCGTATCCCCTTGCGCGAGGTCGAAAACCGTCCCTTGAGCACAGTG
>Ga0209986_10002512_pt1 | contig 16727 bp, 12 predicted proteins | sample BlataG_FD_183168 | JGI IMG/M metagenome (GOLD analysis project Ga0209986, IMG submission 183168) | Deep subsurface microbial communities from Black Sea to uncover new lineages of life (NeLLi) - Black_00105 metaG (SPAdes) (version 2) | ecosystem: Environmental > Aquatic > Marine > Oceanic >...
CATTAAACCAATCCACAAGAGCGAGCCATACTGTCTGAGAAGCCCAAGTGAAAAGAGCGAGCCAGAGGATATTTGAAGCCCACAATTCGATTGAGCGAGCCTACCACTCTGATTAATCCATAGGAAATGAGCGAGCCAGTTGAGCGGAGAAAACCATTATGTATAAAGCGAGCCGACACTTATGAGAAAACCATGATTTCCGGGCGAGCCATGTAGCACGAGCAAACCAGAACGGTTAAGCGAGCCACCTTGACGGCGTAACCCAAGTACGATTGAAGCGAGCCAATGATAGGGAGAAAACCAGATGAAAGGGGCGAGCCAACCAATTGAAGAAACCCTGATCTAATGAGCGAGCCGAAGTATGAGAGTAAACCATTCAGAAACAGCGAAGCCTGCAGGAAGATGTAACCCAGCAACAGGAAGCGAGCCAATGCTTGGGAGTAGCCCATTAGGAAAGAGCGAGCCGAAACTTACGAGAAAACCACATCGCTCAAGCGAGCCAATGAATATGAGCAAACCAAAGACATCGAGCGAACAAACCCGGAAACATTAGCGAAGGAGGAAGTCCATGAACCCCGAAATTCTTAGACCCCTGATCGACCTGCGAGATCGCACAATCCAGAAGAACCGAATAGCATTTCAGCACCGTGTTACCGCAATCGAGCAAGGCAGGGACGAGGTAGATCCTGTTACCTATGATCTACTCATCCGCTATCGAGATCGTTTCATTGATCTGGAAGAAGAGCTTGATGGCGACATCCGCGATATAGCCAAGCAAATACCCATTATCGAGCAAATGGTGGAAGTGAAGGGCGTCGGTTTTATGCTCGCCGCCAAACTTGTTGCCATGATCGACATTGAGCGTTGCAACACCGTATCCGCTCTCTGGCGTTTCTCCGGCTTCGGCGTTGTGCCTTTCTGCCCGAAATGCGAGGAGTATTTGGAAATCCAACTGGAGAAATGTCCCGAATGTGGTTCGGATGTCATAAATAGAGCAGAGCGATTGCGCAAAGGCGAAAAGGCTCACTTCAATACACGCCTGAAAACTTACTGCTGGCAGGTTGGCAGTAGCTTTTTGAAGTCTGGCTCTCCATATCGAAATATCTATGACAAGGCGCGTGAGCAATACGAAAAGCGCGAGGATTGGACCGACCTACGCAGACATCGAGCGGCAATGCGCAGAATGATCAAAGTTTTTCTCCAGCATTTCTGGATTTGCTGGCGGACGATGGAAGGTCTCCCCACGAGCGATCCTTTTATCATCGGCAAGAATGGCCACAGCACCTATATCACCGCCGAAGAATATGGTTGGCCGTCGCCGGAGAAGGTGAAAGCCTAGACAAACGAGTTTCCCAAAGTATAGGAGCGAGCCATTCAAGTGGAATAAACCATCCGAGAAGAGCGAGCCAAGAGTAAACTGTAACCCATTGTAAGGAAGCGAGCCATATTCCTTAAGACACCCAATGCGATGAAGCGAGCCAAGATTCAGTGAGGAAACCATTGTTAGATGAGCGAGCCGGGTGTTATGAGAAACCCAAGGTATTCTAGCGAGCCATAGCATGGAAGAAATCCAAGCCTGTGCGAGCGAGCCAAAGAATGAGAAAAACCCATCTATGCAAAGCGTAGCCAGATTACAAAATTAACTCTTGTTAGATGAGCGAGCCATGTATACTGATAAAACCAAGTACCGCGAGCGAGCCATGTATAAGCGAAACCCAATTGTTGCTAGAGCGAGCCGGTTCCCACGAGAGTCAACCATAGGTATAATGCGAGCCACAGAACAGGAGAAATCCATAGAACGCGAGCGAGCCATCCAGTGAGAGCAATCCAGAGACAGAAAGCGAGCCAGCGGTCTTAAGAAATCCAGAATAAAAAAGCGAGCCAATAGCGTCGAGAACACCATCCTAGAATAGCGAGCCAATAAAAATGAGTAACCCAATCCTTCCGAGCGAATTCGATAACGAGTCCTTCAACGCATCTCTACCAAAAGAATTAAGGCACGCCATTTTCATAACCGCCAGATCAATGGAAGACTTGGCGATGCAATGCAATGCCCTCGTCGGCCGCGTCTATGAGAACGAAGAGACGTTCGAGGGCTACTTCATTAGCGGCATCAAGCAAGTCATTACGGCGGCTGTGACAGAATTTCACATGGATGAAGAGAGCCAGCACCCGAAGCCGGTACAGATGATCCACGCGATGGTGCTCCCGGAGTTTGAGGAGATTGCCGCAGGGGAATAAGATATGAGTCATTACAACGCAAGAGACCATACATTGGAAAAATATGGAAAGATAATTCTTACTAGGCCAACAAGTAAACGCCGATATAGGCAGATTATTTGGGAAGGTATGTGCGAGTGCGGCAGGCTTGTTGAAAGAGTGCCTGCGGACCTTAGAGAGTCAATCAGGAGGGGATGTATTCCGCACTGTGGATGTAACCTAATAATAGATTATGCAGGTCGAAAGTATGGAATGATAACTTTTACCCAACCAAGATTAGAGCGCAATATAGAAGGTAGATACTTATGGGAGGGTATTTGCGATTGTGGGAATTATGTCGAGAGAGTGCCTGTAAAATTGGCTCAATCAGTCAGGAAGGGATGGCTTCCAAACTGTGGGTGTAGCCCAAGAAATAAACTTCCATCAGGCGTTTCAGGTCAGAATCACATTTTGTTAGGATATAAAAATACTGCCAAGAAAAAAGGAAATATATGGAATTTAACCGATGAAGAAGCCATCATCTTGTTCGCGGGGGATTGTATCTACTGCGGTGCTCCGCCATCTAATACTCAGAGAGCCGTAAAGGCAAATGGGATATTTAAATATAACGGCATTGATCGTGTTGATAATGACGAGGGCTATACTCTATCGAACTCTGTTTCTTGCTGTGGGCGTTGCAACAAAATCAAGTTGGACATGACCACGGATGACCTCAAGATACATATACAGAAGATGCACAAACATTTATTTCCTGAGCATTATAATAAAGGGTAAAAAAACAAAAGCCTACCAGAGCGGGAATAATATACGCGGATAACCTTATGCAATGCCGTAACCCTATGCAATACGAGGTCCTTCGGGGGATATAGAGATTTTATAAACCCGGCGTTACGTGCGGCGTTGGTGATGCACAGGAGGGAAAAGTAATAGAACAACAGGGAACGGAATGACGAAAAAAGTTTTCTTGCACTCCATTGATATTTTCAGTCAAGCAGACGGCAATTACGCGATGCCCATCGTCGGAGAGGTCTACCGCCAAGATGCGCTGGAAGCAATATGCAGTAATCAAGTGGGAAGCAAGAAAGTCATGGCGTCTCTGATTCTCGAAGACGAGAATCCGCACGACTCCAATTCCGTCAGAGTGGAAATCAATGATAGGAAGGTTGGATATCTGTCAAGATCGATGGCGAAGCTCTACCGGGAGATTTTGGTGAAAGAGGGATATTCGGATATAGTCGGTCTCTGCGAGGCGGTCGTTGTATCGCCGCACAACCGAGAAACGCCGCCTTCAAAGCTCCTAGAATTTTACTACAAAGGTGACATCTACAATGTGTTCCTTGACCTCTTTAATGACGCGATAATGGATGTTATCCTCAAAGAATTAGGCAAGCGCGCAGTCCAAGTTACCTTCGACTCTGTCCGGCAGGTCAAGTTTGCTGGTTCGCGATTCTGCCTCACAGGTGGGTTCGACGGGTCACAGGATGATATCAAGATGGCCATTGAGAGTCGCGGCGGAACAGTAGCGGGGAACGTTTCCAAGAGGCTTCAATACCTAGTCGTGGGTAATGCGGGAAGCCCCGAATGGAAGCATGGTGCTTTTGGCACAAAGATTGAGAAAGCAATGCTTATCAAAGAAGAAGATGGCGCGGCCATCTCAATTATTTCTGAGGAACAATTGATCGAGGCCCTCGTCGAGACTACATGATTCTTCCTCCCCCGAATTATCGGCCTATTACAAGAAATAAAATCCCCTAGTTGCAAATCCACTTTTCACAGAGTATGATATGTTCATGTCCGAGCGAACATATCATCTTTCTATTGATGAGATGACTGTCTTCCTGCATGGGCTGGAAGAAGTTATGAGTCCTTTCAAGACCCATGTCCAGCGATATTTATTGTTGTTAGAAAAGATGAATGAAAAGTGCTTTGTCGTTTCTTCAACCGGTATGCAGGCTATAATGCAAAGCGTGGCGATATTCCCCGATTTGAGCGATGCTTGTGTAAAAACACTCAGCGGTTTTTCCGACCTTTCCGAAACACAAGCGCAAGTGCTCGAAGCGGCACAGGATATAAATAACGATATCGCAGAAATTCATGAAGGATATACATCATTATTGAGACAATTGATTGAATCTGAAGTAGCGGAGTAGGTTTTATGTGTGGCAGACCCTGCCACAGATTATACTCAGGAGGTCGGGGACTTTCTGGCGAGGAAATATCATGTCAGATGGACTCGTCAAAAGGAAGTATCCAGAACTCATTGGCAAACCCCCAGCTCAACAATTAAATGGGATTGATGTCTGGCCAGAGTATATTTGCGCGAAACGCAATAAAGTATGCCAACAACGCTCTGGTGGTTGTGGTCATAGATTCAAAAAAGGTGATAAATCATTTATTTGCCCCGATTGTGGGCAAGACCGCAGATGCATAGCCAAAAAGATATCTGGGGGAAAAACCTGTAGAATGCACGGGGGAGCAAAAGGTGCAGGACGCGCTCCCCAAACCATGAAGTATATGGCCCCGCAAATTATCCTCGATGACTATAATAAAATATTGAAAGATCCAAATTTGCTTACTTTGAGTCATGAAATCAGTTTGCTCTCTGCGCATACTCAACAAATAATGGACTTGCTTGAGGACAATAACGCCGCTGTGGCGAATCAAGAGCTTCGCAGTGCTATTGGGAAAATTGATAAGGGTTCGTTCAATCTCGATATGCCACTTATCCGCGAGGGACTTCGGCAAGCCTACAAAGCACTTGACCCCATTACTATTCAGATTCTGGCATGGACTGAGATCAAAGATAACTGGAAACTTCAATCCGTAATGGCAAAACTCCAGAATGAATGGCTCCAACAAAAAGAGGAGATGATTCCTCGCAAGCACATTATCGAAATTCTAATTTGGCTTAACAGGATCACCCTGAAGTACATCAGAGATCCTAAAGATAGGCAGGCCTACGGGAAAGAAGTTTTATCGCTTCTCCCGAAGAAGAAAAAATGACTGCACCCGCACCCGTACTCTCTACTATTCCCGAACCTGAGCATCCTAATTTCTACGTAGAAAGCTATCCTTTCGTCGCGGACTGTCTTGTGGATGACATAACGGAAAATTTTATCAGGGATGCGAGTAGCGCGTTTGGCGCACAAATCCTTGCGGCTCACGACAGTTTGTTGAATTTTACTCAGTATACATTTCCCCAGTATAGAGCAGACCCATTTCATATAGATGTTGCAAGCTATCTGGACAAGGTTGTAAAGGGCGAAATCACCAATCTCATGCTTTTTGCTCCTCCTCAGCATGGTAAGAGCGAGTTGGTTTCTACTCGATTACCGGGTTATTGGCTTGCTCACAATCCGGAATTGCCCGTTGCTCTGGTTTCGTATGGAGCATCGCTGGCTTACAGAAACAGTCGCGCGGCCAGAAGCGTTTTTGAATCTCCCCAATACAAAGATGTGTTCCCTCACATGGAAAGGGACACGAGCAATTGGCGAATGCACGACTGGCATGTGTTGGATGGGAAGGGGTATGTACTTGCAGTGGGTGTTGGAGGCCCCATCACCGGTCATGGTTTTGGTTTGGGTATCATCGATGACCCGATTGAGAATTGGGCGGCAGGACAATCCGAAGCTCTACGTGAAAGAGCTTGGCAATGGTGGCAGGGTACGTTCAAAACCCGTATGTGGGAGAACAGCCGCACCGTTGTAATGCTTACACGATGGCATGATGACGATATGGCCGGTCGCATCCTCAAACAGGAGGGGCGCATTGAAGATGGAGGGAAATGGACCGTTATCAGTTATCCAGCGTTAGCAGATCACAAAGAAGGTCTGGATTCTATCGGCAGGGAAGTGGGCGAACCTCTGGCCCCCTCCCGTTTTTCACAAAAATATCTACACGAGCTTCGAGATGATTTAGGACCGCATGTTTGGAGCGCAGAATATCAACAAAAGCCGACCAAGCCCGAGGGTGATCTGTTCAAGATAGGGCGCATCCAATTGGTGAACGCAATACCCATCGAGGTAGCAGAAGTATTTTTACCAGAACCAACCGACCGCTTCCCCGAACCTTTCCCGGTCATCAGGCAGGTATTTCGTGGAACAAGGGCTTGGGATCTTGCAGGAAGCACAAAGAAAACACAGAAGCAAGACCCTGACTATACCGTTGGTTTTCTCGTAGCCATTTATGAAGGGAACGTATATTTGCTGGATATGGTCAGAGAGCAGATGACGCCTGATCAAGCAGAGCAAATGGTAAAAATCACTGCGGGAACGGATGGCAAGAAAGTCAGGGTCAGGATCGAACAGGAGCCGGGGCAATCGGGCCTATATCAGATCAACAATTACATCAAAATGCTCATGGGTTTCGATGTAGATGGGGTTTCGCCGACCGGAGATAAAATGGTTCGAGCATCGCCGCTCGCTTCTCAGGTAAATGCAGGAAACGTATTTATTCTCAGGGCTTTGTGGAATAAATTTGCGCTGAATGAGCTTGCCGGATTTCCAAATGCGGCACATGATGATATCGTGGACTCGGCCGCATATGCCTTCAATGATCAAGCAACCGGTGATATATGGGCAAGAATGTCGTTCAAATCAATATAGTCAGATGGTGCATACGCCGTTGAAAATAACACTTCAAAGCATTATTCTAATAAGAGGGCTACTTCTCTATTCACACGCGGAGTAAACAATGCCGAACAAGACAGAACTTGCCAGTGTACCGACCGAGGTAGAGGACGTTCCAAGAAAACGCTCAGTAAGCCTTACGTCTTATCTACAGCGATGGGTTCCCTATTGGGGACATCCCGGATGGTTGAATGCACAGCGTTGGCGTAGCTTCGTGCGCAACCAATCTGTCGCAATTGTTTCCCGCGATACGCTGGTATCAAACATGCTAAATATGGATTGGGATATCACCGCGCGCGAACCTGAAGGACAAAGCAACAAGAAGGTACAGAAAAACATCGAATATTACAAGGAACTTTTCGCAACCCTTGAGGGCGATTTTGATAATTACTGCGAGTTGATGGCTCAGGACCTGCTCGACCTCCCCTTTGGAGCCGCATCCGAGATCGTGAGGGAAGATGACGACCCCGAGGGTTATATTCAGGGGATGTACCATATAGACGCCGCATCGCTGTTCCCTACGGGCGTTGAAGAATACCCTGTGCAACAGAGAATTCCTGAGATACCCGGTACGGTAGTCAACTTTCCTGCACATGCCATTTCTCGAATAATGATGACACCGCGGCCAGAGATCAAACGCAAGGGATGGGGCATGGCTCCTCCCGAAAAGGGATACCTTGCTATCGAGATGCTGTTTCGAGGCGATAAATATTACGCCAATCTTTTGCTCGATACCCCGGAAGCTGGCATTCTCGATTTGATCGATATGAGCGAAGAAGATGCGGATGAATGGATCGAGGGCTTCCGGACTTTATTCTCAGGCATTGATGGATTCAAGGTTCCTGTGCTCCATAGTCATAAACAGGCCGCGGTATGGATTCCCCTCAATAGACCCCCAATCGATATGCTCTACAACCAAGTGACTTTGAAGTATGCGCAATTGCTGACAGCCGCTTATGGAATGAGATTATCCGATATCGGTATGGCGGAATTAGGCGGAGAAAAAACGCTGGCGGGTGTTATCCGCGGCGAACGACAAACCCGCAGATCCGGATTTGCAACCGTAAGAACCAAGTTTGAAAATCACTTCAACAGCGTCCTTCCTAAAGAGCTTCGATTTATCTGGATAGATGACGATGAAGAAACCAAGCTGGCAGAGAGCAAAATGCTGATTACGTTCTCTCAGGGATTGCAGTCTTTAACGAGCGGCGGACTTCTTTCAAAAGAAGAGGCGAGGCAGGAGATCGTCGCGCGGGGATTGCTTGAAATTGATATCGACCCTGAAGAATTGCCGGAAGATCCGATGGAGATGGAGCGGATGGCCGGTCAGGAATTCGAGATGGGCAAACAGGTATCCGGCCAGAAGTTCCAGAAAGGGGAGCGCGAAGGGAGTCAGAAATTCCAGAAAGAAACCAATAAGCCGGAGTTCCCGTTCGGCAGGCAACCCAAAGACGATAAAAAAGTACCGGCGTCTCAGGGTGGGCGAGGCGGTCTTTCGTTAAAATCGCTTTTCAGACGTGGAGATGTTGAAGAGGACCTCCCACCGGGTGGGCAGTGGACTAAGGCCGATTTGCTCGAAATGATGAATCAGATCATCGAGCCTGCGCTTCTGGCCGTTCCGAGGAACGCAGACGATACTCGAATCAGAAGGCTTATAAAAGCGGCAACGCGAGCAATGGTTCCGCAGGTAAGCCGAACATTCATGGCACTGACCGACGATCAACTTGAGGATTACTGGTTTCCGGAAATGAACTTGCTCGATTGGGACGAGCCGGGCGAGCTAGACTCGATGGTCATGCGGCAGGGCATAGACGACATTCACGAAGAGCTAGAAAGACATCTGAATGCAGATCATTGGTGGTCAACAGCTACGGCCGTTGAGAAAGCTCAGATCCTGCGGATATATATTTCCGCATACGAAGTGGGCTTGCAAGATACGGCATTGCAAATCATCCGTGCTTTATATGAAGAGGGGCTTGCGACCACGACAACGCTTCCGCTAGGCATCCGATTTGATCTTGTGAACGAACAGACAATTATGGAGCTTACCGAAAGAGCGGCGGATCTCGTTGCTTGGGTAGATGGTAACACCAAGTATTTTATCAAGCGCGTTATTACAAGCGGCGTGCGGCAGGGTCTGTCGAGTCCGACAATAGCTCAGGGCATTAGAGAAGGCGAATCAGCGGAATGGATACTTTCTCAAGATACATTCATGAATGACGTGATCGGATTGATTAAAAGCGGGCTTATCGATATGACACGCGCCCGCTCAGAATCAATTGTGAATACTGAGATCAATCGAGCGGAGAATCAAGGAAGGCTGGGCCAGATTATAGAAAGCGGATTGCGAAGCAAGAGATGGGCGCATCTTGGGAAACGCGGAGTGACCAAAAAGGGCAACCCATGCCCATGCCCGCTTTGCGAAGCGAATGAAAATCTTGGTTTTGTCGCATCGGACCATGTTTATCCAACAGTTTTCAAGACAGGGGGAGTCGATGGTAAGGGCGGAGAATATACGCCGCCTGCTCATCCAAATGTATGCCACTGCACAATCTTTTTCGACGAAAGCGAACTGGTCGGCTTGGTCGAAGAAGGCGAATACACACCTTATACCGGCCGGTAAGTCGTTGCGGGGACGCCAAAATTCTCATCTGGAGGATGAAACGAAATGGCAACCAACGATAGAACCGCAGAAGAAGCAGAGGAAGCTCTGCGAGCCGATATCGCGTCGGTCACGGATGTACCTGATATCCCCGTAGAACCCGAGGTTCCTGTAGCAAGCGAACCTGAGAAGCAGGAAGTTCCCAAGGTGACGACGGCTAAAGAAGCTATAGGTTACATTCGCTCATGTGAAAATGTTTCGGAACTCTATGACCTTATTCAAGCGGAAGAAAAGGGCAGAGCCAGAACAACCGTGATCACCGAGGGAATGTCTCGCATCCAAGAATTAAACATCTTGAAAGAAACAGCGAGGGAACAAGCCTTAGCCCCTGAGTTGGATGTTCCTGATTTGAAGGATGCCACTACCGAGACCCCGGAAATAAAAGCGGAGGCAACTCCTGTCGCCGTTCCCCCGCCAGTGGTCGAGGAAATCGATGAGTATCCCATCGAGGACAGCGAGTGGGATGGCGAGATGGGCAGGTATACAGAAATAAAGCACATCTCGCGAACAATGCACCCGATGGGCGGCGTGGACGAAAGAGTCATGTCGCCGAAGCGTCTCAATGAATATCTTGAGGAGCATTTTGCCGAAGGCTTCGAGTTGATCAAGGTTTTGCCGCAGGGTTTTGGTCGGGACGGTGTGAGTATTCTTTACGTCCTTGGCAAAGTAAAGCCGGAGTTGGAAGCGAGCCATAACAATATCTGGCACATCCAGCGAACACTCACTGAACGACCGATGGTATCCGGTGGCGTAACAGGGTTTCAGGCGGACAACTATCTCAATTCTTTCCTGTCTGAAGGATGGCAACTTTTTGCCGTGGATACTTTGAAAGACGGAGAGGCTGAGATACCCATGTTATGGGTTCTTGTCCGATGACCATCGTTTCGATGGCTGTACTTGGTAGGCTACTGGTCTGGACACTTCAGACCAGTGGCCCCACCAAGCGAATCTGGAAGTTGCTACCCATCCTCGAAGAGTTTGGTGAATGCGATTTCTGCATAGGTTGTTGGGTATACGCTCTTTTGGCGTGGCTCTTTTCAATCAACCTGATAGAGCCGATCTATGTGCCGGTTCTTTCCGAGATTATCACAGGCATCGCCTTTTCTTTTGCTGGCCACTTGATGGCTCTGGGGTGGAAAATGCGTTGGGGGACCGAAGTGCTGGAGTAGCGCGGAGGATTTATGACAATCGAAGTCAGCGATAAACAGCTTGCGGCACTCGTGCGGGGCGATGCCGTTGCGGTTGGTCCATCGAAACGCGTCATCACGCTGGACGATGGACCTTTCGTGGTTAATCGCTCCTATCCCGCACCCCATTGTGGGCGACCCGGAGAGGTGGGCGGTTCTGCCCCGCGAGGTGCTTGCGCCGTTTCGAGGGAATCTACCTACGCTCTTTTTCAAAATATTCCCAAAACGAAAAGATGGGACGCCGTTCGGAAGGGGTTGGATGCAATAGATTCTGTGCATGGAATTGATGTATGGCAAGCTCTGCCCATCAAGGAAACCAGATCAGAGAAAAAGGGCGCATCTTATCATATTCTTGATAGGCAACCAACTAGGTTTATGGTTAAGATGCATGATGAATATGGGGAGAACACCGAAATCTCCATTGTTCATGAAGTCGGGCATCATATAGACCACTGGTTGCTTGGGGAAAAAGAGCCATACGGTCCTGTGTGGTTTTCGGAGGCGATGGCCGCGCAGTATGGTCTCAATCACCATCAGCTTTCGGTATGTGGGACAGAGGACATGGTTGAGAGGTTGAGGGGATATGCGGTACAGGACTTTACTGAATTCCCCGGCTCAGTTAATTACACGCTCGAATCTGCAAGAAAGCCGTCAGACGAATTATCCATGAAGGGAATATATTTATGGGATGCCATTACGGACAGTCAGGCATATAGAGCCTTGAAGGAATACCCATCTGGCCGCAATGTAATTTCTCCCATTCCAGAAGATTATTTTGTAGGAGACAGGAATAACCCATCATGGGTAGCCGCTGGTAAAACATTTGATAAACCCATTACTACAGATATCCCATACTCTGTCATGAAGGTATTAAAAAGTCCCCGCGAGACTTTTGCAAGAGCCTATTCCCAATATATCGCCACGCGCTCAGGCGACAAAGAAATGATGAGGGCTGTAGACGAAACAATCGGTTTTACGAGGGCTGGCGGTGTACCCGTAGCTTGGGAATGGGATGATTTCGAGCCAATTGCAAATGCGTTCGATTCGCTTTTTAGGAGCAAGGGATGGATGAACGAATAGAAATTCCCCAACCCGGCATAGATTTAGCCGACGATGTTTTTGAGGACAGCGAGCCATATGTCGAGCGCGGTGGTCCGGGTTCGGGATTCCATGGGCATGTAGGTAGACTGAAAGAGGTTGGCGGAAGCGCGCCAGCGGGCACGGTCGGCAGGCCTCCGCTCCCGAAAGGCGGGCGAGACGCGCCAGAATCCCAGCCCCGCAATATTATGAAACCCCCAGAGATGCTTGAAGATGTTAGTTATGAAGATGTTTCTTTTCATGCACAGCAACTTGTAGACCTCGCCCAACGTATGACTTGGAGCAGTGACGAAGCCAAAAGAGAATTCCTTGGCAATGCTCATGTGATCTCTGGGCAAACTAGCGAATCGGGATATATGAGAGGTTTGAAGGAGGACCATGTAGAAGAGGCTACACAACATCTGGTCAGGGAATTATATTGGTTATATCAAGAACTTTTATACGAGACAGATGTAGAGGGCGCACTTGAGGGCTTTGCGCCAGATCAACTAGACGGGCTGGAAGAAGTTGAAGAATTCTTGGGCGATTATGTTTCTGGAAAATTTACTACGCAGGATGACGACGATCAGTGGGCGGAGGATTACGACATTCCCGGTTTTGATGACCCGGATGATGTACGCGGCTATGTATTGAGCAAATATCAGGACATGATTCCTGAGCGAATTCGCAATAATCCATATATGTTCAAACAGTATCAATTGGGTTTGAGGAATTTAATGACCGACACGAGGGCAGAGGATTCATTATATCCATACCATACGCCCACAGAAGGTGAAGGAACGACCTTCGAGCCATTCATAGACATCGATCATATTAGTGGATATTCAATCCAGCACAGTCACCCAGATATTCAACAAGCCATAGGCGAGGCTTGGCGCAAGCGCGCCATGACAGAAGGAACGCCTGAGCATTCTCAAGCCGTCAAGTATGGTGGGGCAGACCCCAGATTCTGGATAGAAGCCACTGCGGCTCTTTTGACTCAGGAAGCATGGTCGCCTGCTGAATATTTGAACACAGAGCTATATGAGACGGCAGATGCATTGAATGCTGGCTGGCAACAATCGACAGCCACGCCGGGCGGACAACTTGCGATGGAGGCGGCAGAGCGTTTGTTTGCGCCCATGACCGGCGCAGATGCTCCGGACAGAAGCAGGAACACTACTATTGCGGAAACAGGGGATCTTAGTCAATACGATGTCGAAGACAATACACCATCTGGAAGTTACAAAGTTGGCGAAAACAACTATATAAATATGACTGCGGCAGATATCAATGCGTTTTTGGATGACCCCAAAAGACAAGCGGAAGCCGATGAAGTCGTTGATAAAATGTATGAAGATACACAGAAATGGTTTCGGCAATTGGGCTTTGGTCCAGATGACCGCATCCCACTCTATCGAGGGATGGGACACCTTGGCGGAGATTGGAATCCAGAAGGTGAGGCGTCCGATGAAGTAGGAGATGCCGAGATCAATTCATATTCGCTCGCAAGTTGGTCAGCAAATGCCAAGGAAGCCAAAGATTTTGCAGGGAGAGGAACCGGAGCGATTCTGAAGGCTTATATTCCGGTAAGTCGAATTCTGGCCAACGCCCAGACCGGATTCCCATGCGCCAAGGAATTTGAGTATGTCGTTCTTGGTGGGCCGGGCATAAGAGGGACAATTTATGAAGCTGGGATTTTGTCAGACATTGCGGTTCATGACCTTCAACCGAGTCAAATAGGTCCTAATTGGGTTGAATCAATCAAAGATAATCTTTCGTCAGCGGCTTGGTACAAAACGCCGGAATATCAGCCTTTGCCGGGCGGCGTCGTGAAGGCCATGGATGTGGGCGGGGGATTCAGTATTCCGGAAAACTCCGGAATGAACGTGCGCGGTGGGGGACAAAAATTCACTGTCCCTGCCGATGCAACCGCTGAGGATTGGATTGCCGAAGAGCTCGCCGCTTTCGATCTCGACCGTGGCTTGTTGGACGGTACATCGACAACAGATGCCAAAGGCAATGAGTTAGAGCCAGAAGAAATCAAACTGTTGCTTGATAGATATTACATTGCCAAGCGCAAGGCAGGGATATCTGAAAAAAAGAATGTGCAGGATTATAAAAAGCAAAAAGGTCCTATCACCCAGCGTTCTTATCCTGCACCTCATTGCGGTCTGCCGGGCGAAGTAGGGGGATCTGCTCCGAGGGATGAATGTGCGGCAGAGACTGCCGATGCCGAAGGAATGGGAACAGGAGCGAAAGTCCCCTCCCAGAGGGAAAAGGGAGGTTTCAGTCATCCATTGCCCAATGAGGATGATCTTGTAAATTGGTTCGAAACCCATAATATGCCCATTGATTTGGTGGATGTTTATGCAAAGCAGGGGGTAAGTCAACACAGACACGCTTTCAATGAGGAGCAACTTAAACGCTGGTACGAAGCACAAGCGAAAGATACAGAGCGCGTGCTTGAAGAATTGAGCCGCATGGATTTGAGGACTCTGGATAAGGAAGAATATCTCAGAACCGAAAGACGCCAAGAGTTGATGAAAGCTGTGCAGGAAGCCGAAGAAAAAGCGGCGGAAGCTGGCGATGAAGAGGCCAAAAAATACTACTCTGAAATATGGAGCCAGCTACTTTTTTCGACCCGACAGGCTGAACAGACAGTTAATTTTGCAGTCAGGAGAGCGATATCCAATGGGGAGTTGACACCAGAAGAGGGGGCAGAAATCGACAAATATGACTATGGCAACTTTGAGGGGAGTCGACCATGGAAACCTTTGCCAGAAACGCTCTATCATACAACCGTGGCAGGGTCTGCCATTCGGGAAACCGGCCTGAAATCTCGTTTTGAATTGGGGGGCGAAGCGGCGGGATTGGGCGGCGGCAATGATCAAACCGTTTCCTATACCGATAGCCCCGAATGGGCAAAGGCCATTGAACGTACCATTCAAGAGGCTCAGCAGGTCGCCGCTGGCGAAGTGACTGCATCAGACTTGATTCGGAATGCCGCGCAAGGAATTGGAAATGGCGGCAAACCATTCTTGACAACGATGATGTCATATACAGGAATGATGTTTGCCGGGCTTAAAGATGAGGAGGGGGTAACGAATGAATTGAGGGAGTATTTGAATAATCCAGACTTTGACCCCGCTGTGCCTATCCCTGAGGGTTTGGCCAGTGAGAAATCTGTTCGCAGGGCACAGGATTGGATAAATATATATACCAGCCCCGATGAAATTCGAACGCATTTAGCCAAACAAGATACGGGGATGTCTTACTTCTTTGACCCAGATGAGATTGCCGAGGCTGTTGCAAAAGTTACCGATGAACGAGTCGCGGACAGGGAACGCGATCAAACCTTCCAGCTTTATAAAAGCCCCTACATTTATGCCCGCGAAGAGGCTGGCGGACACTTGAACCCATTGATTTGGGGCGGGGATTGGCAAAGTTTTGCAAAGATCGACCCCAACGAAATTGTGACGTTCCAATATAAACCCAAGCCCGGCGCGATGGGCGGACAGTTGGGAGCGCTTGGAGAATGGCGTTCATATGGTAGCGAGAACGTCGATGTGGTTGACGAGCAAAATCTATTCTACATTTCTGATTTGTGGACTGAGAAATCCTTGATACAGCGCGCTTTTGATTTTGTGAAACGTGGAGGTCCCGGCTCTGGATTCAAGGGGCATGTGGGCCGCAAAGGCGAAGTCGGCGGAAGCGCACCGGAGGGAACCCCCAGCTTCAATCGACCGGGAATGTCCGCCTATGGCTCAGGGGTATTTACCCCGATGCTGAAAGATGTGATTTACGGCTGGCAGGAACAAGTTGGATGGAATACTGCGCAGAGGATTTATGCCAATGTGGTCCGGGCCAAGGAACAGGGAGATGAGGATTATGAAGGGCTGGCGATTGGGGAGGATGGAATCCTGCAGGGAATTGGCGCACTGGATTACAACGCGTCACACCCAGACTTCGAAGAACGGGTAGTCGAAGAAAACCCCGAATTCAACATCGAAGATTATTTGAAAATCGACGGGTTATATACCCCAGATCCGGCGTTTTCAGAGGAATTAATCGTCCAGATGGCCGCAGAAGCGGCAAAGCACGGCAAGGGCGTTTGGATGATCGTCACTGATAAATCCGGACCTTTCGCCGCGCAAATGGGCATGTCTCTGGTAGGCGAGGACTATGCTTATTGGACACCCGAACAGGTAACTCAGGTAGCCCAAAAAGCGACCGGATTAGAACCTACCGACTACTATGCTCCCCCGACCAAGCCTCGAATGCTCTTGAGCTTTGAAGATGCGTATACTGAAACCATGCCTGAAAATCCAATCACTGGCCAGCCAGCACCTATGCCGATAAGTGAAATGAGCGTAGAAGAACGATATCGCTGGGAGAATTTCAACTATTCGAATTGGGCGCAACCCGAAAGTTGGAATCCCGAAGCGATGGCGCGCGAGCAGTTGGGAGTAGACGAAGAAGAGAAACTATCGAATCTTTATGATGTCCGTGTGGTAGAGGACCTTCAAAATATTCACAGCGGCTGGATAGATGGTACAAGCAGTCCTTGGAGTGTTCGTTTCTCTGAGGCGGTTGCAGGGGTCTTTGGCGGAGAGGCCATTCCCGAATCGAGACCGCGACATGAATATGAAACGGCTCAGGAATTTCTCGATGTACTGGCGGGGGATTTTGGAGCCGATGTGATCATCCCCGATGATGTTGATTGGTACAACATTGACGAAGAAGAGAAGTGGGGCATTCTGGATGAATTCAATGCTTTCGCATCTGGCGCAAGAGAAGAAGATATAGCAACCGATCTCACTACAGTTGTTCAAAGCATGTACGATACGACCCAAGCAAAATTCAAAGAGGCGGGATACTCGCCCGGAGATACGGTGCGTTTATATCGAGGACTGCAATCAGACCCGGAAGAAAGATTGAATGGGCATGATG
>Ga0209986_10002513_pt1 | contig 16725 bp, 23 predicted proteins | sample BlataG_FD_183168 | JGI IMG/M metagenome (GOLD analysis project Ga0209986, IMG submission 183168) | Deep subsurface microbial communities from Black Sea to uncover new lineages of life (NeLLi) - Black_00105 metaG (SPAdes) (version 2) | ecosystem: Environmental > Aquatic > Marine > Oceanic >...
GTAACAGTCCGATGAAATGTGCTGCTTCAGAGGGTCTTGTTGGATGCAGCTTGGAATAGCGAATGAGGACGGTAAGAGTGGCAGGAAAGCCCCCCAGTTTGAGAAACCTGAGCGGCTAGGCTATGATTTGTTCAGGGATTTCGCGTCCTTACTGGAGGGATAGAAAAGGAAAATGAGACTGGTAAATAACTTATATGCCTATGTCTGGCGAGGAAATGATAATAATTGCAATAGCTATCTAATGGCCAATACTCTGAAAAGCAATAGACACTTACTGGTCGACCCTGGCCATATTACGACACCTTTCTATAGGGAGCCAGGTCTAGCTGAATTAGTAAGGGAGATGGAAACGGATGGTATAGATGCAAGACAAATCGGCATGATAATTCTTACCCATTCCCACCCGGACCACTGTGAAGCAGCCAAGTTGATCAGAGAGCAGAATGGGGCCACGGTGGCTCTGAATAAGGCTGAAGAAGGAGTCTATAAGAGGCTGGGGGGAAAAGTGGACATCTATTTGGAAGAAGGAGACTTAGTCCTTGGTGAGGAGAATCAACTAAACCTCAACATCTTCCATTCACCCGGCCACTCTCCCGGGCATGTTACCATCTATTGGCCAGAGCAAAAGGTTCTCATTGCTGGAGATGTAATATTCTACCAGAGTACCGGCCGGGTGGACCTTCCTGGAGGAAGTGCAAAAGCACTTAGACAAAGTATACAAAGGTTGTCCGAGCTTGATATCGAATATCTACTCTGTGGTCACGCATACGGTCATCCCGGAATCATAGAGGGTAGAGAGGCGGTCAAACAGAACTTCGATTTTGTGAAAAGAAACGTCTTTCCTTATCTGTAATCGCTGGTTGCACATTTCATCGATTAGTATAACGGTTGACTGTTGATTCACCAGTGAATATCCACAAACAACCGGCAATTTCCCCTAGCCATTCTGGGAAAGCGTTCAGGGAGATCACTGTGGAAAACCTTGGAAAATCAGGGAATTCCCAGACTGGGAAACCTTGTCTGGGAAATAAGGAATTGGCTGAGAGATTTCCCTAGCCTGGAGAGTTGATGATTTTCCAGGGGTCTTCCGGGCGTTCTCCGAGGATTTCTCCCGTCAAGTGACCGGTAGAGTAATACCGTCTTCAGTGAGTTCGTGGCCGTGCTTGTTTCCTGGGACTTCAACCCGCTTGGCACACGCCCCTCTTCGGGTTCTTAGCAGTAATCTCACCTGTTATTTCATTTGCCTGGTGAATCTGGTGCCCCTTCTTGTGCTTTATGAACTTCATGTAATCGGAGTTGGTCAGTGTTGCTACTTTCTCACAAGTAAGGCACTTCCACTGAAGTTGATCTAGCTTATACTCCATCTCTATGACTATGAAAGAGCAACTAGGTAAATGTCAAGGTTACCTCAGGTAGAACGCAGGTAAAGATGGTAGAACGCAGGTAACGTGGTATCTACCTGCATGTCAGGTAACTACCTAGTTTTACCTGATTCTACCTGAATTCTACCTGAGGTAAAGTTGAGGTCTACCTGAATTCTACCTGAGGGCTACCATCAGGTAGTACCTGAGTTACCAGAAATCTACCTGAATTTACCTGAGGGATAGTAATTTGGCACGTGCTAAATCTTACATTTAGGGTCTTTTGGCACGTGCTAAACTATGGCAGGATATGCCCACCGGGTTACCATTTTGGCTTTTTGTTACCTTTGCTGGCTGGGTGAAAACCCCGATGGAGCCATCTGCCAGGTTCGCATCAGCCTAGCCATTCCCTTTCTTGGAACTCATAGATGCGGCTACTCTTAGCCCTACTGCAACTGTTGCTGACACTTTCCTGGCGAGGTTGAATCCTATCTTCCCGTGATATACTTGCTGACCGTGCCATAGAACATCAACTTCAAAAATCCTTGGACTGGAACTTACCTTCTTAGGGTGATGCCCGTAGGAGTCGTTAGTCCCCTTCTTGAACTCGCTGTCCTCAACTTCTGACACATTCACTGGATCCACGTCTAGGCGGTTGTCTTTCTCGTCCCAGCGAAGCATGAACTCTGGTAACGTCTGTGCCGTGCCATCCCTGGGCTTCAATCTTGCGATGACCAGAAGCCCCGTGGCGCCAATTTGCCCGTTATCTAGGACAATGTCGTATTCTGGGTGGATGTATGTGTGCTGTTCGGTTACATTGAATGTGCTACGTGCTTTGCCATCACGCTTTGCTACTTTGTTTGTATCCATGCTTCATCTAGCCTTTGTAGTAATGATTATATCACAGGTAACTGCGTTCACTGCTGATGAAAGAATGTTAGGTCGCTACGATGAGCCATTCTGACAATTGCTTCATAAGCTATGAAATCGAGGTGAACTCAAAAGTTAACAGAATGACGTAGAGTGACTCAACATTTCTGACGATTGTGTGACGTCGCTCCATCCAACAGTAATACAAAATGAAATATTTCAACATACAGCTTGTACTACGATACCCCTGGGGCTGAATGACGAAACAGGGAACAAAAAGTATGAGAAGGAGCGGGGAGCTCGGAATTCGCCCCGTACTTGGCTGTTCATCCGACTTAATACGAAACTTCTAACCTTATGCGGTCAGATGTATAATGGTTCCAAAGAACGTCAATGGCTGAACGCACTGGAGAAGCAGACGCTAACATGGAGAAATACTCGGGGCAGATACTGCACAAAGTGACTGCCAGCTTGCCGTATCCCCTCCGGCTGGCTGGCGGACCATATAAGATTGTCGGGGATTTGGGGGAAGCAGAACTGTCCTTCGAGACCGTGCGACAGACGACGTACGATGAGCGGTTGCTCATCGAGAGCGGAGAGTTTGACTTCCAGACTGACAGGCAAGGCTCGGCATCTTACTCGCGGGTCTCAGGCGATGTAGCCCCAAAACGCTCGGTTCACCCCGTAGCTGTGCTGATAGAGTGCCTCAACCAGGTAATTCAACATCTGCGCGATACGACTGGTTCTTATTGGCTACATGATCTGGAAGAAGTCGACCTTTTTCGAGTGTCTGTAGAGTCAGGCTTCGAGCATACGGAGATCGGATCCCAAGGTCGTGCCGGCGGCATTACTCTGGCGGTGACTGGGTTGACAGCTGAGGCCGAGGAGAGATTGGGACGCCGGCTAGCGTCTCGTGAACAAGTGTTGGGGTGGCGGCTGCTGCAACTAGATGCCGAAGATGCTTTCGGTCTAGGTAGATATGAAGAGGCGGTCTTGCTTGCCTGGGGCGCTCTCGAAGCTGCTTGCCGTACCGAGACACCGCGGCTGGCCCGCGCCGCAGGAGTTTCAGCGGCTGAATTAGAGCAACGTGTCACGGGCAAGTCTCCCAGAAAGCCTCCTTTTTCGCATGAAGAAGTAGCCGAAAAGGCTTGTATCCGTAATCTAGTGAGAGTCTTCTGTGAATTGGCGGGAACAGGTTACGACTCTGGCTCCCTCGCCGAGTCCGCTAGAAATGCGCAAGATTTGCGTAATGTTGTCATCCACCGTGGCATCCGCCTGTCTGTCTCCCAGGCGCGGCATGCTCTAGAGGCTATTCGCTTCGTGCTCAATGTCCTTAAACTTCCTACCTCGCGGGCACCTGAGCCATTCGACTATCGGTCTTGGGTGGAACATTTCGGCAAAGCGAGCGTTGACTTCCCTCAACTTCTAGGTACCAACGAAGGTCATCTCGTGGTTATCAGGACTAGGCATGAAAACCCTCCTGACCCTCTTACCTATTGGTTTCAACTTGAGAGAGCAGATAATTCGTTCATAGTGAGAATACCCGAGGGGGTTGACGAACAAGTGGCAGCGGCACTTGTCGTGGTTACAAACGACTCCTATCTATATGGGGGAGGTCGCTTTCCTCACCTTAGTGTAAACGTGTCGTCGTTTTTGATACCCGGCCTGCTTGAAGAGGCCGCCCGAACAACAACGCAGGCAGTCCACTGGGCCCATGCGGGTATGGTTCGAGCGCAAACAGGCTTATCGGTTCAGCTCGCCTGCGACTATGCAGTTGACTCCATCTGGAGGGGTTTCACTCGACTAAATCACACCATCGATTCCGGTGACGCCCGATTTCTTCCCCTTTGCACTAGGATCGCGAGTTACCTTGCTCATACCTCCACAGAAGCGTTTCACCGCTTCCGGCAAGGGATGGCAAGGTCCCACCATCGAATCTCAGACGAAGCGGCTCAGGTAAAAGCCATCCTAACCACGATGAACCCCAGCGACCCCCACTCCATGTGTGATGCGCTCCGCACCATCCATCACAGGACCGTCTGGCTGGACAGCATTGTAGTTCGGTGCCCGCTTGAACATGCTGAGTACGGAACTACGAAACGAACGCTCCAATAATGTTGGTAGGGTTAAGCAAAATTTTTTCTTTTATTTCTTAGGTAACAAACACTCATTTTGTTCCGTTGTGAACCTATATTTCTGCGGAGTGTAATCACGACAATTGCTAGGGAAGTACTGCTGGAAAGACTACGTGGTGCCTTTAGACACTACCCGCAACACCGAATGGCATGGTAAATAACCCCTGGTTCGGGAATTGCACTAAAGCTGGTAGGTGAAGTAAGCGTTAGCTCCGGCCCGTGGCCCCCTGAATGATTTCAGCTTCACGTTTGCCAGATTTAGGAATCTGTCACCCCTCATTGCTTGGCACACATTTGCATGCTGGCCGCGAAATAGCATCTGGGCGTGAACATCTCCAGCTCTCACTGTGACGGTCTTCTCACCACGTTTACGCGCAGGTACAACATAGCGACTTATAATGAACCGACGAACTCTATCTGCGTTGCTCTTGGTATTTTTCGAGGATGGAGACACAAATACTTCATCCGCTCCGGGTTTTCCATTTCTAGATCTTACTCTGCCGGTCATTCGTTTAGCCTCTTCGCACAGTTGCTCCATCTTTTGCAGTATTTCCTGGTATCTAGCATAATCCTCGCCGAAAAGTTCAGCTTCAGTCATAGGTCTGTACCCCGACTGCCACTTCTCAATCAGTTTAATCCGATCCTGTACTCGCTCGTCCGTAAAGCCACGACCCTTCAATGAACACCGAGAATTGGAATTCCGCATCCATTCATGGTATTCTTTTTGCCCTTTTGAATCATCACATTTCTGGCAAGCTGGAACAACATTGCAACGAATGAAGTCTCCGCACTGGATTACCGGTACCAGGTGATCCTTCCTGGGAGCTTGTTTGGCACCGCAAAAAGCGCAGCCTCCAAAGAATTCCAAAGCGGCTTCATAGTCTTCAGTAGTGTAATCCGTTTCCAGCGCATTCTCCAAAATGGAACGCCTTAACTGATACTTGGCATAGGCGAAACTGCCGGTTTGAGTTCTAACCTTGGTCATTTCATACCCCGTTAATTCCCGCGCTGTAGGTTCTATGTGATGAGCGAGACTCTCGACTTATTTTACCACGACGCAGTTGATGAAGACCCGTCCGTGTAGCTATTAGGGCGACTTGACAAAATAGTATTTGTTATCTTAGCCCTCAACGTCCTCAACATTGGGTAGAGAATGGTGCTGGCTACACCTTTTAGCGACTTGTGCAGTCTCTCGCAATGTACGAAAAACTAAGCTTCCTTAGTCCCAACCTAGATCAAGCACGTGCTCCAAGCCTAGTACCGCTTTAGCATCCCAAGGGCTGTAGCCATGACCACCTTGGGATGCACCCAAAAAAGAGATTCCCTTTAGATTGTCTAAGGCGCTAGACAACGATTTAAGGAATTGTTCGTTGGTTTGCTTATTATGTACAATGAACTCATGGAGGTCGTCGCAAAGTATGACTATGTCGCGACCTTTTCGCAGCCCCTTAGTGTGTGCTGCTGTGGCGAGTGCCATTGGCACCGCCAGTTCTAAAGGTGCCCTATATATGTTGCCATATGGTTGGATAGGGCAGTCCTTTTTGATATTGACACATTGGTACTGCCCCGGTTCCAGTTCCCCTAGCAAGCGCCACAATTCGGGTGAAACAAACTCCTCTGCCGCAGACGCGCCTTTCTGGAAAGCCTCAACAGTGTTCAAGAAGAAAGACTTATTGGCAACTTTGGGAGGTCCGTACAATACCAGTAGTCCCGGTCCGTTCCCATGAATTAACCTCTCGAAGACTGTGGTGGCGACTGACTCAAAATGGATAGTTTGTGTGAGATGCTTAAGCCAGTGATATGGCTTCTGTGTTGTCATCAGTATCTCCTTAAAACTGAGCTATTGCTTTTGCCTCATTATAGCTTTGACCGACAGCAGGATGCAAGCCAGACATTGCAAGAAGTCCGGACTTTCACCCCATGTGGGGAGCAATTAACAATTGGGCGGTTTGTTACTCCTGTAGTAAGTCCATGTGCTTGGCAGAGAAAGCTCGTCTGTTGATCCCATGCCCTTCAAATGTGACACGTAGACCAACATCCGCAATGTGAAGTATTCTACTTTATCTTCATCTCGGCTAGCTCTATAATTAGGATAAGGCTGAGTTCGTATATATATGCTGCTGTTAGACGACAGCCCAAGGGAAGGTAGAGAAAGATGACTGAAGATAACCCCACGAAGAAATCTTTGGCTAAGTGGCGGGACATGCCGAATGATGGTTCGCTCGATACCCTTGCTAAGTTGATTTATCTTAGTTCCGACGCGCTCAGACTGATAGAGCCAGGGGTTATGATTCTTCCCAACAATGCGATATTAGCAGAAGTATCGAGAGACAGAAACCTGTTTACTCAAACGACCAAGGATGTCCTTGTAGCCTTGCAGGATGGCGGAGTGCAAGCACGCCTTTACGAAGATGGTAGAGAAAAGCGTGAACTCATACTTGATTCTGCTGACGTTATTCTACCTATTCTTCTTTTGTTAGGGAAAGCTACTGCCTCTGTAGCCTTAGGTATCTTAGCGAGCTGGATTTACGATCGTTGGATAAAGACCGATGCTAAACGGCCACCATCCGTAAGGGCTGAATACGTGGAAATTGATCAGCATGGAACTGTTGTTTCATGGCGTAGAATTGAGGGCCCAGTCCCGGAAATACATCGTCTATTGTCTGAGGAGGCCCAAGTATTGGCTAAACGGGATTCCGCACATAGAGTCGAGGTCTCCGCAACAGTTCATGAAAAACCTACAGGGGAATCATGGTGGGCTAGCCATTGCAGGAACTCAGCAGATGCTGCCTTAGCAGTCGCAAGGGATCTGATCCGGGAAGCTGAAGATGCTATTGGTAGGAAGAGAATGGATGTTGCAGAGAAACTCTATAGGCGTAGTTTGAACAAGATCCGTGAAGCCCTACTTTGGGAGCCCGAGAAGAAATCTCACAGCGAATATCTTCATGATGTTGGTCGCCTGATCCATGGTATTTTCGGGTGTCAACTGGAATTCAAAGATGGTCTGTATTGGGTGACATGTCCCGTAATGCTATCTCACAGTAAAGGTGGTTTTAGTATGGGCGGTGCAGGAAATGCTATTTGTTCAATATGTGGTAGCGGTATTCTTGATTGTCCTCATGTAAAGGGACTCACTTATGATGGTGTAGTAGCAAAACGTCATCATGACATTTGTAACATTTGTGGACAACGGGAATGCAACCATAAAGAGGGAGAAACATATAACGGAGTGCGGGCGTTCGCCATAGTCACTGAATTGAATCTTAACCATGTTTCGTTTGTCCAGAATCCAGCGAATCCATTATGTGTTGTCCATAGCTACTCGGTACCAAAATCCGACCTATTAGAAATGCTTCCGGAAGACGAACGGAACCGGGTTATCTACGGCGAGACGATTATTGACTGCCATCATTGCCTAGTTTGCAGGGGAGACTAAGATTACGTGAGGGCGTCGTCCAACAGCGCGTATCTGGTTTGGGCTGGCGCCCTTACTCGAATCGCCTTCGACGACTTCAGATACACGCCAAAACGTTGAGTGTGAAGAGCCTGCACAACGTCCGGAATGTTCAGCGTAAGTAACAGAAGCCTGTTTCGTTCAATCGACAATAAAAGGCTGGACATCTCTCCGTGGATGTCCAGCCTTTTCAGGAATCGTAATATCTGAATACTAACCTTAACCCTTTCCTATTCTAAACATCTTAGTTCCGCACACCGGGCATACGCCCTGGGTTGCTGGACTGCCATTCTTCAATGTTACGCTCTTAGCATTCTTCATTTCCCTTTTGGCACGGCATTTCATACAGTATGCTTGCATTTGACCTACCTCCTCTTGCTTTTGGAACAGATGGTAGGCTATCTAGTTTTGCAATGTCAATAGCTATAAACATGTGGAATGCCACTCAGGCATCGTTTGGTCTGGATAATAGCGGTCCGCTACGCTATTTTGAACACAAGAATAGGGTCGTGGACAAACTCCACGACCCTATGTCCTATTAGACGCCTAGCCTAAGCTGTACCGATTCCCTAGCTGCTGTCTCTGCCTTAGCTTGTCTCTTCTCCGCTCGCTGCCTTTCCTTTCTTATGTTGACCCTGTGACCGTAAATCCATCCCTTCAGGTCTTTGAGAAGCGCCATTTGATAATCGCTAAGCGAGTCTACCTTGATATCCTCCGGGATCTCAGTCCCTTTGGCTTTAGCTACTACCTGCCCAGCGACATAGAGGTAAATCTGCGTCCAATCACTATCCATAGGAGCTTCAAGGCTACGAGTATAGAGATAGGCACAAACCTCGGCATCAGTGCCCGTTGGCTGCTCCCCCTTCAAAGCTCTGATGTTCTGAGCTAGCCTCTCCAGGGTAATTTGGCTCTTAATCCAATCGGGAAGAGTATCTCCCCAGCCCCCCGGCATCAGAATGATGGGATCAGTCACAGCACCAACCAGGTCGTCCATCTGGTCATCTATTCGGTTGTTCAGTTCATCACCTCCTTTCGTTCGAGATTCTCGGGCAATAGTTCCCCTATGAAATAGGGGTGGCCACCCGTATTCTCTACCTTGCTGGTCTTATCTCAAGGCATTGGTAGCCGCCACGATGGTAGCTATCAAGCGGTGAGCTTCGGAAACCGTTCCAGAAATCTAGTAGGTAATATGGCTTATCGCCACAGTATTGCTCTCTAAAGTTGTAGAGAAACTTAAGCCACAGGATCCTTACCTCTGCCCCTTTAGTTCCCCAAAGGACAAGCCCGCCATTATCCTGGAACCAGTGCACCTGAAGCCTGTTAAGCCTCAAATTGTGATGCCACCAATAATCGCAGTACTGGCTTACCAGGATGTCCTTCCCTTCGAGCTGACGAAGGGTTTCTTTGAGCTTGCTTACAGCTTCCTTATGCCTTTTCTTGGTAAACACCCTTACGGTATGCTTGCCCAGCTTTACAGTCGTGCCTTTGTCCACTTCATAGCTTTGCTTTTCCGTGGTATCAAGTAGGCTGAGCTGTTCCATTTTTTCACCTCCTTTTTGGGCGTAGTTGGCCTACCGATTTCGACCTAATCGGCTGCCCTCTTACTGTTCAGAGGGCGAATATTTCTCTGCCTCTTTTTTCTTAGCCCACCAGTCCTCCAGGCTTAAACAGTCGGTGAGGATGTGGATATCGCCACAGTCCACAGTTATGGCAGGAAAGCCGCTGCGGTGCTCTTTGAGCGAAACAGGAATACCTGATTTGTAGAGCCTATGGATCTCCTCGTACGTTTCCTCTTTGACCAAGACTGGTGCTAGCATAAGGTCTTTCCGATTCACTCCAGGCATTCGGCCTCCTTTCTTTCCTGGGAAGCCTCTCACCTTCCCTAGTCCTCGCTGTTTTTGGCGCGTACTTGGCCTATCAAACTCGACTGCATTAGCCTTTCAGTGCCAGGTTTATAGCTTCCTTGACCACATCCACCCAGCACTGAAGTCCCCACTCCACGCCTTTCTTCACCTGCTCCAGGACATCATCAGTTATTTGTTCGTCGGGAATACCCATTTCCCTGGCGCAAGCGATGACGTCATCACGGGAGAGAGTGAAGATGCTGTCTTGTGACTCTTGTGACACTTTAATCACCCCCTTTCTAAGGCGTACTTCGCCTATCATTTCCGGTCTTTACACTTATCTTGTTCTTGCCAGCTTGCGATTAACGTGATAGCCAGCTTCGAGCATTGCCACCTTTTCCATCACCTTTGAGTAGGGATGACGGCGATGCTGATCTATGACTTTGTGACAATTGTCACAAACCCAGATGCCTTCGCCGTAGATAGACACCCTGGCTAACCCCGCGACATCAGAATGGCAAAACTGACACTTCATAACCGTGACCTCCTTTTCTCTGAATTTGGCAAAAAGAGAGGGTAGGTTTACGTTCGGTTTCCCTACCCTCTAACCTTTCCCTTATTTGGGCTTATTCAGTTGTCTTTATGCTTACTTCCCGCTGAGCTCCTTTGTGCTCCTTAATGAATTCCTCGATTTCGCATAGGTAGTCGTCAAAATAGCCCTGGTCGCAAAACAGTATCTTGGCTATCTCCAGAGCTCTAAGCCATCGCCTTTTTTGCAGTTCTTCACGGCATAGCTTTCGCATCGTTCTCCTCCCACTCAGGGTATCAAGGCACAAAAAGAGGGGAGCAAGTGCGCCACGTCGGGACACTTATTCCCCTGAAAAAAACAAAAAAAGGGGTGTCAGGTTAACGCCCCTCTTTCTGTGGCTTGTTTTCGGCTGCGTTCTAGGCTACGGCTACGGCTTCGCGGGCTTCGGCTTTGGTAATAGGCGTTTCGGGTTCGGCTATCGCCTGGGCTTCCGCTTCGGCCTGGGCTATGGCTTCCGCTTCGGCTTGGGCTTTCCGTTCGGCTTTCGCTTTCCGCTTGCGCTTCGGCTTCCCTTCCGCTTCAGCTTTCGGTTCGCCTTTCGGTTCGGCTTGGGCTTCGGCCTTCGTTTCCTCTATGTCCATCGGCATGACTACGCAACGGTGACTGTCTACAGTGAAGAGGACTGGTGAAGTAGCACTCACTGTCTGCATTTCGACTATGCCACTGCACGCCTTCAGGGCTTGGAGAAAACGGTTACCTTGCATGGCTACCTTAACCTCTCCGCTTGTTTCCGCTGGTATCTCCGCTTTGCCTCTTTCGCCCTTTACCTCTAGGGTAACCTTCCCCTCTCCAATCGAGAGGATTATCGGCCTGGCTAAAGGCTTCAGGCCGTCGTCATACCAAACTGCTAACAGGCTTTGGCTTGCCTTGATTGCCTCTTTGGCGTCGAGGCTAGTGGGGTAGGATGGATTCAATGGACACCAAAGTCAGGTAGAATAGACAGACGGAGGTGTCAGCATGAAAGGGATTCCGCAAGGAAGGTATACCATGGAATTCCGCCAAGAAGCGGTCAAACTGATAACCGAGGAGAGGCTATCGTTACCGGAGGCAGCCCGCAGGTTGTCTTTGGCGCCCTCAACGATAAGTTACTGGGTAAAGGCATTTAAGGCTGGCAAGCTAGGAGAAATTGGCAAGGGGCAAAGACCGCTGACTGATGTTGAGATGGAACTGGCTCGGATGAAGAAAGAGCTGGCGGAAGTGAAGATGGAGCGAGATATTCTAAAAAAAGCAGCCGCGTACTTTGCCAGGGAGTCGCTGCCCGGTACGCGGCAATGAAAGAACTGCGGCTCAAGTATCCACTACCAATAATGCGGCGGATTATGAAGGTATCCGCTAGTGGATATTATGCCTGGCTGGACCGGCCACTATCCAAACGAGCTCGAGAGGAAGGCCGGCTGGAGGTGGAGATCAGGGCAGCGCATAAGCGGACCAGGCAGACCTATGGCCCAGAGCGGTTGCAGCATGAGTTGGCGGAGCACGGCATCCAGGTGGGCATCTGGCGCATCAGGCGTATCCGGAAAAAGCTGGGCCTGCACTGCAAACAGAAGAGGAAATTCAAGGCTACCACTGATTCCAAACATACCCTGCCGGTAGCCGGGAACTTGCTGCGACAGCAATTCAATGTCTATGAACCAAATACGGTGTGGGTGAGTGACATCACTTATATACCCACTGATGAAGGCTGGCTATATCTGGCAGGTCATAAGGACCTCTTTACCGGTGAGATAGTGGGCTATGCGATGGGACAGCGGCTGAGCCGGAATCTGGTCAGTCAATCCCTACTCCAGGCAGTAGTTGCTAAACGTCCGGATAAGGGTTTGCTGCACCACTCCGACCGTGGCAGTCAGTACTGCTCTAAGGAGTACATGAATCTTCTGAAGCAGTGTGGTCTGCAAGCTTCAATGAGCGGTAAGGGAAACTGCTTTGATAATGCGCCTATGGAGAGTTTCTGGGGAACGCTGAAACAGGAGCTGGTCCATCACCGCTGCTACAGGAGCCGACGAGAGGCAATACAAGACATCACAGAATACATTGAGATCTTCTACAACAGGCAGCTTCTGCAGGCCAGACGGGGCTTCCTATCGCCGGCGAAGTATGCCCAAAAATACTATGCTGGATTACTGGCAGCATGAAGGCTTTGGTGTCCACTATTGACATCCGACCCCAATGGGTGATTTGGACATCCCTGCGTCTTCCAAGCCTTGTATCAGACACATCAACCATGTCCGCAAGGCTTTTGAAGCGGAAGAAGGAAAGGGAAAGAATCTATGACAAGAGATTGAAAAGGAGCAAGTGACGGGCTAAACTCTTAATGCGCGAGCAGGCAGAATGGAAGATTGGGAAGAAAGGCTTCCACCAATAGCGAGAAGGAAACTAGCCAGAATTGGCAAGATGACTCCTGAAGAACAGGAGAGAATCGAAGATTCGGAAAGGCTTGATTCTCTACTGTCAGGGTTTTACGGAGGCTCCCTCGATTCGGCAGGGCTGTGGGAAGGACTAAAGGAATATGAGAACCAGGGGAAACAGTCCCTGCTAAAGGAAGCTGAGACCAAATTAAGGGATTCACTCCGAGGGAAAAGCCTTCCAGTCGACTTTAAGAAGAAAGACGACGGCACACTAACCATTGAGCCGGCCAAAGAGGAAGAAAAAGGCCCTCCTCTAGTACTTGAACTAACCGAGGGCAACTTTGATGAGGTAATCACGAGCTATCCTTTGCTAGTGGTTGACTGCTGGGCTCCGTGGTGCGCTCCGTGCAGAATGGTAGCACCTGTAATTGAAGAATTGGCAAACGATTATCAGGGAAAGATCACTTTCGCCAAACTAAACGTTGACGATAACCAGTCGGTGGCAATGAGATTCCAGATTATGTCTATCCCCACCCTTCTCATATTCAAAAATGGCGTCCTTGTAGATCAAAAGGTTGGGGCTATGCCCAGACCGATGTTAGAACCTGAGTTGACCAAACATATTTAGCTGTGCCGCTACAACTTGGCGGAGCGTCCAGACGGATATGCTATAATCTATCAAGAGGCATGGCATCAGCCTAACAGCCGAAGCCCCCATATCAATGGAAAGCGTTCGCATATTCGACCAATCTCGTGAGAGTCTTTGTCAAAGAAACGGTTGGACCAACTTTGAGGATTTACTGCGACTAAACAGCGTATGTGGCTTCGTGCCTTCAGCACTTCGCCCAGACCTAGCCTGACGGCCAGGCCTCAGATATACTGGAAACTCAGTTAGGGCTGATGTTCCCAGAGCAAAGGTTACCTTTGATGCAGACTTAAGGTTGGAGGAATTGAATAGTGAAAAGAATATTGATGATATCAACTCATGGGTATTTCGAGGGCAAACCGTCTTTGGGCCTTCCCGACACGGGAGGGCAAGTCGTATTTGTTATTGAGCTTTCGAAGGCGCTGGCCAAATCCGGCTACAAGGTTGATATTCTAACCAGACAGTTTGAAGATTTCCCGCAAATTGAAACGATCAATGAAGATGTCCAAATTGTCAGAATTCCCTGCGGCCGCAGCGATTTTATTCCCAAGGAATATCTTGTGGAAAGCCTACCTGAGCTAATTGATGCGTTTGTTGAGTATTGCAAGAATAATAATCTGAAGTATGAGTTCATAGACTCCCATTATTGGGATGCCGGCTTTGTAGGCACCAAGCTTGGGGAAATATTCGATATACCTACCATATTTACACCTCACTCCCTGGGAGTCTGGAAGAAAATGGAAATGGAAGAGACTTTAGCCAGGAAGGGCGTCGAAATCAATGAGGAAGAGTTCGAAAGAGAATACAACTTCAAGCAGAGGAACGAAGCCGAAAGGCTGATAATGAGTGATGGCGCCAAAGTCATCGCAACTACGCCTCAGCAAAAGGACATCATCTGTGAAAAATACGAAATCCCAGAGCAGAAGGTCGCCGTAATTACCCCGGGCTTCGACGCCAACAAGTATCGAAGGATAGATAAGGAGGCAGTAACTGAGGTAGCCCGGCAGAGGAACTGGCCCGATAAGTTCATAATGACGGTGGGCAGGATAGCGGCCAACAAAGGATATGATTTGTTATTGGAAGCAACGAAATATGTACTTGAGGAAATAGATGGCGTCAAACTTGTTCTCAGGATTGGTTCTGAAAAGCCCACTAAGAATGAAATCCAGCAGAAAGATGAGTTGTTAAGGTTGGCGGAAAAGCTCGGCATATCTGATAAGCTCCTTTTTCTTGACTATATCGAGGAGCTGGAATACCTCTATAATGCGGGACGCGTGTTTGTATTGTCATCTACGTATGAACCTTTTGGGATGACTGCAATCGAAGCTATGGCTTGCGGCACCCCCTCGGCTGTGACTGATAAAGGTGGTTTGAAGTATTTCTTAGAGGATGGCAAAGACGCCATGATCGTCGATCCATTTGACACTCGCAAACCGGCAGAAGCAATAGTCACCCTGTTACAAGATCAGAGATTATGTAGCGAAATCTCTCAAAAGGGGTATGACAAAGCGCATTCGATGTTCACCTGGGAGATAATCGCAAATAAGACGCTAGAAATAATCAGGCAATTGTAGGTCAAATAATGAAACCCCCACCACCGGATGCCACCACCAGTCATGAGAATAATTAACTCCTACCGACATTGCGAGCGAAGCGAACCAGTGCCTTGCGAGGGCCGCGGCGGACGCCGGGATTGCTTCGTCAGTGAACTGCCTCGCAATGACGCAGGGAGGCCCCTTTGCCAGCCCGTCGGTTTGTGTCGTTCTGACCCTGGCGCCTTGTGTCATTCTGAGCCAGCAAAGCGACCTGAGAATCTCGCTCAGGACAGGCTCCACGAAGGATCCCCAATCGGTCCAGGGCTTTGCCTCACGTGCTCCTCGCAATGACAGGCAGGTGTGATGAGGTCAAGCTACTCCCATAGCAAAAGCACCCGCCCTTCCCAAAGGAAAATGGTATGCACCGATCTAGATGGCACTCTTATCGGCGATGATGATTCAATGTATGAGCTACTGGACATCATAGACAGAAACAACATCCTGCTTGTTTTTAGCACAGGAAGGCACTTGCCCTTGGTGATGAAGTTTCTTGATGAAAAAAAGATTCGAAAACCAGATGCATGCCTATGTTTGGTGGGCACGGAGATTTATGTCCTCGAAAAAGGCCAATTCATCCTGGATGATCGCTGGAGCGAAATCATATCTGAAGGATGGCACAGAGAAAGAGTATTAGGGTTGCTACGCAACATTAAGGAATTGGTGTGGCAACCCGAGGAATTCCAAACAAAATTCAAGGCAAGCTATTTCTTGACAGAGAACCGAGAGGAAGTTCTGAAAGAAATAATCAGTCGTGTGGAAAAGGCAAAGTTAGAGGTGAAAATCATTTATAGCTGTGATCAATTTCTAGATTTCCTACCGCTAAAATCCAGCAAGTCTGGGTCTCTAAGGTATCTAATCAAAAGGTTGGGTGTTAAGAAGAAGGACACCATAGTCTGCGGTGACTCAGGAAATGATTTGGAGCTCTTCAGGGCCGGATTTAGAGGTATAATCGTGGGCAATGCTCATGCAGAGTTGAAAAACTATAAGGGCAAAAACGCTTATCACGCCACACGGGAATATAGTGCCGGAATAATTGAGGGGTTAAGGCAACTTGACTTCACGGGAGGTGTTAATCCCTAGAGGGAGGCAATTATGGATATACTTGAGGTGATCAAGAGCAGGCGAAGCATCAGAAAATACCAACCAAAACCCATTTGTGAAGAGGAAATGGACAAGATTCTCGAGGCTGGAAGATGGGCACCGTCAGCAGGAAACAGCCAGCCTTGGAAGTTCATAGTCCTAAGGAATGCCGAGGTGAGGAAAGCGCTTGCAGACGCTGTCCCGACGGGGAGATTCATTTCCAGTGCCCCCGTGGCAATTGCGGTGACGATAAATCCCAGGGCTTCGAGCCACCCTGTAGAGGATGGAGCGGCGGCAACACAGAATATGCTTCTTGAGGCTCATTCCCTGGGCCTCGGTGCCTGCTGGATCGGCGGCGCTTCCGGGACAGCAAATGAAGAGAGAGCAAAGAGAATCCTTAACATCCCTGAAGAGGAAAGGCTCCTTTCTATCATTTCGGTCGGCCATCCAGCGGAATCGCCTGAAAAGTCAAGGAGGAGCATGGGAGAGACAACCTTTACCGATAGCTACGGGAGCCATTGATGGGAATAGTCTGAAGGGATAGGCTGGAAGGCAAGGAGGCAAAAAGAATGGAGATAACCATCAAGCAAACAAAGCTATCTCTGATCCAGGGAGATATAACCAAACAAGCCACCGACGCCATAGTCAATGCCGCTAATACCAGTCTGATGGGAGGTGGTGGAGTAGATGGGGCAATTCATCGAGCTGGAGGTCCCGCTATTCTGAATGAATGTAAGCAAATTGTTGCCAGGCAAGGAAGATTGCCTACAGGCAAAGCGGTCATCACCACAGGTGGAAACCTAAAG
>Ga0209986_10002514_pt1 | contig 16724 bp, 17 predicted proteins | sample BlataG_FD_183168 | JGI IMG/M metagenome (GOLD analysis project Ga0209986, IMG submission 183168) | Deep subsurface microbial communities from Black Sea to uncover new lineages of life (NeLLi) - Black_00105 metaG (SPAdes) (version 2) | ecosystem: Environmental > Aquatic > Marine > Oceanic >...
GCTTTAAGACCGGGTGTGCGACAAAGGAAAATATGGGGGTGCTTCAGGACAACAAAGGGTGCTGAAAACAGGGATATCATGATGAGTGCGATAGGAACGATGAAAATCCAGGAAAAAGATTTCTTCACCCATGGAAATGAATATATCCTCAGCAAATTAAGTTAAAAAAGGTGAATAGATACAAAAATTTTAATTTCGAAGACGTTAAGGAGGATGAAGGTGTGATATCATTTATAGGAACATTGCTTCCATACTTGGACTTGGACAAGATTATTAATTTGGCTAAATCATTAAAAAACTCAACGATTTATGTAATAGGGGATGGGCCTATGCGAGATGAATTAAAAAGAAAAATCAAAAAAAGTAAACTTAGTAATATCATCCTTACTGGTAGACTACCCGATGAAGAAGCATTTAGGCTCGTAGCTAAGTCTCAAGTAACAATTTACCCGCAAATTTCTTCTTTCCATAAAGAAGTTTCCTGCCCCGTAAAGATATTTGATTATGCTGCGTTAGGTAAAGCCATTGTGGCAAATAGTGGTTCAGAAATATGCAGAATTTTTAAAGAACATGATGCTGCGTTAGTTTCAGATCCATTAGATCAAGAAAAATTTATAGAAAATGTGCGTACCCTTTTAGATGATGAAAATCTTAGAAAAAAATTATCCGATAATGCAAAAAGACTTGTAAAAGATTTTACTTGGGAGAAGCAAGGAAATAAGCTGGTTAAAATGTATAGCCAGTTGAAATGAAGGAGTAAATCAGTATTATGAATGTAAATAATTTTTTGATTATATCTACAAATAATGATGTTTTAGATCCAAAAACAGGGGATCAAATTAGAATATATAATCTATCGGCTCAGCTTAAAAAAAATAACAATAATATTATTATTTTAGAACCTAAAAAGTTTTTGAAAATAAAAAAAAAATATCAATTCAAGGTAAAGGGATTTACAGAATACACACCACAGTATTTAACAGATTTGAATATATTTTTTTATTATAAAATATATAGTATAATAAAGAATGAAAATATAAATCTCATTCAAATAGCGTTTCCAGGAGGAATTTTTGCTACAAAAATTATTATAAAATTACTTAGATCACATATACCAATTATTTACGATGCACATAATGTTGAGGGTAATAGAATCAAAAAAGCAAAACTTGCTAATTTGCCTTTTTATAAAAGAATTGGTGCTCCGTTTTTCATACCACTTATCGAAGGAATAGCTGTTAAACTTGCCGATTATATTATCTCAGTAAGTCATAAAGACAAAGAGTTATTTATAAAAAAATACAATGTAATATCCGAAAAAGTAGCCATTATTCCTTCTGGAACTAATATAACAAATCTAAAATCTTTGAAAGATATAAACGAAGTTAGAGGAGAATTTGACATCAAGCCTGAGGAGCTAATTGTTGTTTTTCATGGTGCATATACTTATTATCCAAACAAAGAGGCTATTGATTTGACAATAGATTACATTGCTCCTAAAATTGAGGAATTATTTAACAATGTGAAATTTATAGTAGCAGGTAAAGATGTTCCAAGGCTCGAAAAGAAGAATATAAAATTTGTAGGGTTTGTAGAAGATTTGGATTCTCTTTTAAGTGCTTCAGACATAGCGATAGTCCCCCTTATTAGGGGTGGAGGAACAAAGCTGAAAATCTTTGACTATATGGGGGCTGGCTTACCCATAGTTACAACAAAAAAGGGCATCGAAGGGATAAACGCCAAAAATGGTGAACATGCAATTATCGTTAATGATGTTAATGAAGAGTTTATTGATGCCTTAAAATATCTTATAGATACTGAAAAGGAGCGCGAAAGAATTGGAGCAAACGCTCGAAAGTTGGCGGAAGAAGAATACGATTGGGATAAAATTGGCGAGAAATTAGATAAAATATATAGAAGAATTTTAGAGGAAAAGAAGCATGCAAATAAATAACCCCTTCCAGATGAACGACTGGGAAATTAATAAATTCCTTAAAGTCATAATAGCTATCCAGTTCGCAGTGTGGGGTGTAATAGCATTGGACGCAATAGGCTTACAAATCCCAATCTTGAGACAACTCATCGGCTTTATCTATCTCACATTCATACCCGGAATTCTCATTCTCAGAATTCTCAAACTACACAAACTCGGCAATATCGAGACGCTGTTATACACTGTTGGATTAAGCATCGCATTTCTAATGTTCACAGGATTGTTTATGAACACAGTCTATCCACTTTTCGGTATTACCGGACCGATTTCAATTACGCCTTTGATTATCACGATAAGCGTGGTTGTACTGGCATTATGCGTTCTAAGCTATGTAAGAGATAAAGACTTCTCGGAACCGAGTTTTATTGACGTTAAAGACCTATTATCACCACCAGCGTTGTTTTTATGTTTAATTCCGTTTTTAGCGGTATTCGGAACGTATCTGGTGAATTTTCATCATAATAATATTCTTTTGATGTTTTTAATAGTTATAATTGCGATAATAGCTGTTTTAATTGCTTTCGATAGGTTCATTCCAAAGAATTTGTATCCCGTAGCAGTTTTTGTAATTGCAATCTCTCTTTTATACCACAAATCGCTAATATCTATGTATTTAACTGGGTGGGATATTCACGGTGAATATTATTTTTCAAATTTAGTGTTAAAAAATGGCTTTTGGGATTGGACTATTGCGCACACATATAACGCAGTAATAAGCACAAATATGCTTTCTCCTATTTATTCAATTTTTTGTAATTTGAACATCACAGGGATATTCAAAATAATCTATCCTCTGCTTTTTGCTCTCGTACCTCTTGGCTTGTACCGCGTATTTCAGAAGCAGACAAATGATAAAATCGCATTTTTATCGTGTTTCTTCTTTGTATCATTTTTTACTTTTTACGACGAGATGTTAGCATTGGCAAGACAGCAGATTGCAGAACTATTCCTCGTTTTATTGATTCTGTTGATGATAGACAAAAACATGGATAAAATAAAGAGGGCGTTTCTATTTATTGTTTTTGGCATTTCATTGGCGGTATCTCATTATGCACTGTCTTACATCTACATGTTCTGTCTTATCTCTGCATGGCTAATACTGATTTTTAGGGATAGTCCAGCGGCACAAAGATTAGGAGATAACTTTCATGCTAAATTTAGCAGAAAGATTGAGAAACTTGCCGGTAATCCGACTCTATTAAAGATAGAAAATAGAACGATTAGCTCAACTTTTGTCTTATTATTTATTGTGTTCACAATCGCATGGTATATGTACGTTTCGAGTTCTTCGGGGTTTAATGCGATTGTGCGCATAGGCGACCACATTGCAAGCAGTATCTTCACAGAATTTCTAAATCCTGAGGCTGCGGAGGGATTCCGTATCCTAATGGGGGAAACGGTATCGCCACTGCACAGTGTAACTAAATATCTTCATTTGTTATCTCAATTTTTTATTGTCATCGGTATTCTTACATTAATGTTAAAGCGTAGCGAGATGAAGTTTGAAAAAGAGTATACTGCGTTCACTGCGGTAAACTTTGTGATATGTTTTGTCGGTATTGCAATCCCGTATTTTGCGAGTTCCCTTGCTACAACAAGGCTGTATCATATTACCCTTTTCTTTTTGGCGCCGTTCTGTGTGATGGGTGGCATAACGTTTCTCAGGACGATGAGCAGAGTTGCTAGGACATCTTGGACAAATGAAAGTGTGAGAAGTTCGATGAAGGTATTATCTGTATTCTTAGCGATATTTTTGTTGTTCAATTCTGGATTTGTTTATGAAGTTGCGAAGGATCATCCAGGGTCGATTGCGTTGAATAGCACGATTGATACTGCATGTTTTAATGAGCAGGAAGTTTCAGGAGCTAAGTGGTTATATGATGTAAAAAGTAGTAACCCTATATACGCTGATGAGTACAGACGGTTGTTGGTAGGCAGCTTTGAATGGGGACAAGTTAGAACTCTTACAGTTGATATTGATAAAATACAGGATGATTCGTATATATACCTTGGAAGTCTAAGTATTGAGAAAAAAGAGATAATGGTTGTGGATGTAAAAAGTGCACGGCGAATAACAAGGGAATATATCAACTCAAGCCAAATAGTTGATGACCGAAACAAAATTTATAATAATGGTGGTGCAGAGGTGTATTATTAACCGGAGGAATAAACATGAAAATACTTCTCATTAACCCGCCTCAAACATTTTTCCCTGGTTCCCAGGCGGTAGTGGCAGGACTTCCATTGGGAATAATGAATATTGCAGCCACACTGGAAAACAATGGATATGAGGTAGAGATTTTAGATACTCTCATCGCGGATTTCAAACCTCGAAAAAAAGGAGATGTGAAATACTATGGCATGCCCTGGGAAAGGATAAAAGAAGAAATAAAGCAGCGTAAACCCGATATAGTAGGTATAACAAATCCGTTTACTGCTCAAGTAGATAATACAATTAAAATTTCTGAAATTGTTAAAGATATAGACAATGAAATCTCAACGATTGTCGGGGGTCCTCATGTTTCGGTTAGGGCAACACAGTTTTTAAAGGATGCTGAGAACGTTGACATCGCAGTGATTGGAGAAGGAGAATATACAATGCTTGATATTATGAAATATTACGAAGGGGAAACAGATATAAATATAAGTGAAATTCAAGGAATTGTTTATAGAAAAGGTAATACTGTAACACTAAACCCCCAAAGACGATTTATAAAAAATTTGGATGCACTTCCGTTCCCAGCTTATCATTTAGTAGATATGGAGAAGTATCTTAATCCCAAAAGAATTAGATACCGTTCCACGAAATATTTGAGAGAACTTTCGATGATAACGAGCAGAGGATGTCCATTTAATTGTATTTTTTGTTCGATTCATCTGCACATGGGAAAAGCATGGAGAGCACATTCAAAAGAGTATATTATCAGGCATATAGAGCACGTTGTTAATAATTATAGTGTAGAACACATACACTTTGAAGATGACAATCTTACGCTTAACATGAAAAGATTTGAGAGCATTCTTGATGGTATAATTAAAAGGGGTATTAAGTTCAGTTGGGATACACCAAATGGAATCAGGGCAGATAAATTAACTATAGATATACTTAAAAAGATGAAAAAGACAGGCTGCACAAATTTAACTATTGGCGTCGAGTCTGGTGATCAATATATTTTAGACACCGTTATTGATAAACATCTATGCTTAGAGGATGTTATTAAGATGGCTAAGATATGCAAAGAGCTAAATATACCAATCGCAGCATTTTTTGTTATTGGGTTCCCAGGTGAAAAGAAAGAGAATATGAAAAGAACGACAGAGTTTGCATTAATGCTTAAGAAAGAATATAACGTTAATATGTGCCTTCTAATTGCAACACCATTGTATGGGACGAGATTATACGAGATTTGTAAAGAAAAAGGGTGTTTAACTCAAGAATTAACTCCACGTGCTCTTTCCGAAGGCACACAGGTAGATGGAGTGGGTTTGATAAAAACCGAGGATTTTACACCAGAAGAGGTAAAGAAATTAGCCTTGGATGCTGTTAGTATTCATAGCAAACTTTTACTGGCTGAGTACATTAAACATCCGGGGGCAACTGTAAAGAAAATAATGAGACACCCCAAGGCTGGTGTTCAGTTTATCAGAAGAGTGATTGGAATCTGATATCTTTTAATCCTTTTAATCAACCTTTCGTGCTTTTATAGCCAGTAGATAACCCTCATTTCTGCGGCCAAAAAAGTAATCAGAAAGAAGGCTCAAACTGTAAGTGATAGGGAAAATTGCTTTGAAGATGTATCCAGTCCCAAATCTGAGTCCTATAGTAAAGAAGTAACTTGATATTGGTGAATTTATGAAGTACTTGCTTCTTAAAACTTCAAATCCATATTTTTCTAATTTCTTCGTTAATTGAGAAACTGAATAATAATTAACTACGCTACAATCAGTTCTATGTTTCTCTTGAAGTTGTTTTTTAATACCCTTATATGTGAAGCTATCAACAGTCAAAACTAAGATGCCACTCGGCTTTAATACCCTATTCATTTCCTCTAATGCGTTTTCATCGTTTGCAAAATGTTCCAATGCACATACGGATACAACTTTGTCAAACATATTCGAATCATAAGGTAACTTTTCTGCATTCCCGATCTGAAAGTCACAATCATAGCCTTTGGCAATTAATTTTGCGGTTTCTATAGCCCTTGCATTCAGGTCAATGCCGTAAACCTTACAGCCTCGCTTCGCCATTTTAATGCTTTGCTGCCCAGAGCCACAAGCGATATCGCAAACTTTCTCCCCCTTTTTTAGCTCCAGAAACCTTGAGATTATCCTTGCTTCCATTGCTTTGGCAAAGTACATATAGTGCAGCTTTTGGATTGCTGTTTTATAAAACCATCCCGATTTTTTTATCATATCTAATCATCTCCTTATTACATGTAAAAGTCCATCTTTTATCCCTTTATAAAAAGAAATTAACGCATTCGTGTTTTTATGGTATATTAAAAGCATGCCACTTATAAACCAAAAATTAACAACAAAAAACCACACCATAAATGAAATGAATTGTAATCGAGTCGCGTGTTTTTTCATAAATAAAAAGGTATTTCTTGTATTATAATATGTCCTAATCGGATTCCTGATTCCACTATAAACAGCGGATATTTTATGCCAAATTTTCGCACGTGAAACATAAACAACTTTATATCCTGCTTTTTTCACACGTGTACAAAACTCTGCATCATCCCAGTACGTAAAATATTTGTGATCTAACATACCAACTTTTTCAATTACTTCTTTTTTAATCAAAAAACATGAACCTGCGACATAGTCTACTTCTTTAATCATATTATAATGTCCTTTATGCATCTCATTTACTCCTATATTATGAACTTTTCCATTCCAAAAATTGATTTTACCACCAGCAAACCAGACCTTTTCAGGCTTATCATAATAATAATTTACAGCACCAACAATCCCAATCCTCTCATCACTCGCTGCAACCTTTACCAACTCTGTCAAAAACTCCTTATCAACAACCGTATCATTACTCAACAACAAGATATAATCTGTTTTTCTTTCTCTTAAGATATATTCTATCCCAATATTATTACCCCCAGTAAACCCACGATTTTTCTCTATTCGTAATATAGAAAGTTTTTGATGCGGAAGTAACGTATCCCATTCTTTTTCTTTTTTCAATACCTTAACCCGTGCTGTTTCTTCATCATAAAACAGTTCTTCAATATTTTCTATCTGTTTTCCTTCCGCATCATATTCAAAAAACTTAGATTCAACAGGAATTTGTCCAGCAGCCCATTCTTTTATTTTTGACACGGAACCATCTTCTGACCCATTATCTACAAGGATAATCTCCCAATTGGGATATGTTATCTTATAGACAGATTCCAAACATTCGATTGCGTCCTTCCACCCATTGTAGTTTAAGAGGAGGATTGTGACTTTGGGGTTATTTTCAATTGCTGTTGACATATATCCTTCCCTCATGGTCATTTATGTTCGTCTCCTAAAAACACATCAAACCTGCTCAATATATAATCAACCATCTCCTTCGTAAGACCCGGATACACCCCTATCCAAAAGGTGTTATTCATAATAAAATCTGTATTTTTAAGATTATTGTAAACACGATATTTCACATTCTCAAAACAGGGATGGCGAATGATATTCCCCGAAAAGAGCAACCTGGTTGCAATCTTGTTTTCCTCAAGGTAGTTTGTAATCTCATTCCTTGTGAATGGGGCGTTCTCTTTAACTGTCAATAGAAACCCAAACCAACTTGGATCGGTATTATCCGCAGCTTTCGGGAGAACGAAATAATCCTCATATTTCTTCAATCCTTCATAAAGAAGTCGCCAATTCTTCCTCCTTGCTTCGATAAATTCTGGAAGCTTTTTTAACTGCGCCACGCCCACTGCCGCCTGCATATCTGTAACTTTTAAGTTATATCCAATATGCGAATAGATATATTTGTGGTCATATCCATAAGGCAAAGTGCCCAACTGCCACCCAAATCTTTTACCGCAGGTATTGTCATGCCCCGGCTCGCACCAGCAATCCCTTCCCCAGTCTCTGAAAGATTCGATCAATCTCTTTAACTGAGCATCGTTGGTTACCAATGCACCGCCTTCTCCCATAGTAATATGGTGAGGAGGATAAAAACTAAATGTAGCTATGTGTCCAAACGTTCCCGTATATTTTCCGTTGTGTTTTGAGCCTAAGGCATCGCAGTTGTCTTCTATCAGCCAAAAATTGTATTTTTTACATATCTCTAAAACTTTATCAAGATCGAAAGGATTACCAAGAGTGTGAGCTAAAAAAATGGCTTTGGTTTTTTCGGATAAAGCGGCTTCAATTTTATCTGTTTGAATATTATAAGTTCCAACATCTACATCCAGAAAAACAGGAACCAAATTATTCTGAATAATTGGATTTACAGTTGTGGGAAACGCTGCTGCTACGGTAATTACCTCATCGCCGAGTTTAAGCCTTCTTTCTCCTAATTTAGGAGAGGTTAAAGCGGATATAGCTAAGAGATTAGCAGAAGATCCTGAATTGGTTAGAATGCAATGCTTCACACCTAAAAATTCCGCAAAATCCACCTCAAATTGTTTTGCAAACCTCCCCGCGGTAAGCCAGAAATCGAGTGAAGCACCCACTAAAGAAATCATTTCTTTTTCGTCATAGACTCTACCGGCATAAGGGATGTACGTCCCCCCTGGAACAAATGGCTTGGTTTTATGGAATAGACGGTGGTGTAGTCCAACCTGCCTTTTGATGAATATCCTGATAATATTTTCTAATGACTTTCTCTTTAGCTTACCATAGTGCTTAATATACAAGCTTTTCTCAAGGATATATGGCTTAGGTATCAAAACCTTAGAAGGTTTTGGTATGCCTCCCTCTTCAAAATCTCCATTGTCAATTGGCATGTAAAAAGCCTTTGTATCTGAGGTTGTAATAGGTAAGGTAAGAAAATCTGAAGGGGAAATACTATTTATAACCAATACAGGCCTTTTTTTTATTTCGGATAAATCCGTAAAGACAACCCTTGAGAGAATAACATCGCCTTCTCTTATTTCCATACTTCCTCCTCCTCAGGATTTTTCCATTCTGATACGGCATTCGCTGATGTAACTGCCCATGCTATTTTCTCTTTAACGTCATCAAGATTATAATCAAAAAAATCTTCATCAGATTCCTTTTTGAGTTTGGGCACGATAACTATATAAACTTCCGCTTCCTTTATCCCTGAAGGTAGAGACTCTACAAGTTCTATTTTCCCATCTTTATATATGCCCTTAACCGCAAGCATTTTTTATCTCTCCTCTCTCCTGTTAATTTTATAAGTCATCCCATACATCCTCATCTGGATCATTTAATAGAGCCTGAATGTATCCGGAGTGTTGTTGCATTTTCATTAAGTAATATGACTCGCTTTTTTTAGCCTTATTAAAAGGCAGAACAATAACCTCTACTTTATCCCCAAAGGTCTCTGGTATGTTCATAATATGCTTCAGCTTTTCTGTATCTATTAGATCTCTAATTGCCTGCATTCTACTCCCCCCCTTGCAATGTATTCCTTCTCTTATTTCCATATTCCATACTCCCTCCTCAGGTTTTTTCCATTGTATATAACCTATAACTTCCTTCTATTTAAGACACAGATTTACACGGATTTTTTCTTTTGTTGTTAGGCTGGCTGGTGGGCTATTTTTAACGGCATTAATCTTTTCATCGTATTTTTTGGTAAAGCTTTTTGCTTGCAAAAAGGTTTGTGTTAATCTGTGTCAACAATTTATTTCTCTTTCTTTGTTTTCATTACCCACTGCGATATTCCAGTTCATTTGATGTACTTCCTCCAGATTGCATCTTCCTCGGGATCGTCTTCTATTGCTGCCTGAAAGGTTGCTGCAAGAAAAATTTCCTCATTGGTCAACCCTTCCCGGATCTTTGTGCCTTTACCGGGTGACTCTTCGGAGATACAAATAATAATTTCCTCGTCTTCAGGTAGGTCTATCGCGTCTAACGGCTTTATCAAGCCATCTTTTACAACCGCCTTTATTGCTAACATTTTATTTAGTCACCTTCCTCCTTACACTTCCTTAGAACAACAACATCTTGAAAAAAGGGATCGTAGCCTCCAGTTGTAGAACCCTCAATAAGGAGTTCTACCTTAAACTTTTCTTGTATCAAATTATTTAATCCTAATCTATTAATAGCTATAGCACTTTCAGGTACTTTTGGATTACTTGTAAACCAGTTGTACGAAGGTAGTAACGGCGTATGGAAGTTAAAAAGATCAATAAGGTGGGGCTTATTTTGGGATGTAAATCTTGGCTGCTTTTTTGGTTCTTTAATAATATGGAAAGTTAAAATGGCTATGCCATTAGGTTTCAAAATACTGTGTATCTTGTTCATATAGCCAAAAGCATCTATTTCCTGCAAGTGAGTAAATACAGAGATTGATGTTACAATATCAATAGATTCATCAGCAACTGGCCAATCTTCTTCATAAGATACACTTTTATCAGCATTCATCTCTCTCTCTCTCTCTCTCTCTCTCTCTCCCGTTAGGGTATGCGGGATTGAAGTCTTTTGAAAGATAAAATTCAACTCTTGGTAACCGTGAATATTTGCGTTTGCAGAAATCAATGCAACTCTTTATTACATCAACCCCTATGTATTTACCATTTGGATGGGTAAAAAATGTACTTATAGGAGCCATTTTGCCGTAGCCACATCCAAAATCAAAGATCGTTAATGATTTATTTGTAGTAAAACACTTTATCAAGGCTGCAAAAAATCCTTGTTGATAAATCCATCCTGTATAACTATCACCACCTACGCCACCCCAAATATTTGTCGGAGCATTGTCAATAAAGAACTCAACATCAGGCCAAGCCTTCATCTTGTCTAATTTTCTCCAGAGTGTGCCAACAAATTGATACACCACTAACTCAAATAACTTGCGTTTCACGCGCCGCACCATAATACCAATTAAAATTATCATTGCCTCGCGAAGTCCGTTTTTCTTTACCAAATTTATTACTTCACCTATTAATCTTTTCATATGTTTTCACCCCCAGATGAGAGAACATACGGTTTGAGTACTCCATAATTTCCTCTACTGTAAATTCATACAACTTTTCTTTTCTCATACCGTTATAAAAAATTTTATACCAATTAATAGTCTTTTCGGCCGCTTCATATACATCATAAATTGGCTTCCAGCCAAGCAATGCTCTGGCTTTGCTCGCATCTAACTTCAAGAAACCAGTTTCATGAGGATGACTTGAAGTATCTATTGTATAGGCTCCACTACCCCAATGTTTAATTACAAGCTTAACTAATTCTTCTACTGTTATTATGCTTTCATCGTTTGGACCGAAATTCCAAGGATTACTATACTTTGCTCCTTCTTCATGCATCAAACCGCCAAGCAATAAATATCCTGATAAGGGTTCCAGAACATATTGCCATGGTCTCGTTGCTTGTGGATTACGAATAACGATTTCTTTCTTCTGAGAAAGTGCCCTTACACAATCCGGAATAAGTCTGTCTTCTCCCCAATCTCCGCCGCCTATGACATTTCCCGCACGAACAGATGACAAAGTTACATCATGAGTTTTACCATAATCTTCGGGATTAAAAAATGACTTTCTATACGCACTGGTAACAAGTTCAGCACAGCCTTTACTTGAGCTGTATGGGTCATACCCTCCCATAGGGTCTGTTTCTCTGTAGCCATAAACCCCTTCCTTATTTTCATAACACTTATCACTGGTAATAATAACACAGACTCTAACGCTTTTTGTTCTTCTTACCGCTTCCAGAATATTTACAGTCCCCATTACATTTGTTTCATAAGTAAGTTTTGGCTCTTTATAGGAAGTCCTCACTAATGGCTGCGCTGCCAGGTGGAAAACGAACTCAGGCTGATATTTTTCAAAGACGGAGGTTAAATGTTCTTCATCTCTGACATCGCCAATGATCTGTGTTATTATATCCTTCAGATTTATAGCTTCAAATAGATTTGGTTCTGTTGGAGATTCTAAGGAGTAGCCGATAACACTTGCACCTAACTCTGTAAGCCATAGGGACAGCCAACTACCTTTAAAGCCGGTGTGCCCTGTAATTAGCACTTTTTTATTTTTGTATATATCTCTAAAGTATTTATCCATGTTTTAGCTCCCAATCGTAAGGTATCTCATTCGTAAAAGGCTCCATCCTTTTTATCTCGTTTGGGTCGTGAGACAATGTCGCACAGTTTGCAACTATCGCTGGTTTGTTTCCTATACCTTTAAATCCATTCCAAATTTTTGGTGGTATTTTAACCAAACAATAGTTTTCTTCACCAATAAATAGTTCCATCAAATTTCCTATTGTGGGTGAATTTTCTCTGTCATCGTAAAGAACGAGCTTTATCATTCCCTGAATAACGGCATAATTCAGCGTCATTTTCTCATGAAGATGCCATCCCTTAATGACCCCAGGATATATTACCGAAAAATATATTTCCCCAAACTTCTCAAAAATCGTGTCATCGTTTCTCAGCATGTGGTAGATACATCCCCTTTCGTCAGGTATTTTTTTCAGCGGTTTTACAACCACACCCTCAATTTCCTTCTCTTCCATTTTTTATCCCCTCTTTTCCTCTTTCCAGAAGTTTTTGTACCATTCTACCGTGAACTCCACCCCTTCTTCCAATATCTGCATTTTTGGTTGCCACTTTAAAAAGGTTTCGGTCTTGCTTATATCCGCACAGGTAAACCAAACCTCGTTCTTTCTGTGAGGAATTGCTCTCCACTCTGGCTCTAACTCACTACCTATAATTTCCTTTATTCGTGATACAACTTCTCGAACACTGACGGCATTCCCCGTTCCGATATTGAAGATCTCATGTTTTTGGGGAAACTCAGAAACAGATAGAAGTTTGAAGTAAGCATCCACTATGTCATCAACATAAACAAAGTCCCATCTTTGCTTTCCTGTGGTCATCTTTAGCCTTTCCCCATCAAGCAAGCTTTTTATCACATAAGGAATTAATCTCCCCTCATGGTCAGCGGGACCATAGGGTGGGAAGAGGCGGAAGGTTATTGCCTTTAAGTCGTAATTTTCCGCATAAAAAGAGCAAGCTTGTTCTGCTTGTAGCTTTGTCAATGCGTATAGGTTTAAAGGGCTCAAATCATCTTCCTCTCTTAGCTTATTTTCACTTTCTCTATAAACAAAGCAGGAGCTTGTATTAACAAATAGCTTAACCATAGCGTCTTTAGAAGCTTCAAGCAGATTTACTGTTCCTAAAACGTTTGTATCAATCATTAAAGGTATTTCTTGTGGCTTGTGTTCCACCGCATAATAAGTAGCCAAATGAAAAATAACATCAGGTCTAAAATGCGAAACTGCTTTAGAAATATCCTGCGTATCTCGCAAATCCACGTCATAAGCCACTATTTTATCTAGCAAATCCTTTATCCGCCATGTATCCGAATTCACCCGCTTGATTATTCCAACTTCAAACCCCTCCTGTATCAGCCTCTGCGTTAACTGAGAACCGATAAATCCTGCAGCCCCTGTTATTAATACTTTATTTAGTTTTTCCATTTTACTTCAGTCATCCCAAATTCCCCAAAATGCTTTCCCCTCTCGCCACAATTTGTTGAGATATTCCATATCTCTAAAAGTATCCATACATGCCCATTCTCCTTTGAGTTCAAATACTATTAACTCGCCATCTTCAGCTAACTGCTCCAAAGCACCCACTTCAAAATCACAATTATCATCTTCGGATAAATAGTCAAAGATCCCACGATTGAAAACAAAAAACCCACCGTTTATCAGACCCTCAGAAACCTGCGGTTTTTCTGTAAATGACGCAACTTTATTCCCTTTAATTATCATTTCACCAAATCTTGACGGAGGTCGGACACCAGTTACTGTTCCTATGCGACCATGACTTTTATGAAAAGCCAGCAATTCATGCAGATTTATATCTGCTACTCCATCCCCATAAGTAAGCATGAACAGATCACCATCAACGTATTTTTCTATTTTCTTTATCCTCGAACCTTTCAAACCCATTTCCCCTGTATCAGCCAGAGTAACTCGCCAGCCTTTTTCTTTATGATTACTGTGAATTTCTACATTCTTATAGCTGCCTAATTCTACCGTAAAATCGTTATTTAGAATTTCATAGTTGTAAAAATAACTTTTTATCATTTCTCCTTTGTAGCCTAAGCAGAGAATATAATTCTTAAACCCATGGGCCGAATATATTTTCATTATGTGCCATAAAATAGGCTTTCTGCCGATTTCTATCATAGGCTTTGGTTTGTATTCGGTTTCTTCCCTTAGTCTTGTGCCCATGCCGCCGCAGAGGATGACGACAGGTATTTTTTCGGTTTCAATCATGCTCTCTTTATACCTCCTTTAATCAGCGTTATATCCTCCTTAGAGATTCCTCTAAAGGCTACCAATGCGAGGAAATATATCACAACTGCTATCGCTACCACCATAAGAACATTAAAACTTTGGATATAATAAATACATATCCCCATAATTGCTCCGGCAGCAATGGTTTTTGCTGTTACTTTCAGTAATGGCAATCGGTATAAATATGTTGAAACAAAATAAAAAAGCAACACAAACAAAATGATTTCTGTAATAATCGTCGTTATACTCGCTCCGACATAGCTCATTATCGGGATGAAGAATAAATTTAAAACGACATTTAAAATCGCACCAATACCAGTAGAGACCGCAAATAATTTCTGTTTGTTTATTGATAGTAACACAGTGCCAAGAAGCCAATTCAAAGCGCCGAGAACATTCCACCATATTAATATCTGAAGTGCTATGATGGAATGGATAAATTGATCCCCATAAATGAATAAAATAAACTTGTCCGCTAATAATGTTGTTCCTATTGCAATCGGAAAGAGGATAATAAACAAATATTTAAATGCTTTTCCGTATGCATTTTTAAGCGAATCTATTGAAGACATATAAAATCTTGAGAATGCTGGAAAAACAGCACCTAAAAAAACACCGGGAATAAAGGTAAGACCTAATATGAGTGTAACAGCGGCATTATACCACCCAACCGGTGCATCTCCCACCATCATCGAGAGCATCACGGTATCTATTCTGACATATACAATTACAAAAATGGTTGTTAAGCCAAAAGGAATTGCATTTCTAATTGAAGTCTTCCAAAAAGCAAAATCCACTTCAAATTCGGGTTTTTCGAACTTTTTAACCGTGACTATCAAACTAAACACAACGTTGATAACGCCGCCAAGGAGAAATACAGAAACCACCTGGATTAAGTTATATCCTAAAAATAAGAGAGTCAGCCCTATTGATACAACGATGACCTGTTGGATGATTGTTAAAAGAGAATCATATTCCATTTTCTCAAAAGCATGGAATATCGCCCTGAATAACCCACCAAATGAGTTTAAAATGGTAGAAGCTCCGAAGATATATACGATCATCTTCGTGTCCGAGGGATAATGCATCAGATTAACTGTAGTGACAATTAATGCGAAGAAGATAAGGGATAAGAAGAGTTTTATGACCAGGATATTGCCCATGTATTTTTTAGCAAGTGTTTTATCCCGTGCAACCTCTCTAATCGTCAATTGGTTGAACCCCAAGTCCATAAGAACTGCAAATAATGCAGTGAATGCGAGTGCAAACGAATATTTGCCAAAGGCAACATCACCAAAGCACCGCGCAAGTGATACGGTAAAGATTAGACCTAAAATCATCGTTACAATGTGCATCAGGGTTAATGCACCGGTGTTTTTAGCTATGGTTTGGATGGTGTTCATATTATCTTTAGGGAAAGGGGGAAAGGCAAATGGCAAATGGCTAAGGGCGAAAGGTTTTCGAGCGTGCCGATATCAATTTTGGTAGTTGTTTACCGCGGAGCTCGCAAAGAACGCAGAGAGTCATCGTAGGTGTGGGGTTTGAGGGTTCAGGTTTGAGGAGTTTGGCTTACTCACACCTGACAACTCATACCTTCACATCATCTCAGCGCTCTCCGTGCTCTCGGCGGTAAATAAATATTAGCCTTGATATTTCTATACATCCTTTCTCTATTCTATCTCCTTAAATAAAAGTTTCTTTTGGATATTTGTTATTTGATAGACATAAACCGCAAGCTCTTTACCCTTTTGCCAAACTCTACTCTAAATTCTTTAATTTTAAGACCCCCTTTACTCATTAGTCTTTCGCCTTGTCCCCTTTGCCTTTTGCCTCTTGTCGGACATTTTTTAACCACAGATTACACGGATTTATTATTTTTGATTACAAAAGCATTTGCTATTTTTTGCAGGCTTTAGTTAACGATTTCGGAGATTTAAAACGCCCCTATTTTTTCTAAAGTTTTATAAAATACCTTCATTACTCCGGGATTTACCCAAAAACCTTTATCTATCATCTTTTCAAACGTTTTGGCACATTCATTCTTATTGAAAAATCCTTTTTTATAAGATTTCAGCAGTAAATAAATTGTCCCTTTGCCATCAATCCCATAATTTTTGGCAAATTCTTTCGCATCATCGTCATCTGACAGGAATGTCTTATCATCGGCATCTATACATAGAGTAATACACTCCAATTCACCGCTACCCAATTTGAAACCGAGATTTACGGAATCTCTTCGTATTTTCTCTATCCTATCCACTCTTGGATAGCAAAGAACTAT
>Ga0209986_10002515_pt1 | contig 16722 bp, 18 predicted proteins | sample BlataG_FD_183168 | JGI IMG/M metagenome (GOLD analysis project Ga0209986, IMG submission 183168) | Deep subsurface microbial communities from Black Sea to uncover new lineages of life (NeLLi) - Black_00105 metaG (SPAdes) (version 2) | ecosystem: Environmental > Aquatic > Marine > Oceanic >...
AACCAAGTACCCCCTAGGGGAGTCGAACCCCTGTCTTCGGACTGAGAATCCGATGTCCTGGGCCACTAGACGAAGGGGGCGTGCTCAGAACCCTCGAAAAGGGCATCTGCCAGACGTTCGAGTCTAGTCAGCCCGATTCAGACATGTCAACTACCACCCCCCTGCCCCATACGCGAGCGATTTTTCTTCAGCCAGCGATTAATTTCTCCTCGCATCGCTGGTGTGATTTCCGGATTGTGTTCGCGGGCATGCAATAAAACGCGGCGGGTTATCTCAGGGGCAAAAGGACCGAGCTTTTGTCGCAGTGGCCAAAGCCGCTCAAAAATCTGAAATGCAGATTCCTGCTCGCCATCAAGAATCATAATCACATACTGGCCCGCCAAACCATACGCGTGAAATTCCGAATCTGTTGGATTCTGGCTCACGAATTGTCCAAAAATCCCGAGGGCTTCATTATGACGGTCTTGCTTGAGATACAATTCTGCGATTTCTTTTTCTGCACTCGATCCATGCTGCCGGTCAGCAGGAAAATGGAGCACTACACTTTCCCAGGCCTCTTCCGTACCGAGCCGCTTGGCTAATTCGTACTGCGCTTCGCCACTTGCCATCCGGGGAATCTCAGTTTGTGGATCCTCCGCTCCTGCGAGGAGAAAGGGATCTTTTTCGGGAAGACCCATGGTGACCCCGAGCAACAACGCGCCCCCAATCGAGGCCCAAAAGAGAGGCGTTTTTCTGAGCGGTTTGAAAGCTTGCTCCCGGGCCATCACTGCCGAAAGTTGTTGGGTCGCCGCATTGCGAAATTCGCTGCGCTTTTCGGTGGAAGAGGTTCGAGGGGGAGCGATCGGTAAAGGAAAACCTTGCTCGGTACTTCCGGGCAAAACGTGCGCAATCGCTTCGAGTACGGCTCGTCCACCGCTGAAGCGATGCTGCGGATCTTTGGCCAGCATGCGATCGACGATCTGACAGATTTCCCGGGGAAGATCCGGACGAAGCGTTTCTAATTGAGGTGGCATATCGCGAAGGTGCTGCAGCGCGACATTCATCGAGGTATCGGCCTCAAACGGAGGGCGACCAGCGAGAATCTGAAAACAAGTAACACCGAGTGAATAGATATCGGACCGCGCATCGAGCGGTTTTCCTTCGATCTGTTCGGGACTCATATACAGTGGTGACCCCATCGTCATTCCGTCTTCCGTGAGCCGGGGCTGCTGCCTTCCTTCAAAGGCACAGGCCAGACCAAAGTCGGCGACCTTCACTTCGCCCGCCGAAGTCAGCAGCAGATTCTCCGGCTTGATATCGCGGTGAACGATCCCCGCGTCACCGGCTCGAGCCAGTGCTGAGGCAACTTGTCCGAGGATCTGTACAAAGGGGGCCGCATCGAGCGGACCGATCCGGGTGATCCACTGACCTAGATTTTCCCCTTCCACATACTCCTGTGCGATGTAATGGATCGAGCCGCTCTGCCCTACTTCATAAACCTGGACGATGTGCGCGTGGATTAAGCGGGCCGCCGCCCTGGCCTCTCGAAGAAATCGCTCAATATCACTCTTCTCTTTTGCCAGATCAGCATTGAGAATTTTAAGTGCGACCTTCCGTTCAAGAGACACTTGTTCGGCCAGATAGACCTCGGCCATTGCCCCCCGTCCTAATTTTCGAAGCACGCGATAGTCACCAAGCGTGCGGCCAATCAGGGCATCCGATGCGGGTGATGGGTCCGAGCCATGCGCTGGATCAGGACGAGGTGGTGGATCCGGAAACGGTGGTGAAAAATCATTCGTCAACCGATGGGTTCCTTACAGCGGGACCTAGAACCGTAGATGATATTGAACACCGAGCGTATTCTACGCAAAAGGTCGCACAGCGACAGCGACCCTTGCAAATGGTGGCGTGTTTTTCTTCCTCTTAAATCCGCCCACGAAGGCGGTAATACAGCAACCCCAGCCATTCGTGAAAAATAATTTGATTCATGGCGGCAGCCCCCGCACTCGGAAGAAAGCTGCGGGGCGTCAAATGAAGTTCAGTCGCCGTGTAGAAGCAACCTCCTCCGTATGCATCGAGTCCCAATGCACGAAAACAGCCTACGCCACGGATCAAATGCGTTGCATCGCTCACAACCAAAACCGAATGGATGCCTCTTTCCCCGAGCAAGCGTGCGGCATTGATCGCGTTCTCGTAGGTAGAGCGTGAATCGTTTTCCAGAATCACATCCGTCGCGGCCACACCCTGACTGACAAGAAAGTCGCGCATCACTTCCGCCATCACCGGGCCTTTTTTGTAATCTTCCACGCGGCCACCGGTCACAACAATCGGACACGGTTTGCCCGACTTGTAAAACTCGACCGCTTTGATGCACCGCCGCAGGCCACCCGTATCGAGTTCTGCTTTTTTTCGCACCGCATCCGGAGGCGCGACCCCCGAACCGAGTACCACGATTGCTCCAGCGTTTGGGGGCCGCTCGTAAATCGGTGGATATTGCCATTCAAGTGACCCGGCCGAAAAATAAGAAACAACCGGCAGGGAGACAAACCACAGAAGGAGAGTCGGCAGCAGAAGCGCCAGTCGGAGCGTTAAGGAACCTATCTTTCGCCGCCAGAGTATTGCCTGAACTGTTAAAAGCAGAAAAATGGTGAGCGGATACGGCCGCAAAAGACTCACGCAAAATCGATAGAGCATTTTTACTCCGGATGCCCGGCCCCTTGGTTATCACCCCATACGCTCGGTTGCGGCAGCCACTAGCGTTGCTTCATCAGGAAAACTTCCGGTCTCTAACTTCGAGTACACCGCATCACCATCGAAGGTGACCTCGAAACAGCCCCCCGAACCGGGCTCAAGCGCTAATGATGTTATCTTCTGCTTAAAAGTTTCGAGAAGTTGGCTCGCCAAACTGAGAGCTTTGGGCTCGTAATTTCACATGGAACAGTATTTGATTTGGATATTCATCGCCTTGAGTCCTTACACTGGATTTAAACTGCATCAATAACACCGTTATCAACAGACCTTACTTGACGCGAAACCTATTTTCGACCTCGCTTTTTTATTTTTTTCTTTTTGGTTGTCTTCTTTTCCGTGGCTTTCTTTTTTGTAGCCGACCTTTTCTTTTTAGCCGTTTTCTTTTTTGTAGCTGGCTTTTTCTTCTTGGTTGCTTTCTTTTTGACCGACGTTTTCTTCACTGCTTTTTTCTTTGTCTTCTTCTTTGCTTTTTTCACTGCCGACTTCTTTGCCAGTTTCTTTGCCGGTTTCTTTTTACTTTTCTTCTTTTTGCTGGCGCTTTTTGTGCTGGACGCTTTCTTTTTGGTTCCTCCCGTCGCTTTGCTAAAAGCCTGATCCCAATTATTGGAATATTGCTGTGTCGTTCCAGATCGTAAAATGGTCATCGCAGAAAAATCCTTCGTGCTTACTTTTTTAATACATAGCGTTATTTATCTCGTCCTGCCTGATCGGCTCAACAAGAATCGATCGCGAGAATAACTTCTAATAACTTTCGATAGGTTTGGTAACCCATCCTTCCATACGGGTCAAGCGGTTGATCACTTTCTGGTTAATTTCTTATAGCGAAACCGTCGTGGTTCTTCTGGAGCAATCCCAAGTCGCTCTTTTCGCTGGGCTTCGTAGGTCTCGTAGTTCCCCTCACACCAATGCACGTAACCTTCCCCCTCGAATGCAAGAATGTGAGTCGCTAAACGATCTAAAAACCAACGGTCATGACTGACAACGACGGCACAACCAGCAAAACCTAAAATGGCTTCCTCAAGCGCTCGCAACGTGTCGACGTCCAGATCGTTTGTTGGTTCATCAAGCAGTAACACATTGCAACCACGGCGAAGTAATTTTGCGAGGTGGACACGGTTCCTCTCGCCACCCGAGAGATCGCTCACTTTTTTCTGTTGATCGGTCCCGAGGAAATGAAACCGTGCCACATAGGCCCGCGCCGGGACACTTCGTCCTCCCATTTCAAGCGTATCATGTCCTCCTGATATTTCTTCGAAGACTGTCGCTGAATCGGAGAGCGCATCGCGCGATTGGTCGACGTAACCGAGTCGAACCGTATCTCCCACACTCAACTGGCCGGCGTCTGGTTGCTCCTCCCCGGTGAGCAAGCGAAATAAGGTGGTCTTTCCCGCACCGTTGGGGCCGACCACGCCCACAATTCCGCCTGGGGGAAGCTTGAAATGAAGACCTTCAAACAAAACATTTTCGCCGTAGCTTTTCGAAAGATTTTTAGCCTCGACCACCAACTGGCCCAACCGTTCTCCGGGCGGTATTTGAATCTCCATCTCATCGGGGCGTTCTGTAAAGTTTTCGCGCGACATCGACTCGTAGGCTTTGATTCTCGCTTTACTCTTCGCCTGCCGCGCTCGCGGCGTCATACGAATCCACTCTAACTCTCGATCCAACGACCGCTGATGCGCGCGTGCCGATTGCTGCTCGCGCTGGAGTCGCTTCTGCTTCTGCTCGAGCCAACTCGAGTAGTTTCCCTCCCAAGGAATACCTTCACCCCGATCGAGTTCAAGGATCCAGCCCGCCACATTATCGAGGAAATAGCGGTCATGTGTGACGGCAACGACTGTCCCTGAATACTCGGCCAAATGCCGCTCCAGCCAGGCAACACTGTCGGCATCGAGATGATTGGTCGGTTCGTCGAGCAGCAGCAGGTCGGGACGCTCAAGCATGATTTTGCACAACGCCACCCGTCGCCGTTCGCCACCCGATAGTGTCTCGACAGCAGCATCCCCGGGAGGCAGATTGACGGCATCCATCGCAATCTCCACATGACGATCGAGTTCCCAGGCATCCGCAGCATCGATCCGATCCTGAACCCGCGCCTGCTCGGCCAAGAGTTTTTCCATCTCCTCCCCTTCGAGCGGTTCTCCGAGTCGGCAATTGATTTCCTCGAACCGCTCGAGAATAGCGCGCGTTTCGGCAACAGATGCTTCCACATTCCCGCGAACATTGAGCGTCGGATCGAGTTGAGGCTCCTGGGAGAGATAACCCACCGTAAAACCATCGCTCAGTGTAGCCTCGCCATCGTACTCTCGGTCGATACCGGCCATAATCTTCAGAAGCGTGCTTTTTCCCGCTCCATTGCGACCGAGAACGCCAATTTTTGCGCCGGGATAAAAAGCGAGCCAGATATCGTTAAAAACCACCTTACGGGCATATTTTTTTGTCAGCCCGCCCATTTGATAGATATATTTTTTTCCCATTTATTCGTTCCGAGAAATCGGGCGGCCAAGGCTGCTTTTAGAATCTATGCGCACAATCGACCACCGATCGTAACTCCGCCTTTCGATAGTTTTCATTCCCATTCGATCGTGGCCGGAGGCTTTGAACTAATATCGTAGACAACGCGATTTACACCAGCGACTTCGTTGATGATTCGATTGGAAATACGGGCAAGCAAGTCGTAGGGAAGATGCGTCCAGTCCGCCGTCATAAAATCTTCACTGTCGACGCACCGCACTGCAATCGCATTGTCGTAGGTACGATCATCGCCCATCACCCCCACGCTTTGCACAGGCAAAAGCACTGCGAAAGCCTGTGCTGTATTGCGATAGAGACCGGCTGACTTGATCTCGTGAATGACGATCGCGTCCGCTTTGCGAAGTGTCATGAGTTTTTCGTGGGTGATCTCGCCCAGGCAACGGACTGCAAGGCCTGGGCCCGGAAAAGGATGTCGCCAGACCAGATCTTCCTCCAGACCGAGATTCACGCCCAGTCGTCTTACCTCATCTTTAAACAAATCGCGAAGAGGCTCGATCAATTCGAAACCCAATTCTTCAGGAAGCCCGCCCACGTTGTGGTGCAGTTTGATCGTCGCCGCCGGTCCATCTGGCGCTGCTCCGCTTTCAATCACATCGGGATACAACGTTCCCTGTGCGAGAAAATGAGCACCCTGGATTTGTTGTGCTTTCTCTTTAAAACATTCGATAAATTGATGTCCGATCCTGCGTCGCTTTTCCTGAGGGTCCTCGACTCCCGCCAATACCGCAAGGAACTGGTCCGCGGCGTCAACTACATGCAGGTCGGTCTTGAAATGTTCGGTAAATTCTCGACGCACCGCATCGGCTTCTCCTTCGCGGAGCAGTCCATTGTCGACCAGAATGCAAGAGAGTTGGTCGCCAACGGCTTTGGTAAGCAGCGCCGCCACCACAGCCGAATCCACACCGCCAGAGAGTCCGCAAATCACACGGCGATTCCCGACTCTTTGACGCACCTGCTGAATCGTCTCTTCTGCAAAATCGCCCATATTCCACAAACCGCGGGTCTGACAAACACCGCGGATAAAATTCTCCAACACACGATGCCCAAGCGGCGTATGGGTCACCTCCGGATGAAACTGCAAACCATAAATGGGTAACTCTCGATGTTTCACCGCAGCAACAGGACAGGTATCGGTTTGCGCAAGCGGTATAAATTCCTCTGAAATACTCTGAACCTGGTCACCATGACTCATCCAGACTTCCGTCTCTTCAGGAAAGCCATCAAAAATATCGCTTTGCGATCCTATCCGGCACGCCGCTCGACCATATTCCCGTGTGACAGCACCCCCAACCTCTCCGCCAAAAGCCTTGCAAGCCAACTGCATGCCGTAGCAGATGCCGAGGACGGGAATCTCAAGATGAAACACCGCTTCATCAATCTGGGGAGCTTCCGTGGTGTAAACACTGGAAGGCCCTCCGGAAAGAATAATCCCCGATGGATTGATTGCCCGCACGCGATCGGCCGACAAATTATGACGAACAATCTCACAGTAGACGCCCTGTTCGCGGACCCTCCGCGCAATCAACTGCGCATATTGGGAACCAAAGTCAAAGACTAAAATTTTCTCGCTCTCCAGCGGAGTGCGAGCGGCCGCAGTCTTTTGGGTTACCGTGGTCATAAAAACGGGTTCCTTGCGCAGACCGCAACTTGCCACGAGGCAAAACGAAAAATGCCCGACAAAGCAGCCGGGCGTAAAGGCCGATTTTATCGGGGGCCACCCAGACGGACTAGGGGTCTTTTGTTCTGCTTCTTGAATCCCTTACTCCTGTCTGTGCAGTTTCCTGGTTGTGGGTAGAATGGGCGGCAGTCGCCCCCCCAATGGAATTTCAAAATGCACATTCTGCTTACCAACGACGACGGGATTTATGCTCCAGGTCTTGCAGCTATGGAAAAGGAGTTGCGCAAAATCGGCGAGGTGTCTATCGTCGCTCCTGCGACCGAGCAAAGCGGAGTGAGCCACTCGATCACATTTCTCAGTCCATTGATATGCAAAGAAGTTTATGATGGTGAGCGACATCAAGGATGGGCTGTCGAAGGAAGTCCTGCAGACTGCGTAAAATTAGCGATCACTGAATTGTGTCCTCAGCCTCCTGACTTGGTGGTAAGTGGCATTAATGGTGGACTGAATGCCGGAATCAATGTCATCTATTCCGGAACGGTCGCTGCAGCAATTGAGGGCGCGTTCTTCGGTATTGAAAGTATCGCTGTTTCGCTTGAATACGATCCGCATGCCCAATTTAAAAAGGCAGCAAAAATTGCCCGAGGCGTCATCGAACAATTGGTGGCACATCGTGGAGAACAACCCAAACTCTATAACCTCAACATTCCGTCGGTCGCGCTTGAGAATGAAAGTCAATTGCGGATTGTACCGATGGGACTCGATCGATACGGTGAACACTACGAAAAGCGCGTCGATCCACGTGGACGCGACTACTTCTGGGCAACGAATCTTCCGGCACCCAAACCGGGAATTGAAGAGACAGACTTAACGGCACTCGCCCGCGGGAACGTTACACTGACCGCGCTCAATTATGATATGACCAGCCGCGAAATGCTCACAGAATTGAATGATTGGTCCCTCGAACTCAAGCAAACCATCAGTTGAAGAGGCTTCCGATGCAGGGTTGTCGCCAGGATCAAAAAAAATCGGTCCCGTGCCGCTGGAAGATTTTTGCCGCCGCGATCGCCCTCTCCATCGTGTCTGGATGCGAACCGCCCCAAATCCAGTCTCGCAGCGTCGGCGGACCACCCGAACCAATTTATGCCGACCCGGGACGATTGCCCCAGGCAGAAGCCGAGCCTGTGCCACAGCAGCGTGCGGCCACTCGGAGTCCGGCTGCGAATACGAAAAAAAAACAAAGCAATCTCGACTCGATAAAACCTGAATCAGTAGAAGGTGGGGGCACACTCGGAGACATACTACTGACACCGCTGAGAACGTACAGCAAGGTCAAAGTGCGAATCAATGAGATTCAAATAAAAAGTCAGCTGAATGCCTTTCGTGCCAAGAATGGCAGCAACCCTAAAGATTTTGAGCAGTACAAAAAAGAGATTCTCGATCCGGTCGGCATCACACTCCCGGAACTACCCGATGGCGACAGTTACGTTTATCAGCCCGCAGAAGGGCGGTATGGTGAACTGATGGTGCAAAGCAGAAAGTAAGCCAAATTTTCCGCGCGCTTAACGCGATAGCGGGCTTGAAAACGCTGCCTCTGTCCACCGCCAACCTGCGGGGGTTTCCGCAAGGCGTGCCTCGACGCGAAGCAAACCAGCACGGTACGCAAGCGGACCTTTTTTTGGTTCCAAATCGAGTCGCGCGTTCAATGCGACCGATGCAGAGAGAGGGGCGGTTTTTACGAAGAGTGTGATGTGCGGACCGTCTGTAATTTTAACACCGCGGACGAAAAACTGTGCGAGATAGCGTTCTGCCGGGGTGCGGAGTTTGAGACTGCCTGGTGCAATTAAGTCCAACACCTGCTCGCGATCGTTGGCCAGCACCGCACTGCGCGTCTGCTCAATCACCTGCTCAATCCGTTCGCGGTCAGTTTCGACCATTAGTTCGATCGCAACGCACGCACCACAGGCCACCGCAACGACCAGTGCCGCGTAAAGCAAGCTTGTTTTTCCGCTCCGTAAGAGGGCAACGATCAGGATGATTTCCACCAGTACGGTGACGGCAAGGACGGAAGTCGAATCGTCAAAAAGCCAACTCATTGTGATTCGCTCGCATTTCGGATGCTGCGAAATCGCCGCCAGAGCAGGAGCAGCCAAGCCACGATCAGCAGGACAACAAGAAACCACATCAGCGGTCGCATTGAGATCGCCTGTGGCACATTTTTTGGGTCGACTGTCGCCTCGGGCGACGCCCCTTGCGGTCCACGCTGCATTTGCTGAATTCCGTGGAACTGCTGTTCGATGGCCTGCTGCCTTCGATCAATTTTTCCCGAAGTGAGCACAAGAGCAACGAGCGCGAAGGAGACGAAAGCGATCAGATAATGGAGCCCGCGCCCCGGCTTTTGCGTACGGTCATTGGTTGGTTTGCGCATTACCTCAAACCCGATTTGTCATCGAATTTTCAATATTGAGGAAAGAGCGATCCGCCGTAGATGGCCGTTTCCCCCAATTGCTCCTCAATCCGCAACAGCTGGTTGTATTTGGCCATCCGATCGGTGCGAGAGCCGCTGCCCGTTTTGATCTGACATGTGGAAAGAGCAACGGCCAGATCCGCAATCGTCGAGTCTTCGGTTTCCCCGCTACGGTGACTACTAATCGCGGTATAGTTTGCCCGGTGGGCAAGTTGGACCGCTTCAATTGTCTCCGAGAGGGTGCCGATTTGATTGACTTTAATCAGGATACTGTTTGCAATGCCTTCATCGATGCCTCGCTGCAAACGCTCGGTATTGGTGACAAACAAGTCGTCGCCCACAAGTTGAACGCGATCACCTAATTTTTCTGTCAACTGTTTCCAACCCGCCCAGTCATCCTCGCTACAGCCATCCTCAATCGAACAGATGGGGTATTTATCGACCCATGCGGAGAGCAGGTCCACCATGGCCGATGCATCTAATTTCTTGTTTTCGAGGGTGTATTGATTCGAATCTGCATCAAAAAACTCGGTCGCCGCCACATCGAGTGCAATAAAAACCTGCTTGCCGCTTTCGTAGCCCGCTTGTTCGATGGCCTCCAGAATCAAATCGAGTGCTTCGGCGTTGCTCTGTAAATCGGGTGCAAATCCTCCTTCGTCGCCCACTGCGGTAGAAAGTCCCCGTTTGTTGAGAACTTTTTTAAGATGATGAAACACTTCGACGCCACACCGAAACGCGTCACTAAAACTGTCAAAACCAAGTGGCATAACCATAAACTCTTGGATATCAACCGAATTGTCAGCGTGTTCTCCACCGTTCACGATATTCATCATCGGCGCAGGTAAAATTCTTGCCCCAACACCTCCCAGGTAACGGTACAGAGGTAATTCGCTCGCCGCGGCTGCGGCATGCGCCACCGCAAGTGAAACTCCCAAAATTGCGTTGGCACCCAAATTCTTTTTATTTTCCGTGCCATCTAGTTCGATCAAACGTGCATCAATAGTTGCCTGTTCGACCGCATTCATACCGGTCAGTTCTGCGTCGATGGTGGTGTTGATGTTTTCGACTGCCTGCAGGACCCCCTTTCCCAAATAGACATTCTCGTCACCGTCTCGCAGTTCCCACGCTTCATGGACGCCGGTACTCGCACCGCTTGGTACGGCGGCCACACCGATCGTCCCATCCAAGAGCACCACCTCCACCTCGACTGTAGGATTTCCACGGCTATCCAAAATCTGACGCCCATGCACCTGACTGATCGTGCTCATGGTATCGTTCCGCTCCTAAGTGTTTCTTTTTAAAAAATAAAATTTCGCTCTATGGTATTCCACGCTGAACCCGACCGATCAGCAATGCGATTTCAACACCAATACCTGAGGAAAGGGAGCATTGTGGCCGATCAGCAGGCCGACCGCTAGTACTTGAACTGCGGAGTGAACGATTTGCAATGGCCAAGACATTGCGGATGTTGTCTTCATCGCTTCTCATGTGCATATTCAGGGGTTAGGATGGTCCCTTCCATTTCATCCTGACTTCCGTCCCGAGCGGTCCCATGCGCAGTACCGAGTACGCCCCAGTTCCGCTTGAAGTGGTCCCACTACCGAGCCATATTCAAAGCATACAACCCGGAGGTGGTATTTGTTATCGCCTCGAACTCTTGTGGGGACGATTCCGCCGTTGGTATTTAAAAAAATTTCGCAAAGCTTATGTTTCCAAAATGGAGACGTTGCGAACCGGGTCGACCGATGGAGCCCCGCACCCCATCCTAGATCCACGCGACCTGAAGTATTGTCGCAATCAGTGTACGTGCGATTGGAACCGCGCCGATGATCCTTTTGCCTGGCGGGATCGGATTCCGCTGGCCCGCTGGGGACTCGCTGAGTCCTTGATGATGGGAGGACTCTTCGCAACGCTTACAGCGGCACCACTCCTGATCGATTTTTTACTTTGGCCACTTGCGATCCCACCGCTGGTCCTCTTTTTCTGGATACTCTCTTTTTTCCGTGATCCGCAGAGAACCGTCCCCACTGGCCCCGGTTTACTCGTCGCTCCAGCGGATGGAAAGATTGTAGAAATTGCCTACCTGGACGAAGATCCATTTATTGGTGGTCCTTCGGTTCGGATCAGTATTTTCCTTTCCATTTTTAATGTACACATCAATCGATCGCCGTGCGAAAGTCAGGTCATTGAATTACGGTATGCACCGGGACTCTTCCTTGATGCGCGAAACCCAGAGAGTGCACTCAAAAATGAAAATATGTGGATTGGCCTTCAAGAAACAACCTCGCCCTACCGACGCTTTACCGTCCGACAAATCGCCGGACTATTTGCCCGTCGCATCGTATGTGGTTTGCGGCCCGGTGAGACTATCACTCGGGGAGAATCTTTTGGTATGATTAAATTGGGTTCACGGACGGAACTACTGATGCCGCAGGAAAATGGTCTCACGTTGAAGGTTCAGGTCGGCCAAAAGGTAAAAGCAGGCACGACGCCCATCGCTTGCTATACTGGGGAAACGCCAGGCAGTTTGTCGCCACGATAAAGCAAATCAGAAAAAGGCTGTAATGCGTCGCATTCGTACGATTGCCATCTTCCCAACGTTGTTCACTCTGGCAAACCTCGTCTGTGGGTTTTACGCCATCGTGGTCGCTTCGCGAATTGATGCTCCAACGGCCCTTTCGGACAAGACACCGGTGACGAGTGAGATTAACTTTCACCAAATCCCCAAAGTTCCCTGGATCATTGATCGATCCGACCCAACCCAAAATATTGTCCTTTGCGGCTGGCTTATTGTGTTAGGGATGCTCTTTGATGCCCTTGATGGACGCGTCGCACGATTCGCAAATCAAACAAGCGATTTTGGTGCACAGTTGGATAGTTTAAGCGATCTTGTCACTTTCGGTGCTGCCCCTGCCTTTCTGATGGTAAAGATGTGTCCCTCGTTCAGTTATGAACATCGAAACTGGGTCTGGATCATTGCCACTGTGTATGTCTGTTGTACGGCCCTTCGTTTGGCTCGCTTTAATGTGGAGACCACGGAAGAGGACGATCATAGCTGGTTCAATGGTTTACCGACGCCGGCTGCGGCCGCAGCGATCGCTGGATTTGCTTTGGTTTTTTATACGCTCCGCTCCACCGGCAGTGGGTCGGAGGACGTCGCCAAGGTCGATGAATTAGTCCAGTGGATTTTGCCGTTGTATGCTGTCTTAGTCTCACTCCTGATGGTTTCACGCATCCCGTATCCGCATCTTGTGAATCAATGGGTCCGGGGGCAGAAAAGTTTTGCCCACCTCGTTGGCCTGATCTTCGGCATCTTGCCGATCCTGGTTTTCCCCGGGTACGCAATTCCTGTTCTGGCAGCCAGTTTCGTAGTGATTCCTCCTTTCCATTACATTTGGCAGCGATTTTACCGCCACCGCCGTCTGGATGAACCCATATTCTAAATAACTTTCAAACCGTGTTGTAGATAATCTATGTTTACCGGATTGGTTCAGACGACGGGCACCATCTTCCGTGCTGAGGATGTTGGCTCAGGACGAAGAATTTTGATTAAAAGTTACAAACTTCCTCAGGCAGTTTCTGTGGGTGACAGTATCGCCGTCAACGGGTGCTGCCTTACGGTTGTCGAAATTGCAGACGAGATGCTGACATTTGAAGCAGGCCCAGAAACGCTAAGCTGCACAACGTGCAGTGGATGGAATGCAGATAACCGCGTTAATCTCGAATGCTCACTCTGTGTGGGAGATCCGCTCGGTGGACATTTCGTCACGGGACACATTGATGGCGTGGGTGAATTACATCTACGGGAGGATGACCAAGAATGGTCAATTTGTTCCTTTCGAGTTCCTAATGCATTAACGACACAAATGATTTCGAAGGGTTCGATCTCGGTAGATGGAGTCAGCCTGACGCTGGTCGAGGTACAGTCGGAGCACTTTACGGTTCAACTGATCCCCCATACTCTGACCCATACGAATTTAGGCGATCTTTCCCCCGGCGGTAAGGTAAATATTGAAACGGACATCCTGGCAAAATATGTCCAAAAATCTATTCGGTCAGAGCGTTAATTTATGTCGACTCTCGATGAAAACAAACCAAACCGGCATCGGCAAACGATCTCGTTCCTTATCCGTCGCTTTCGCGAGGTGGGTCTGCAACCGGCAAGTCGCCACGGGCAGAATTTCCTCATCGACATGAACTTACAGCAGCTTTTAGTCGACGCGGCGGGACTGACCGCAGAAGACGTTGTTCTCGAAGTTGGCACAGGAACCGGCGGGCTGACCGCGCTGATCGCCGCACAAGTATCGGCCGTTGTAACGGTTGAGATCGACCAGCATCTCTATCAATTGGCGAGTGAGGAACTACTCGATTTTAAAAACGTAACGATGCTACAGCAGGATGTATTGCGAAACAAAAATAACCTCGCAAATGAAGTACTCGAGGCGGTCAGAGCACACCTGGACGGAGATGCAAAGTTCAAGCTAGTTGCCAATTTACCTTACAATATTGCCACCCCTCTGATCTCGAACCTTCTCGCCTATGAGCAACCTCCCCAATCGATCACGGTGACCATTCAAAAGGAAGTGGCCGAGCGAATTCTGGCGAGCCCCTCAACGAAAAACTACGGCCATCTCAGCGTTTGGGTCCAGAGTCAGTGTACCGCGGAATGCTTACGCCTGATGCCTCCGTCGGTCTTCTGGCCCCGACCCAAAGTCGAATCGGCCATCATTCAACTCACACTGGATGAGGAGCGCAGAAACCAGATCCCGGACCTCGCTTTCTTTCATCGTTTTACTAGGGCAATTTTCTTGCATCGGCGGAAAATTCTTCGCAGTGTAGTCGCGAGCGCAATGAAAAATGAGCTGGATAAAAGTCAAGTCGATCACGCCATTGCGACTGCCGGCCTACGAGCGGATCAGCGAGCCGAACAATTATCTGTTGAAACAATCCTGACTCTCTGCGAGGCCGTTCGCAATCAACTGTCAGGAAAAAAAGATTAGCAAACGGTCCCCCATCGTTTGCAACAGTATTTCTTGCTACACTAAACCCTGCAGGCGGTGCTAGATGACGCATACTTTTTCCTCGAGGTTACTGCGATGCATTTTATAGAAATGTCGGGCGAAACATTGCGAAAAGTCGTTAACGATGACGAATTGCCCGAGGGCGCATTTGAAGCGACTGGCATCGAAAACCACACCGTAGTAAGAATCAACAAGCAGGGTGACATCGAGGTCCGACGTCCTGACTCCTGGGATCTTGTCGGTGGCTTGATTGGCGATTTTGAAACAAGAGTTAAATCGTCAACGGGACTCGATTGGGTATAGTATTCGTCTCTGCCAGCGACCGCCAAAACCGGCTGAGAAAAAAATGATTAGCGGGGCGGGATTGGCGATTCCAAGCCCGACCAGAAAGTCTTTTTTAACCGCTGCTGTGCATCCTCGATAGGAATCCGAATCTGCCCAGCAATCTGCACGAAATCGAATTGGCCTGCGGCTAAGAGCGCTCGCAACTCTTTTTCACTGATTGCCAGCCGACGTGCGGCCTCTCGAAGTGACCAGGTGCCCTGATAATGGCCGTGGCGACCCAAAGCTGCTGGACGTTTCATAGGAGCCATTTTTTTCTCCCCGAATTGATCTAACCAATAACACATGACCCAATACTTAGGCGAAGATGGTGTCCCCGTAGCTCATTGTAAAGTAGTTTATCGAGGTGTCAAAAGTTTTGCCTTTTTACTGGCGCGGTGGAGATAATTTTTCTCGGCACTACCGGTCAATTGATGGCCACTACGTGCGATCTCTATAATGGGCCCACATTTACGGTACAGCAGTTGGCCCAATCAAGGCTAAAAAGTAAGGGTTCAATGATGACTTTCATCAACGATAATTTTCTGCTCGAAACGGAAGCCGCCCAGTTTCTCTACCATACCTTTGCCAAACCGCAGCCGATCCTCGATTACCACTGCCACCTCAATCCGGCCGATATCGCCAGAAATCGACAATTTACGAATCTTTTTGAAATCTGGCTTGAGGGAGACCATTACAAGTGGCGAGCCATGCGTGCATGTGGAGTTGATGAAGCATTCTGTACGGGCAATGCAGACCCTTATGACAAATACATCGCCTGGGCCCGTACTGTTCCCCGGTTGCTACGGAACCCTCTTTATCATTGGACGCATCTCGAATTGAAGCGGTATTTCAATATTGATTTATTATTGGATGAAAATAGTGCACCAGAAATCTGGAAAGCGACCGAAAACCTTCTCCAGCAGAAGGATCTCCGTCCTTGGGGAATTTTCGAGCGATTCGGTGTAAAAGCGGTCTGTACAACAGACGACCCAGCAGAAAATCTTCGCGAGCATCAAAGTATTGCTGCAACCGATTTAAAAACGCGTGTCTATCCAACTTTCCGACCTGACTGCGTATTACAAACAATGGAGCCGGAACAATGGAACGCGTGGGTCAACCGTTTGGCAGAACAGACCAATCTTAAAATAGATTCGCTCGAGGATTTAAAAGAAGCGCTCACAATGCGCCATCAGGCATTCCATGATCTTGGCTGTCGAATTTCAGATCATGGACTAGAAAGTTGTTTTGCCGATTTTTGTGATGCATCAGACGCAGAGAAAATATTCCAGATTGCCAGGGGCGGCCAAATACCCTCCACGACAAACCAAAAACAGTTTGCCAGCTATCTAATGTTTTTTTTCGGTAAACTTGATGCGGAAAAAGGATGGACGAAACAACTCCATATTGGCGCACTTCGGAATACAAATCGACGACTTTTTAAAGAAAAAGGGCCCGATATCGGATGCGATTCGATCGGAGATTTCCCTCAGGCCCAGTCGCTCGCTCGCTACCTGAGCATCTTGGATGAGAAAGATGCGCTCCCCCAAATGATACTTTACAATCTCAACCCGGCAGATAACTATCTTTTTGCAAGTATGGCCGCTAATTTTCAGCGGGGCCCACATGCTGGGAAAATTCAATTTGGTTCGGGTTGGTGGCATCTCGATCAGAAAGAGGGAATGGAGTGGCAAATCAATGCGCTCTCAAACCTAGGACTCCTTTCCCAATTTATTGGAATGCTCACTGACTCGCGTTCTTTTCTTTCATATAGCCGCCACGAGTATTTCCGTCGTTGCCTCTGCAATCTTCTTGGACGAGAAATGGAACGTGGTGAAATTCCTCACGATTATGATTTAGTCGGTAAGTTGGTCAGCGACGTCTGCTACCAAAATGCCCATGACTATCTCGGACTGAACTCGGACTGAACTCGGACTGAACTCGGACTGAACTCGGACTGAACTCGGACTGAACTCGGACTGAACTCGGACTGAACTCGGACTGAACTCGGACTGAACTCGGACTGAACTCGG
>Ga0209986_10002516_pt1 | contig 16705 bp, 17 predicted proteins | sample BlataG_FD_183168 | JGI IMG/M metagenome (GOLD analysis project Ga0209986, IMG submission 183168) | Deep subsurface microbial communities from Black Sea to uncover new lineages of life (NeLLi) - Black_00105 metaG (SPAdes) (version 2) | ecosystem: Environmental > Aquatic > Marine > Oceanic >...
GACATTTTCGAATATGCTCTTATATACTCAAGTCGTGAAACTAGTTCTTGAGGTTAAATGACAGGAAAATGACCTCAAGGAGTACGTTCCCAGTGCCGCTCCTGGGAGGACAAAGACTCCCTGTCGAAGTTTGTCCAACTTACAATGAACGGTACTGATACAGCTAAGGAATAATACAGGGAATGTTTCACAAACAACTATGTCGCCGCAGAATACTGACAGCGATTTGATTCCCATGCTCTGGTGCCCAATCATTCCACCAGAAGAACTGAGCAAGCTGGGTGAACATGAAGAGGATATTCGCAAGGTCAGAGAAGTCTATGACGACTGGCGAGCGTCCATGAGCCACAAGGAAATCAAGGGAAGCGATGCAGGACTATATCTCGACAGGATACGCATGCTCATGATCGGAATAGGTATTGCTTCAGGAACCAATAGATTGTTCGCTGAAACTGTTCAGTCCATTATATCGCGTCATCTCAGAAAACAGACCCTAGATCTGGCTTCAGTCCTACCGGAGGACACGCCCCCAAAGAAGGCAGTCAAACGAATATTGTCTGAGTTCTTCTCTGAGCTGAAATTCATGCGGGACATTGACCCAGAAGAGGAGATCAAGACTGCTGCCATATCCAGACCGAGCGACTCGGGAGGCGCCATCATGAGCAGGCTCCGGAGTATGTTCTCGAAGAGAGGTGGCGGTTCGACCCAACTCGATGATGCTACAATGCGGAGAGCAAGTGTAGAAGCCACTAGGATACTGGTGAAAGTCTATTTGCAGCTTCTCAGCCCTGATCCGTGGGGATCTGCAGCCTGAAATCGTATTGGTCGCTGCCCATTACTCTGAGCGAAACATGTCGCCATTCTTCTTGCGGAATAGCAGCTCCGACTTCTTCACCAAGTGCCAATCGGTGTTGTGGAGAATCACTCTCACTTCGCTGCTGGATATCTCAAGTTCGACAAAACTGGCATCATCACGTCCCCTCCAGCCGCTTGTGGCACCTGAGATTGTGCCGGGGTTAATCATCAGCTTGCCCTCATAGAGGTCAATCGCGGGCTTGTGGGTATGGCCATGAATGCCGATGTCTGCGCCTACGCGGCAGAGTATTTCGTGAAATTGTTTGATGCTACCCCTTGGCCTTAATTGCGTGCCATGAAGCAGGAGAACGTTCAGGTCCTCAATCTGCAGTTGCTCGTGGAACCTGTAATCGTGACCATAGTCCATATTGCCTTTGACAATGTAGCACTTAGGCAGGGGAGGAAGGGCTGCTCTCATTGCCTGCTCGCGCACTATGTCACCTGTCACTAGTGCTAGATTGTACTGTGTCTGTTTTACTTGCTCATAGAAACTGGCGGGTATCGAGTCCGTTCGAGTCGGCATATGTGTGTCGCCAAAGACGAGAACTTTCTGCGTTTTCATCCCAACCTTCACGGGTTCTATCATTTGCAGCCTAGTTAGACCGGTCTCGCGTTAGATTCTCTAATATCTTCGAGTAGACCTCTTGTTTCTTCCCCTGGGCTTTCTTTGTGAGCCGTTCGACTATAAGCTCCGGGGTGCTCCTGGCAAGATGGCCAAAGCGGGGCGTCCTATCAACAATCAGTTCTAAGTTCTCATCGAGGCCCCTCGCCTCAATGCCGTCAATCCTCATAGGCACGTTTGAGGATTCCCGGACTTCCTTTGCTAGATGGCTACAGATAACTGTGCAGCTCTTTTGGTCGCTCTGCAATATCTCAACCAAGCCGGCAATGACATTGGCAGCGCTTCCGGGTTCTGTTATTGCTTCAATTTCATCGAAAAGAACCAGCTTCGACTTGGTAGACACAACGATCTCTGCGAACTGTTTCAGCATCGTTTCAAAAGCGCCCGCATTGACTACGCCGCGACTCTTGTAGAAGAAGTAGAGTTCCTCGAATACACGAATATTAGCTTCCCTCGCTGGCACGGGGAAACCGGTCTGTGCCATCGCCACAATCTGAGCAAGCGTCTGTATTGTCGTCGTCTTGCCACCACTATTGGCTCCTGAGAGAATGACACAATTTTCGCCGTGGGTTCCATCCGGTTGGAAAGGCGTCTTTCCAATGGCGTAATCAATTGGCTGCACTTTGCCATGTCTGCCCTTCAGCATACTCTCAACAAGGAATACATTACTGGCTCCTTGGATGCCAACGCCCTCGTAGTCCAATGATAGATTTGGAGTTTGGAGGTCATAGTCCTTAGCAAACGATCCAACTGCTAGGAACAAATCAAACTCAAGCAAAGTCTGTACTGCAGTGGTCACTGTTTCTTTGAGATCATCAAGCTGCGATGCAATCTTCTTGATGATAGCGAATTGCTTGTCTGCATAGATTCGTCTGAGCCGATCCTCAAGGGAGTTAATCTGAGTTGGAACCATCTTCACCGGAAGTGCGATTTCTTCGCTGACTACTCCGGTAGCCCAATCGGCCTCTTTCATGCTGAGCCCAAGCATCTGAACAAGCCGGTCCTCAGCATCTTGCACGCTTGCCGTGAATGTTTCGATGATCTCCGCGGGCAGCATATTCCGCAAAGCACTTCCCTCTGCTCCTTCCATATCTGCAGACTGCAGTATATTGATAATTTGTTGGCCACCAAGCTTGATCTCGCTCTTCGTGATTCTTGTCCTAATCTCTTCATTCAGCCATGACTCTATTTCAGCAGCGGCAGTCGGGAAGATCTTGACTGCCTTTCTGAATCTATCCAGTTCGGAGTCCATCCCCTCAGTAATACCTCCATCTTCCTGAAGGTTCTCCAGAATCTCGCTCACCTTGGAGAGATTCTCGAAATCAAGACTGTCCCTGAATCTCTTCATGGACTCGTTATCTGGAAGAGTATTGAAAGTTTCAGCAAGTTTGCATGCGGCTTCGATAACTTTGTAGTTTCTCGAATAGAAACTCACTGTTCTTTCTGGCAGGAGCTTGTCAACGGTCCAATCCTTGCCAAGCATCTCAACATTGTCAAACATGTCCAATGAGTCATCGAGTACGCCAAACGGTGATATGAAGAGCACTAGGTCGTAGCCTTTTGCATAGTCTGCTCCATTCTCGCCCTCGGACAGAACATAGACCGGGCACCATCTGTCTACTCGCTCGTTTATCAAGGCATCAAAGACCTTGTCGTCGTTCGTGATAACGACCCGTCCCTCAAGCCTCCTAGGTTTCACTTTTCTATACAGGCCACGCACATCGCTCAGGAGGGCTCCGAGTGAGTCAATCGACTCTTGTGTGAGATTGCGAGCAAGCTCTGCAGCATCTGCAAAATACTCTTGCCGCTCATGAATAACATCAATCTTTTCCTGAGGCAGCGGAAAATAGAGGAGTAGCTTGTCCTTGCCATAGCTCGTCTTAGCGTATCCACGGATTATCCCGAGCACCTGATCGAATATCTTGCGCATGTCTGCGCTCCGAAGAATCGTGTTTGCACTCACGCCGAACTCAGCCTCAAAGGCACCTTTCACAATATTCACTGCTTGTCTTGAGCCAATTCCTGGCACGGTTGCCACAAGATCAACACGCGAGTCTAGGATAACCTTGAGAGCGACTGCCTCACTGCCAAAGTGATCTGTAAGGGCCTTCTTGACCTTCTCACCTACTCCTGGAATGGCTGATAGACTCTCTATGCTCAAGCTCACTTCCCCTGTGTCATAGCTGTATTCTGTCGTCATCGGCGACCCCCTTAAAGCGTTGACTCTCGTGGGCCAAGAGTCGTGTAGTTCTCGATTGACCATCTGGAAAAATACCTCCGTGCTTACCGCATTGAGTATTCATTCCTGACAAACATTGAAAACCTCATGGAAAATCGGAGAAAGTGAGTGTTCAGGGTGGTTCTGGCGTCGAACGGGCTAGTAGCCCAGGTTTATGTCAACCACATTCCGAGGAATCTCTCCTCGAATGAGGCGTAGGATATTCTCGCCAACAAAACGGATCTGTTCATTCATTATGCCTTCGGAGTACGCTGCCCTGTGGGGCGACAAAACAACATTGTCGAGCTCGTGGAATGCAAAGTCGTTGGAGGGGGGCTTGATCGTGCCCTTCCTCTTGTGAGGATATTCCCACCAGACATCTAGGGCTGCTCCGCCAATCCTACCTTCTGCAAGAGATGCGTAAAGAGCCGCCTCGTCCACGATTGGACCACGAGAGATATTGACCAGTATAGATGATGGTTTCATCCATGATAGGAAACGCTCGTCAACTAGACCCCGAGAATCCTTGGTAAGTGGAAGAGCAAGGATGATGAAATCTGCATCCCGAACTGCGCTCTCTATGTTTCTAGTTGAAGATATCTTGTCGACCAAGTCTGTTTTGACGCCACTCCCAGTGCGAGTCACAGCATGGAGTTGCACCCCAAATGGCTTCAATCGTTCCGCAATTGCAGACGCGACATTCCCTAACCCAATAAGCAGACAGGTCTTCCCTCGAATCTCTATGTTAGGTCTTGAACCACCCCATCCACGAGACCAGTCACCCTTTCGAAGTTCTCGATCACTCACAATGATGTTCTTTGCGGCTGCTAGGAGAAGCATAATCGTGTACTCGGACACCTCGACTGCATTTGCATGAGAGTTGCATACAACTATGTCTTTACGCTCTCTGACTGCTTCGTGGTCAATTTTGTCGATTCCAGCACCAAAAGCTTGAATCATTCGTAGACTCGACGCCGCACGGATGTATTCGCCCGGGACACGGCCAGAGGCCACTGCCACAGCATCTCCCCCGACCTTGATCATAGCCTCAGGAGACCTTGACGACACCACGACCTCAGCTTCATCTCCAAGTACGCTCTGAATCGTGTTTACAATCTCTGCATCTTCGTAAGGGACAAGCACTTTCACAAGTTTCAACTCCCAAGGGATTGTTAATTGCATCTTGTTGCTTAAGACAATACGGATGGGGTCCTCAGCGGTTGGAGGAAAAAGAGAGAAGAGCCCCGAGTTCCGAGACCATGACTATATGTTGATTAGTAAGAACGGGCCACGTACACGATTTCTTTGGCAAGCTTACCGCAAACGATACAGACGCCCTCTGGTTGTTCCTCAACGTCCATCTTCGTGCCTCTGATCTCGCCGCCAGTCTTGTCTTTGATTTCCTCGTCACAGGCAAGACCCTCCATCTCGGTGGTACAGAAGGGTATTCGGGCAATCTTCCCCTGATCCAAAGCGTCAGAGATTCCGCCCAAGGTATCTGCATCCACAATGAGATTCTCGAATTTGGCTTCGGCCATGGCACGTAGATTCTTGTCGATTTCCTTGCCGAGGTTGCGCACTCTCTTGATCAGCCCATCTAGTTCAACGGGTTCGCGCTCTAGGAGGTCTCTACGAAAGAGCATAGCCTGTTGCTTCTTCATGTCACGAGGACCAGCCTCAAGACGAATGGGTACCCCCTTCATCTCCCAGTAGTTGAACTTCCAACCCGGAGTAGCATTACAATCATCAAGATGAACTCGGATGCCTGATTTGCGCAGCTTACTCTCTATGCCGCGACAATACTCCATTACCTCGTCTGCATCCGTCCCTCTGAAGATTGGAACAATGACCACTTGGTAGGGAGCAATCATGAAGGGAAGCCGTAGCCCCTTGTCGTCACCGTGTATCGAGATCATAGCACCAAAGATTCGTGAGATTGCAGGACCGTAACACGTCTGATATGGGTGGACAATTTTATTGGTTTCATCCAGATACTTGATGTCGAATGCCTTTGCGAAGTTGTCGCCAAGGTCGTGTGTGGAGGGCAACTGGATTACCTTTCCATCAGGCATCAGGGAATCTGCTGCATAAGTGTTGAGCCCGCCGGGAAACTTGTCCCACTGTGTACGCTTGAAGGTCATAACAGGGAGACCATAGTCCTCTGTAACTACCTCTTTTGTAGTTTCCAAATCTTCCATTACCTGTGCCAACGCCTCGTCATGAGTAGCATACACATTGTGAGACTCAATCCATAGAAACTCCCTTCCTCTAAGAAAGGGCCGAGTGCTCTTGACCTCAGAGCGGAACACTGAGCATCGCTGGTAGCGCTTCAGTGGCAGGTCTCTCCAACTGCGTATCCACAGGGAGTACATTGGGTAAATGGCGGTTTCACTCGTTGGCCTAAGAGCCAGACGTTCTTCCAGCTCTTGACCATCACCAAACTCCTTGATCCAGAACACTTGGGGCGTGAAGCCCTCAACATGGTCTGCCTCCTTTGTGAGACTGCTCTCTGGTATCACTGTCGGAAATAGCATGGGCAGGTGTTTTTTGCGCTGGAGGACCTTCTCAAGAAGGTCGAACATGAGGTTCATCGTCATAGTGCTCCAAGGCAGGAATGGTGTGAATCCCTTCACCCCGTATCTGACGTCAGCGAGCTCGGCCACCTTGACAATCTCACTGTACCATTCTGGAAAATCATTCCTCTTGCTTATGTCGAAGATGACCTGCTTGCTCTTTTTCTGCTCATCCAATCCGCTCATGATATCAACTTCTTGTCATTGAATTGAACTATAGAGTATTGACTAGGATGAAGAACAAGACTATTGGTAATGCGGAACACATTCACCTAGCATTAGTCGTTCACCAGAAGAGTGTCGGCTGTGCTTGTTATTTAAAGTGTACCTTGAGTGTAGCGAGTTTCTATCGTTTAGTTTTCACTTCACCGATATCTTTGACCCGTTTGTCAAGGCCGTGCTTCTTGATCAGTTGGGCTACGCCCTTCGGCACCAATGACTCCCACTCGCCACCCCAACGGAGAAGATCCCGAATATGTCGTGCACTAAACGTACTCCGATCCAAGAGCTCTGTTTCGTCCACCTCAACGCCTGCATCCTTTAGAAGCTCTATGACAAGTGGATTATGAGTGTACGCCTTGTCGAAGTAAGGCACGAAACTCCTAAGGTGTGCTACCCAAATCGGGTGGATGTTGATGTCAGGAAGGGGGATTATGTCAATACGATCTGGCGGCAGACCCTCATCTATTATGGCGCGCTTCAGAAACATAACTCGCTCGCCACCTGTGAAGGGATTATCAGGTGTGTAAGCGTACTGGGAGCTTCCAATGACTATCGTTAGGTCCTCGCCCCGCTCCAGAATCTGCTTTATTGTGTGAATATGTCCCTTGTGAACTGGCTGGAAGCGTCCTATGAACACTGACCGCATTGCAATCGTGATGGGGTGGAATGGCAGTCCAGATAAGCCTTGAGTGTTCAAGAAGACCGACCGAGAAACGACCTTTGAACTGAAACGCAGCGTTTCTTAACAGCGATGCTACATCTGCCACCAAGATGGTTGCGATGATTGATATTGACGGTTCCTATGGTGAGGGCGGTGGGCAGATACTGCGAACCTCGGTTTCATTGTCCGCTCTTACTATGAAACCAGTAAGAATCACAAATATCCGGGCAGGGCGGCGTAATCCGGGACTTAGAAGACAGCACGTGGCGGGAATAGAGCTCACAGCCCAGCTTGTGGACGCTTCTGTCAAGGGCTTGAAAGTGGGAAGCACAGAAATCGAGTTTGTGCCAAGAACAAGACAGAGTGGTGAGTTTAGCTACGACGTGGGAACAGCCGGTTCCATATCCCTAATCCTTCAAGCAGTGCTTCCGCCTGCGGTGCTATCACCAGAACCAGTAAGCTTCAGCTTCAGGGGAGGTACCGATGTTGCCTGGAGTCCACCAATCGACTACATGCGCAATCTGTTTGTCAATGTCCTGTATCAAATGGGACCTCGTGTGAGCATTGTCCAGCATCGACGTGGTCACTACCCCAGAGGCGGGGGCAACGTTTCATGCAAGATAGTCCCTGTGAAAGCGATCCAGCCGCTAGACTTAGTGCAGTTTGGCGAACTGCAGTGCGTGAATGGTATCTCTCATTGTGTCAGGCTGCCCTCACATGTTGCGGAGAGACAGGCTTTGTCTGCAGAGAGCATTCTAGGTGAACACGATATAGAAACAGAACATATAGTTCGTGAAAGTTATCCAAAGAATAAGGACCCACATCTGGGCCCAGGAAGTGGCATTGCTATCTGGGCCGAGTCTCGCGATGGCATCCGACTTGGAGCTGACAGGCTTGGGGAGAGAGGAAAGAGAGCAGAGCTTGTCGGCGCAGAATCCGCTCAGCATCTCCTGAGTGAACTTTCAACAGAGATGGCCATCGACTCGCATCTGAGTGACATGCTTGTGCCATATCTTGCTATAGCATCGGGCAGGAGTAGAATCGGAGTAACTAAGATAACATCGCATCTAGAAACAAACATCTGGGTGGTAGAACGCGTCTTAGGTCTCAAGATGACACTTGAGGGAAAAATCGGATCTCGAGGGATCCTGACCTCAGAAGGAATTGGACTGTCCTCTGGAGAGGGATGAAACGTATGCATCCACTGATTCCTGAAGAGAAGTCAGATCGACCGCCTCAACCGCGGTTTTCATCAATTCGTCGATGCCCACTCCTTCGCTGGCGATAATCTCATGACTCGGCTGCAACTTGATTCTTGCCGCCTTCAAGTGCTCTAGAGGAGTGATATCTACCTTGTTGAAGACCACAAACAATGGATTGAGGGGGAACATTCTGCGGACCTCGTTGTATAGATTTACCTGCTCATCGATGCTCCAGCCGCAGGCCTCAGATGGGTCTACCATGAAGATGATGACGTGAGCCAGATACTTGAGAGCTGCAATGGCGGTCCTCTCAATTTCGTTCCTTTCAGCCATCGGGCGATCGAGGATTCCCGGCGTATCAACGATCTGAACACTGTGGTTCTCAACAGTTAGGTGGCCCACGATGACTTCACGAGTTGTGAATGGATAGTATGCAATCTCGGGCTCTGCCGTGGAAACAGCCTTGACAAGGGTGGACTTGCCGACATTTGGGAAGCCTGCACAAACAATGGTGGGTGAGTTGGGACTTATGCCGGGAAGACGGGACATGACCATCTTGGCTTCGATGATGAAGTCTAGGTTCTTTGCTGTAGCTCTCAAGATTGACGATATTCGCCCCTTCGCGGCGCTACGTGATCTCTTCATCTGCTTGAAGTCATTGGCCAATTTAAGTGCCTCAAGATGGTTGCTGGCTATGTTGTCGATAAGGCTGATGCAATTGTACACTGCTCCCAAGGATTGTTTGAGCTTGTCAGTCCCCACGAGAACCTCTGTCAGTTCCAAGTAGAATGGATGCATGCGTTCTAAGGACGGGAATTCCTCCACTGTTATTCGGAGCTTCGCTTTCACGTGTTTCACGAACTCCTGAAGGCGCGTAATCTCTCTGATTCGAGTTCTCTCAACCTTCTTTAGCCGATCCGAGCTCTTCATGCTCGCGCGAGTCGATTTGCTATGCGCAAACGAGATGAGCTCCTCTGCAGTCATGATAGTCGGAATGTTTGCAAAAGGATTCATTCGGCGCATTGATGGATTACATCCTTGGTATCAGTATTCAATTGATCGAGCACTTCACAACGTGTCAGCTAATTGCTTCAAGATTTCCTGAACTGGAGTGCAGATGTAAAGCTTCCTCATCCGTCAACTAGGAGGTTCCTTGAGGATCCTAGCTCACCGATGCACTTCGATTCGTCGAATCAATAGGGCGGCAGTCGTGAGAAGAGTGGAATAGGGAGATTTTCTGCAGTGAGTTCACTCACTGAATGTCAGGTATGGATAATGTTTTAAAAACAACCGGCATGACCAAACGAACCAAAGAGGACCCTATGGAGGAAGAAATGAATGTCACTTCCAACAGGCGCAACTATTGTCGGTATCAAGTGCAGTGACGGAGCCGTTGTAGCAACGGATTCGATGGTAAGCTGGGGCACAATGGTCCTAACTGAGAAGGGCGTAAAAGCGTTCAAGCTCACGGATACGATAGTGCTAGCCTCCGCGGGCCTAACCTCTGATTATCAAATGCTCGTGAATCGCTTGCAGGCTCAAATCAAGCTCTATGAACTAAACCAGAAGAAGAAGATTGGCGTCAAGGTTCTATCAAAGATGGTCGCAAACACGCTCTATTCACGACGAATGATGCCTCTATATGTCCAAACTGTGATTGTCGGGCTTGATGCAGATGGACCAGCCCTTTACACGCTAGACATGGGAGGTTCTCTAATTCCTGATGAATACACCGCCGCAGGTACGGGTGTACGCACTGCTTATGGTGTGCTTGAGAATGATTTCAAGGCCGGCCTAACTGTGAAGGAAGCCGAGGAGATTGCTATCCGCGCCGTGAAAGCAGGTATTGCACGAGACGTGCAGTCAGGAGGACCCATCCAGGTCATGGTTGTGACCAAGGACGGGGTTTCTGAACGAATTGTTGAGAACTAGTGCGTGTGTACCTAGTGGATTCACACACACTCGTTTTTTCGGCGCATTCTTCATCTAGATATAGTCTTGCAGCTCTTCTTGGTGCTGTTGAAACGGACCCACGACTTGCAGATCTGCACATGGTTGCTCCATTAGAGCTCACTAAGAGTATGCTGGAGAAAACGGCCGCTCAGGGACGGCTCATCATTGCCCACTCAGTGATGTCAACCCAAACTGAGAGAGTCTATCATGAGGTGAATGAAACTCGGAAGATGCTTGGTAGTGGTGTGCCGCATATAGCTGGAGGAGCCCACGCAAGCGCGCGACCGGGGGAGCTGTTGGATGCAGGTTTTGACTATGTGGTAGTTGGTGAGGGTGAGCGGGTATTTCCCGAGCTCTTATGGCGTCTCATGAATGACCAAGATACTGATACAATAGCAGGAGTGGTTTCAAAGCACTCTGAGAACTATCCTAGGCCACGCGACCTGCCTCAAATACAGTTGGATGACTATCCGCCATTTGCATTGGACATGAATATCGTTGGTCCAATAGAGATCACCCGTGGGTGTCCATATGCCTGTAAATTCTGTTGTACGCCGTTTCTAACAGGAGGTCGAGTTAGACATAGGTCTGTGGAGGCTATCACGAAGTGGCTCCGCACGGCGGTGGAAAAGAGAGGTTTTCGGCGCACATGGTTCCTGTCACCGAATGCTCTTTGTTATGGAGGACGGGGCCGTGACGTGGTCCCTGAAAAGCTGGAACGCCTTCTGAAAGAGAGTACCTCGATTGAAGGTCTTGATGAGGTCTTCTTTGGCTCCTTTCCATCAGAGGTGCGACCAGAGTTCGTGAGTAAGGAAATTCTCGAACTGCTACGGCACTATGTGGCAAACAAGACCCTGCAAATAGGCCTGCAATCCGGGAGTGACAAGGTTCTCAGGACCGTAAACAGGCAGCACACCGTCGCTGAGGGACTAGACGCAGTCAGGATTGCGCTGGACTGTGGTTTCATACCTCACGTGGACATGATTTTTGGGCTACCAGAAGAAGAGAAAGAAGACGTGGATGCAAGCATCGAGCTCTGTCTTGATCTTGTAGATATGGGTGCCAGATTGCATGGGCATGTGTTCATGCCTTTGCCCGGAAGTAGTTTCGAGAATATGCCACCAGGTCGATTAGATGATGAAACTCGCAGAGTTCTTGGAGATTTATCAAGACGCAAGGTGTTGACTGGCGCGTGGAGCAATCAAGAGGGTTTGGCTAAGAAGCTGGCTGCAGTTGATAGATAAGATATGATAACCGCATCAATCCGCTCGTGCTGCCAAATGCTGATAAGAGAAAACAGAGGTCCCATCGCGATTGTAACATTGAATTCGAACATGCCTGACGAGTTGCGTAAGAAGCTGAAACAGCAGGGATATCATCTTCTCGGTCAGAGAGGGGCATACAAGGCATGTCAATGGCAGAAGAAAAGCCTTCTCCACGGAAATAGCTGCTACAAAGAGAGATTCTACGGAATTGAATCGCACAGATGTCTACAGATGACTCCAGTTGTGGACAAGTGCACGCAGAACTGTGAGTTCTGCTGGCGTGTAACGCCCTTCGATCTTGGTATTGGATGGGACCAGATTCATGTATCAAAAGAGGATGTAATGCGACCGGATGAGCTGCTTGATGCAACAATCATGGCGAATCTCAGGTCACTGGGAGGGTTCAATCCAGAGGTAGGAGCCAACGTTTCCAGAGAGAAGTACCTTGAGGCAAGAAACCCCAAACACATCGCCATATCGCTTGCGGGGGAGTCAACGCTCTACCCATTCCTAAGCGAACTGGTTGATGAGGTGACTCGAAGGGGGATGACTTCGTTCCTTGTCACAAATGGGACTCGTCCAGATGTGTTGGCAGACATGTCACTTCCTACTCAGCTTTATGTCACAATCGCTGCGCCAGACCAGAAGTCACATGCAATGCTATGCAGGCCGTCAATCAAAGGGGCCTGGGAGCGTTTGATCGAGAGTCAGGAGCTACTTCAATCTCTGTCTTGTCGAAGCGTGAATAGGTTGACAATGGTTGCTGGCCGTAACATGCATGACGCGCGGTCATATTCGGCATTGATTCTCAAAGGCGAGCCGGATTTTATCGAGGTTAAAGCCTACATGTACCTCGGTTCCTCGAGGAGGCGATTAGACAAACAGAATTCGCCCTCGCATAGAGAAATTCGCGCGTTTTCGCAGAAGCTGGCATCACTGACAGGCTACTATCTGGTTGATGAGCAGAACGAGAGCAGAGTGGTACTGCTCTCACGGAGCAAACAAGTTAAGAAGATTCATCTCTAAATTGACGACGAGTCATATGAGTCTAGCAGACATTTTGAAACCTCTTAGAGAAGAGATTGAAGCTGATGATGCTGTGCGGGAGAAAGTCCTGCCGCAAGCTCGAAACGCAGTGAGATTATGCAGTCAATCAATAAAGGCATCTCATAGAGGACAGTATGAAGAGGCAATGGAATCCATGAGTCAGGCGCATAGCGTCATCCGTGAAGCTGTCAAGGATCTATCGGGCAGTGCCTACGTGGCAAGGTCGAGGGCCCTAGACACTGCATATCAGGAATTGGCAGAGGCGGCTAATGTCTTCTCATTACTCAAGGATGGCAAATTCACTCCCCCCCAACCATATGGGATTCCGATCAGGGCATACCTAACTGGATTGGCTGATACAGTGGGCGAGCTTAGAAGAGCATGTCTCGACTCTCTGCGTGCCGATGATGTGACACGGGCAGAGGGTCTACTTGGTGTTATGGAAGAGATTTTCGACGAACTTCAATCACTTGATTTCCCAAATGCATTGATACCGGAATTGAGGAGGAAATGTGATGTTGCACGCTCACTGATAGAACGCACTAGGGGGGATATCACGTCTGCTGTCCGACAAAATAAGCTTGTAAGCGAGTTGAAGGGATTCGAAGCACGAATCAAAGATAATGGGAAATGAATAACTTGGATGGACCGGTCGATGCGTCCATTGGACAGAGAACGAGCTTAGCAACAGCTATAAGAATCATTCAAGCGTGAGGCCATATCAAAGTCAATTGTAAGGATGAGGGAGGTGCATCCCAAAAATGAACTCGCCGGATATCTGGTTCACTCTATATGCGCTCGCCAAGAAGGGAGCAATACATCGAGGAATTAGTCTTACTACACGTGAGCTGGGTGAAACCCTGAATGTGAGCCAGCAAACCGCGTCACGAAGAATTCTGTTCTGTTTCGAACAGGGGCTTGTGAGTAGATCACACACGGCCAACGGCATGGTCATTCATCTGACTGAGAAGGGGCGAAAGGAACTCGTTCGGGTTTCTCAAGGATTGGAGGTTGCATTCGCACCCCCCAAGGACGATATCATAATAGAGGGGCAAGTGGTTGAAGGTCTTGGTGAGGGAGCATACTATGTAGATATGTACGCCTCCCGAATTCAAGAGGCATTGGGCTTTATGCCGTACTCTGGGACACTAAACGTACGAGTGACGGACGAGGAGTCGAATAAGGCCATCAGTAGAATGAAACAGACTACTCCGCTCATTGTGAAGGGTTTCAGTCATGAAAGCCGAACGTTCGGAGACGTGATCTGCTACAGAATCAAAGTCAACCAAGCTGTCGAAGGAGTAATTGTAATCGCTCAACGAACACACCACAGTCAGAACATCCTTGAAGTGATAGCTCCAATCAACCTGAGGAAGAAACTTCATCTTCGCCGGGGGGACAATGTGATTCTGACTGTTGTACCACTTCATTTGGTCACCTAGTCTAATGACCATGCTTGCCTGTTAGTGGCACAAAAGCAACTCCACCCCATCGCCTCATGGTGACATTCCCATTGGCATCTTTCTGTACCATCATCAGCTCTTGAAAGTAGCCTCTTGCGCCTACTGGGATTAGCATAAGTCCCTCTGGCGCCAGTTGTTCAATGAGTGGTGGAGGAACTTTCGGTGCGGCTGCCGCAACTAGAATCCTATCAAAAGGGGCGTGCTCTGGAAGCCCTATGCCCCCATCACTATGAATCAAAGTCACATGCTTTGCGTAACCAGTCCTTTCGAGATTCTTCCTGGCGTACTCAATCAACCCCTTGACTATCTCAATTGTGTACACATGACCGGGGTCTGGTTTGTCTTTCTCTGCTACCAGCTCTGCGCACAGCGCAGCATGATAGCCTGAACCAGCCCCCACTTCCAAGAGCTTGTGACCATGCATTAGATTGAGGCCTTCACACATTATCACGCACATGTGAGGCGCTGAGATTGTCTGTCCCAACCCAATCGGGAGAGGAGTGTCCCTGTAGGCCTCTTTTCGTGCTTCAGGAAGAACAAACTCCTCGCGCGGTACGGCTCTAACAGCTCGTTCTACTGCGCTGGTCTTCAAATATCCTCTGCCCTTGAGCCGCTGAATCAATCTTTCTTTTGCTTCAAGAGCTCCGGCTTCAGACATCCTAATCACAGAAACTAAGCATCGGAAAGATAAAAGCATTGAGAGAAAATCCTAGCCTATGCGTACTGTGGACTTCCATGCCTATGGCCACCCAAATGTAGTCGGTAAACACAAGACCACACTGGAGATTACCACTGAAGAGGAACTCACATCGCAAGGAACATGCATCATTGGAGTTCGAACCACTCATACCCTTCGCGACCTTGATGACGAAATCAAAACATTGGCCAAGTCCACAAGGACACAGATACAGCTCACCATGTCAGTAGATGGTCTAGTTGAGCGAATTATGGGCAGAGGAAGTTTGGGACTAACATACTCTGACCCGATAAGCATGGTTGCAAGAACGAGCTCATTTGAGTGTGGTCGCACTGTTATGGTAGGTGCTGATAGGGCAGCTTCTGATTTAGATCGGAGCTTCGTTCAGAAGCTGAGAAACCCTGACATGGTCATCAAATGCCAGTTGAGTTATGCTAAGAGATGACCAGATCAACTACCATCTGGTATTCATATGGGGCACTGTCTCTTACTCGTCGAACGTGGAGAACCTCAGGAGTGCCCTTGCCTGCCACACTTACGAGCCTTGAAACCTTGCTCACAATCTCATCCTCAGGGTTCTCACCTGCTCCAAAATCATAATAGTGCATTATTCCGCCCTCTCTGAGAGATTGGCATGCATCCGCGATGAACTTGAAAGCCCCTGAAGGGTGATTCATTATCACACGGTCCACATCGTGGTCGAAATTCGCAGGAACGTACTTGTGCGCATCCGCAACAACAGGTTCTATTGTGCCTACTAGCCTGTTCATTGTCATGCTCTCATGAAGGAGCTCTATTGCCAAGGGGTTGATGTCAATCGCAACCACACGCGCATTCTGTTTGCTTGCTATATGTAGCGCAAATGGACCAACGCCAGTGAACATGTCGACAACGACCTCGCCCACATCTACCTGGTCCGAAACCCTGTTGTGCTCTTCCAGGAGTCTTGGACTGAAGTAGGCGTTCGCGAGGTCAACTGCAATCTTGCATCCATACTCGGTGTGAATTGTCCTGGTCTTGTCCACTCCGGCTAGCAGTCTGTACTCCCGCACCCTGGTCGCCCCGGTAATCGCTCCCCTCTTAGCTAGGACAGTTGAGAAATTCCTATGGACCGACTGGAAAGCATTCCCAATATGAATGGAATGCGCCTCAATCTCCTCTGGTATCTCAAGAACAGCGATATCGCCAATGAGGTCGTAAGCCCGTGGAAGGAAACCGATCTCTCTCGGACTCAAGACTCCCTCAAGTGCCTCGACCAAGGTTCTTGGCCCCTCAATAGCGGGCTCGAACAATCTTGTCCCCATCTCAATGCTATCTTCCTCTAGGAGAGCACGAATGTCTTCGACCTTTGTATCCGGCTGTAGCGGAATGAGGAGTGTCACGCCCTCAGCCAGTATCTTGTAATCTTTTGCTAGTAGTTGCACTTCTTGAAGTATTTTCCTGACTTTCTCTCCTTTGTTTGCAGGAATCTTGATGAAGGGCAGCTCTCGTGACATCACATCTGAGTCAGGATGAGTTGCCTAAGATAGTTTTGATGACTTGATGAGGCACTAGGATTCGACAATTCTGATGAGTTCCCGTCCTATGCCTTGCTTTGTGCCCACCATTATCTGATAGAATTCGATGCTTCCGCCGCCATTCTGCCCAAGGCGTGCGGGCGTAACCTTCTGCAAGGATCCCACGACCTCAACTCGGTCACCTTCCCGAAACAACCCTCTGAAGGAACCATCGTAGATCATGATGCGTGTTACGCGATATCCATCAATTTGAGCTACTGGAGAGGAAGTTCCCTCGTAAATTGCAGGTATGAAGATACCATAGTCGTCTTTTTGGATGTCCATCTCAATTGTGACTGGCTTGGATCTCAGTGATTGATACGACTCGCTACCGTATTTGATAGGTGCCTCGTTAGGAAGGAGCACTGGAG
>Ga0209986_10002518_pt1 | contig 16698 bp, 12 predicted proteins | sample BlataG_FD_183168 | JGI IMG/M metagenome (GOLD analysis project Ga0209986, IMG submission 183168) | Deep subsurface microbial communities from Black Sea to uncover new lineages of life (NeLLi) - Black_00105 metaG (SPAdes) (version 2) | ecosystem: Environmental > Aquatic > Marine > Oceanic >...
TACCAGCCTGTGAGGTATTAGGCCGGACGTCGCCCGCACACCTTCTTACGGTAATGGGGCTGCTATCGATAGCTGTTGCGGGCGGAGCGATCTTTTTGTGGCGGATCAACACGAACAATTTGGTTCTACAGACTCGCTTCGAGGAGACGTCCAAACGGAAAAAAGAAGTCGAGGAAAAAATGCGTTCCATACTTGAGAACACTCCGGATCTGATCCTCAATGTGGACCGTGACGGCAAGATTGTGTTTATCAATCGAACCTTGCCAGGCGCCACTCCGGAACAAACGAAAAGGAGGAATGTTTATGACTACATTCCCCCGGAGCATCACGATACGATCAGAAACGCCATTGAACGAGTGTTCCAGAGTGGAGAGGCGGTCAGCTGCGAACTCGTTATCGACTCTGAGGGCAACGGAGCCAAAGCATGGCATGCCAGCCGTATGGGGCCTGTGAAGCAGGAGGGGCAGGTTGTCGGCGCTACAATAATCTCCACAGACATCACCGAGCGCAAGAAAGCGGACGAGGCACTGAAAAAGGCCAAAGAAGCGGCAGAGGCTGCCAACGTTGCCAAGAGCGAGTTTCTTGCCAACATGAGCCACGAAATCCGCACCCCCATGAACGGGGTGATCGGTTTTGCCGACATGCTGCTTGATACCAATCTGGATAATGAGCAAATCGAGTATGCCAGGACCATAAAGCATAGTGGCGAGGGGCTACTTTCCTTGATCAACGATATCCTTGATTTTTCCAAGATCGAGGCAGGTCAGTTAGAGTTTGAGACCGTTGACTTTGACCCTGAAATTACGGCCTATGACGTTTGCGAGCTGATTCGCCCAAGGCTGCAAGACAAGCCTGTTGAGATACTGTGCCGTATCGGCGATGAAGTCCCGGCTTATGTCAGGGGAGATCCGGCGCGGTTTCGGCAGGTGCTGTTGAACCTCATGGGCAATGCTGCAAAGTTTACCGAATCCGGTGAAATAGAACTCTCTATTGACATAGCAGAGGAACGCAATGCCCGGCTAAAACTTCGTGCCAGTGTCAGGGATACTGGTATCGGCATCCCGCAAGATAAAGTGGATACAATCTTTGAAATCTTTCAACAAGCCGATACATCCACTACTCGAAAGTACGGCGGCAGCGGTTTGGGCTTAGCGATATGCAAGCAGATCTCAGGGCTTATGGATGGAGATGTCTGGGCAAAAAGTGAGCCAGGAAAGGGAAGCACATTTTACTTCACGGCCTGGCTGCAAAAGGTGGAAGGCAAACAGGTCAAAAGATTTGCCCCGGTTTCCCTTTCTGGCAAGAAGGTACTTATTGTTGATAATAACAAGAACAACCTGACTATCATAACACACATTATGAAGTCAGCAGGCATGCGCGCAGTAGGGCTTACGGGGGGTGACGAAGTCCTGCTAACCGTGAAAGATGCTTTTGAGGCTGGTGATCCCTTTGATGTTTGCATTTTGGATATTCAGATGCCTGAAATGAGCGCCCATGACGTAGCACGGCAAATTCGCGATTCCCAGTCACAGATTCCTTATATCCCTTTGCTGGCTTATTCCTCATGTCCTGAGGGTGATGCAAAAAAGTGTTTGGAAGCAGGCTTTGACGGTTTCTTGCCCAAGCCTGTCCACCGGCGAAAGCTTTTGGACATGATGGAGAGGCTGCTGGGGGAAAAGAAGGATGTCGACGAGGAAAAGAAACCGGTGTCAATTGTCACTCAACATTCTATGAGAGAAGATGCCAAGCATTCTGCACGTATTCTTTTGGCAGAAGACAACCCAGTCAATCAGAGGCTGGCAAAGATGGTGTTGACAAAGGCGGGCTATCAAGTGGAGGTGGCCAACAACGGACGGGAGGCCGTTGAGAAATACACGAAGGCTCCCAAGGCGTTTGACTTGATTTTCATGGACATCCAGATGCCAGAAATGGACGGCATGAAAGCCACAAAAGCGATCAGGGACAACGGATTTGACAAAATCCCAATCGTTGCCATGACCGCCCATGCAATGAAGGGTGACCGGGAAAGGTGTCTTCAAGGGGGCATGGTTGATTATATTTCAAAGCCGGTCAAAAGAGAGTTGGTATTTGAGATGCTTGAGAAGTGGGTTCTTAACAAAGGAGCTTCATGAATCTTCCCACTGCGCCTCGAATCTTGAGCAAGCTCTCCAAAGACGGAAAGTTCCATATTCAGAATGTTGAGAAATGTCGGGCACTTGAACCAGCTTCGCCGGTCCTCTCATTTCTAAATAACACAGGAATAAGCTTTAACTATTGAAAAATCCCTGCAAATAATACAGCGGCAGAATCTCGGCACAATTCCTGCTACTACGTGGTGTTTGCGAATTCAGTTTTTTTGTTGGCACTGGTACAAATGAAACCGCAAGGCGGTGAAGACATTCCGCCCATTCGACTTCGGCAAGGGGGACGGACTGGGCATAAATATATAAATTGGGTATCCGTTTGACCAACCCACCCACAACATGCAGGACGCGAGGGGACGTTGTTGACTAAGTTGCATTAGCCATCTTGGGAGACGTTGAACTATGTTTGGTGGTGGGCGGGATCGGTCATCAATCTCGCGTTGCGCGGGACGCCTTCGTATCTCTCTGACAATGACATGATGTAACGTTCCAGGTGCATCAAGTCTGGCTTGCCTCGGCATAACTCGCCTCCCATCGTCCGCTATTCACCCTGCGCTTATCCCCCTAATTCAACTTAGTCAACAACGTCCGCGTCCCCTTTTATGAATATGATCAGGGCTGGAGTTGTTGAGCACCCATCACAATGGCCCTTTTGCGGCTATAATGAAATCCAAAACCCACCGCGCAGATACGGCCTAATTGACCGGCCGCGGCTGATGCGATTACTTGGTATCAATGATAATGATCAGCTCAGGAGAACGTATGAAAGCTGGATAGACGACGTGCTTAGCCGGGATGGTCGGGAAGTGTTGCGGTAGGTACCAAGTCTCTCGTTGCAAAGATCAAGGAGAAGCTTGGTATCAGAGCCATTGGCAGACAAGTTGTCAAGACAGGTGATGTATGTGAACTTAAGGAACCTGTCAGTTCTTACGGTAGCGATTTTGATACCAAAAACGGGCCTCTAAGCTCCCAAAACAGCTTCTTTTGGCGCGTTTTTGATGAAAATTCAATCATATAGCTTGGTCCGACCCCAACCACACTTCTCCTCCCAAAACAGCTTCTTTTGGCGCGTTTTTGATGAAAATTCAATCATATAGCTTGGTCCGACCCCAACCACCTCTAACGTTCGACAGTGAGTGTCCCTGGGCTCTAATTAATTGTGTTTCAATCCTTGTTTTAGTGGATGCCTTTCTCTAACCATCAAGTACTTCGCGGGTTGCGGGGTTTTTTATATGTTTCAATCCTTGTTTTAGTGGATGCCTTTCTCTAACGCTGTAGCCGGTACACGGCAGCCTTGCCGTCCCTGAGGTTTCAATCCTTGTTTTAGTGGATGCCTTTCTCTAACGGTCAGCATGAATTCCGAGCCCAGGGTGTAATAAAGTTTCAATCCTTGTTTTAGTGGATGCCTTTCTCTAACGCTTATTGGAAGAAGGGGTGATGCCGGTAAGTATATGTTTCAATCCTTGTTTTAGTGGATGCCTTTCTCTAACCGCTGCGTGAAATCTAATGCAGAGATCCTCAGCTGTTTCAATCCTTGTTTTAGTGGATGCCTTTCTCTAACTTGCCAGAATTTCCGGAAACTCCGGGACACTATCGGTTTCAATCCTTGTTTTAGTGGATGCCTTTCTCTAACAGGAGTTGGAAAAAACTTTTCGTCGTCTATAATACCGGTTTCAATCCTTGTTTTAGTGGATGCCTTTCTCTAACCCATGGCGTATCTCTCCATACAAATCGGATCGACGGTTTCAATCCTTGTTTTAGTGGATGCCTTTCTCTAACTTGAGCGGGTCATGAGGCAGATGGTAAAGCTCGAAGTTTCAATCCTTGTTTTAGTGGATGCCTTTCTCTAACGCCAACGACTTGCGCGTCCTGAAATCCACCCAGGGTTTCAATCCTTGTTTTAGTGGATGCCTTTCTCTAACGGCCAATGGCGTCCTGATGATTTTCACACTGTGAGTTTCAATCCTTGTTTTAGTGGATGCCTTTCTCTAACAGAGTTCTCCGTATGTTATCGCGTGCCAGATGCTGGTTTCAATCCTTGTTTTAGTGGATGCCTTTCTCTAACTATCCGAACCATCCCGGACATCATTATAGACCATAAGTTTCAATCCTTGTTTTAGTGGATGCCTTTCTCTAACGGTGGTGAAGAGAATGGCTAAGTATGTCGTAAAAGGTTTCAATCCTTGTTTTAGTGGATGCCTTTCTCTAACGCCATTATTGAGACGACAAATGGGCCAGCTATTAATGTTTCAATCCTTGTTTTAGTGGATGCCTTTCTCTAACGAAGACTGGGAACCAAAGGTAGGGGACCATACAGAGTTTCAATCCTTGTTTTAGTGGATGCCTTTCTCTAACGAAAGACCGAGACGTCTATGTGCCAAAGGTTATGGTTTCAATCCTTGTTTTAGTGGATGCCTTTCTCTAACATGCGGGGAGACTCCGGAATGCCGCCGCCTGAGCAGGTTTCAATCCTTGTTTTAGTGGATGCCTTTCTCTAACACGATACATGCCGCTAACAGAACAAGCCTGGGAAGTTTCAATCCTTGTTTTAGTGGATGCCTTTCTCTAACCCTTCAAGTGGGAATTTAAGCGCATCTTCTTGAAGGTTTCAATCCTTGTTTTAGTGGATGCCTTTCTCTAACCACCGGGCAATAAGGGCCGACCTAATACCTCCTCTGGTTTCAATCCTTGTTTTAGTGGATGCCTTTCTCTAACTATTCCGTTGTTGGCGCGTAGTGGGTTTACCAGTGACGTTTCAATCCTTGTTTTAGTGGATGCCTTTCTCTAACAAATATTTACCCTGGTACAATTGTGCCCCGGTAGCGTTTCAATCCTTGTTTTAGTGGATGCCTTTCTCTAACCCGGGTCATAGCAGAGGACGCCAAGGCCGCAGCGGTTTCAATCCTTGTTTTAGTGGATGCCTTTCTCTAACTCAACAGAGGAATTGGGTCAAGGTCATGTAAATCCTGTTTCAATCCTTGTTTTAGTGGATGCCTTTCTCTAACATGGGCTTTGCGGAGCGAGGTTACCGGGCAGCCGTGTTTCAATCCTTGTTTTAGTGGATGCCTTTCTCTAACGATAGCTAACGATATCACGCGTAAGTACACTGTGCGTTTCAATCCTTGTTTTAGTGGATGCCTTTCTCTAACTATTTCGTTCACGCCTAACGTGGTGCCGTTTCTCCGGTTTCAATCCTTGTTTTAGTGGATGCCTTTCTCTAACCTATTGACAACCGAGTCTGTTTGAAACATCAAGAGTTTCAATCCTTGTTTTAGTGGATGCCTTTCTCTAACGCCTGTGATAAGAGGCTTTTGCTTGAGCATATAGAGTTTCAATCCTTGTTTTAGTGGATGCCTTTCTCTAACTGACCCCTGAACGTATACTAAGGATTGCCTACACTGGTTTCAATCCTTGTTTTAGTGGATGCCTTTCTCTAACTCCAAATGCTCAGAATATCACGAAGGAACAAGTGGTTACGCTTTTTTTCGTGGCCCCCTATTCCTCCCGGGAACTTGTACGGCGGCTCTGAATTGGGCAGTTTTGAGTCTACCAGAGTCATGTTAACCTACCGTTCTGCTTTCATTTTTGCTCTCAAATCGCCTTTTCACAAATATTTCTGTAGCAGCAATCGCCGCATCTTGCCTTGTATTTCGTTGGCTTCGGATACACCCCCTTTTGCACGACATCCAAAAGATCCTTGATTATGTTCTCCAACTCAAAATACATCCGATCCGTGATGGGGACTTCGATCAACTTGTTCCGGCTTCGGGTGTAAACGATAAATCCGCGATTAACAGGTACTCTGAACTTCTCCTTGATCAACTGGCCATAGAATGTCAACTGGCACTTGTGATTCTTGAAAGTCCGATCCTTGTATTCGGCATACTTGTAATCAAGAGGCGCAGCGGTTCCATCATCCAGGAAGAGAACCTCGTCGACAATTCCCCGTATTCCACGTTCAGACGAAAGATACACCGACGTTCTTCTCTCAACACACCCCAGCTTCTTTCTCAGATACTCCGGATTCACTCGCATCTTGTCTTCGTGTACTGTGCGGCCCCTTTGAACCTTGAAGCGCTTTTCCTGATGTTCTGGTATCTTCAGGTAAAGCTCAAAATAAGTGAACCTTGGACAAAAGAGATACTCAAGGATATCCGATGCAGTTATGGAAAATCCACTGTCACCGTTTTCTATGTCCTGAAGGTCACTATTTTCTGGTAAAGCTTCAACCATGTCGTTCTATCCTTGTAACCGATCCCCTATTTTAGAATTGATACGTGGGGTTACTGCCTCACTTTTTTGGTGGAATTTGGACCTTTGGGCGCAGTATCGCCAGAACCTTATCCATAACGGTCAAGGCGAATTTAGCATCCTCTCCCACAGCCTCTTCGCCCGGATATCGAAACTCTACAGCAAAGGCTGATAGCCATTCCAGATCATCAGACACATCTTTCAAGTCAGGGAATACAGGCAGAATCAAATTCAAAAGAACAGAGAGGTCATGTGTTCTTGTGAAAGAGATTTCCTCTTGTTGGAGCAAGCCCTTCAGGTACTTCTCAACAGCCTGCTGTGCATGAAAGCACACCGCATCCCAGTTGGGATTTTCTTTTACAGCAGCTTCACGTCTCGCCGTCCCAATATCAGCTTCAGACTTTTTTACCCATTCAGCTACGAGTTCTTTCATAAAGTACCTTGCCCTCCTCCACAATCTCCTTGATAAAAAAGTCACCCATTCTCAATCTATGGTCAACATCCGCAGGCCTTCGAACAAGGAGGTCAAGAGGAAAGGATCGCTTGATGGCCCTTCGAATGTTAAATGCCTGTTGATGCGGACGGCCTTCGAAATCCATGATTACCAGAAGATCCACATCGCTTTGTGAGGTCGTACTGTCTGAAGCGTGCGAGCCAAACAGAATAATGCGTTCCGGTTTGAATCGATGCACGACCTCGTTAACAAAACTTCTTATTTCTTTCGCGACATTCTTCTGCATTTGAATCTCCTCTTCTCGCCCACGTCTCACGAGTTATAAGCGGGTCTAAAATGCTTTACTCACCTTCGCCAGAATGCCCCATGCGGAAGCACGGGGATGAGCCGACTTCGCCATAGTAGCCACAATGGCTACGACGGCTGAAATGGCGTGGTGACCCGCCATAGCTTTGGCGACGGCGGGTTATTGCTTCGGCGAGTTCCGCCGTGATGAGACAAACTCAGGATGCCCTGTGCGGGAGCCCAGGGAGGCTTCACTCCATTCTTGTTCAAATGCTGCCGCCTGGCATATCAGAAATTCGTTTTCGAATTCAGTATTTCAGATTATCCTGTTTCTGACCTGCCAGCCCGGAATGCCATTGTGATCTGGATCGCCTTCTCTGCAATTGAGATCAAAACCCCCGAAGCGTCTATCCTCCTCTGCGAGAAAGCCCTGCCGATCACTTGTCTATGGCTCACGTTCAACAAGACCCTCTTATCCTCAAAAAGCGGCAGTTGCTCAGCTATCGCAGGTTGGTCCAGAGTCATGACAATCTCCGTATACTTCCTCTCATGCCATCAACATGCACGGAAGCCTCACCACAAGGCATGGCAAGAGCAAGCTCTCGATTACTGAAATACCGTTTTCATATTCTTTGTGCCATTCGCAGTACAAGTATTGACTATGCGTGTGCGAATTAGAGATCTTTCATTCCGCACTCCGCATTGCGCCTGTCGGCTTGAGAACATTACCCAATTCCGCATTGCGGTCGATCCTCTTCACCGTCCCAAACCCCCGCGACACAGACTTGCCAATGCCCCAGTAGTCAGGAACGTAATCCTTCTTGGGCATCAGAGTGGTATCTCCTGCCATTCATCAGACTCTGTTTCAATCGGCGGTCGTCGAAGCCTGACCCACCGTCACTTTCCATACGTTCTCTCTTGCCAGCTCAGCCGCGTATGCGAGGGCGGCACGGATATCATCTGCAGTCAATTGGGGATAATGATCCATGAGTTCTTCCGGGGTCAGCCCTTCTGCAAGACCGTCGAGAATGATGGCGATATAGATTCGCGTACCGCGAATGCAAGGCTTTCCTGCACATACCTTGGGGTCAATGGTCACCCTATTTAGCAGGGCTTCATAGGTCATTGTGTTGCTCCTTCCGTTTACGACCTTTGGTTGAGCTCTACGCACTGGCATAGTGAACAGTTACGATTCGACTACTTCTATAGCTCCCTGGGATAATATTTCCTCAAACATAACACCTCTGAAAATGGATTATTAAATTTGACCGCCCAAACTGAATATGAAAAAATCAAACATTATGAAGGCCTCCATCCTCGCCCTGCTCATTTATCCTTCGCCTCCTCAATTGCGCCCAACTCCGCTTCCAACTCTTCAATTGTCGGCAGGCTTCCCTTCATCTTTTCGGGCAGCAAACGGGTCAACTGATAGGCCGATACGCCGATAGGTTTGGACGTATCTCGCAGAGTGTACTCCACAATCACCCGGTTTTTCGACTTGCACAGTATGATGCCGATGGACGGTTCGTCATCCGGGTGGCGCAGACGGTCGTCCACCGCGGACAGGTAAAAGTTCATCTTGCCGGCATATTCTGGCTTGAATTCGCCCGTTTTCAACTCAATAACCACGAAGCACCGCAGCTTTAGATGGTAAAAAAGCAGGTCGATGCAAAAGTCCTGCGCCTCAACTTCTAAGCGCACCTGGCGGCCGACGAAGGCGAACCCCACACCGAGTTCCAGCAAAAATTCGCGGATATGATCGACCAATGCCCGCTCAAGGTCACGTTCCCGGATGCTATTGTCCAGAGTCAGAAACTCAAAGAGATAAGGGTCTTTCAGCGTTTGCTGAACCAAATCGGATTGAGGGGAGGGGAGGGTTTGCTCAAAATTTGTGACCGCCCGGCCTTTCCGGTGATACAGCCCGCTTTCGATTTGATGCACCAGAACATTTCGGCTCCAGCCGTGCTCGATGGTCTGGCGAATGTACCATTCCCTCTCAGCGGAGTCTTTGACTATCTGCAGGATGCGGATGTTATGTCCCCAGGGAATTTGCGAAACAAGCTGTTTCACAATTGCTTCCTCAGGGTAAGCCTCCGATAGAGCACGCATGAATATAAGGTTACGCGGCGAAAACCCCTTCATATCCGGGAAGGCCTGCCCGAGATCGGCAGCCAACCGGTCAATAACCTTTGTTCCCCATCCCTCTTGCTTCTGGCGTTCAAGAATCCGCCGACCAATGTCCCAGTAAAGCAAAACGAGTTCCCGGTTGGCGGAGAGAGCGGCTTTCGCTTGAGCAGAGCGAATCCGTGTTTTCAGATCGGCCAGGAAACCCGCATAACCGGCAGGTAAGCCGGAGATTTGTGAAACGGCTTGTTGCATAATTGTCATCTTTCCCAATTTCGCTTCTGAGCGTAGTTTCTTAGATCTCATAGCCCAATCTCTTCAAAGTGCTAAATTCCTGTAATCTCCTCATAACCTCTTCACCGTCCCAAACCCCCGCGACACAGACTTGCCAATGCCCCAGTAGTCAGGAATCTCAAAATTGACCGAAAAGGTGCCAAGAAAACCTAGCATGGGATTGCCTTTGAGCTTTGTATGGACCTCTTTGAGATAAAGGATGTTGGCCAAAATTGGGCCTGGAACCGTAAATCCCAGGCCCTTGCTCATCGAAATGATGTTGCCAACTAGAATTCTTTCCAACATTTCTTTCCTGCTGACTTGAGACCCCAATCTCTGATACTTTTCATAGTTCTTTTCGTTAAGGCCAAGCCATGTGGTCAAAAACTTATATTCTCTTCTCCTATCAAGGAAACCAATACTCGGTGCCAAAAAGGACATCTCTTGCTGTTCAACGATGTATTCCTCAGTCCCTAGATTCAGCGTCTTTTTTAAGACAATTGCGCTCACAACATCTACCGCTCCTTCCAAAAGGCCGACAATAAATCCGTTGCCTTTGATGATTTTGTACTGGATCAGCGGATAGTTATAGATCAGAGTCCCGTCATTTGCATGTTGGTGGAAAAGGACATTATCTTTTTTCAGATTGGCCATCGCTCCGCGTAAGTCTTTCGGCTTGACCAACAGACTGAGTGACCGGTCAAAAATGAGTTTCATAATACATTGGTTTATCGTTACACTGTCTTGAGTCATGACCGTAGCGTCTTTCAAAATACCAGAGTATCCCCATCCGAATACCAGAATTTGTTTTCCAGCATAATGCCCCGTTCCGAATCATAATGGCCCTCGCGTAAAACCCAGTGCCCCAAAAACTCTGTTGCAATTTCCTCGGGAGAAAATCTACGTCGAGCAAAGAGATTAACAGAAATTCTTGCAATCCTCCCGGCGAGTTTACGCCAGGCTTCCCGCCGTTTCCAACGGTCATCGATACGATTGGCATCAGCCATCGCTTCCTTAAGGGAAGGGTCCTGTTCCATAACCAAAAAGGTGTATTGTTCTCGGTCCTTGCCCCTTAGTAATTCTTTGACAGATACGTCTTCTTCCCACCGAACGAATCTATCGAGGTGTTTTTTGCCCGTATCTTTTAACTTGTCAAGTTTTTCAAAATAACGATCTGAAATAGGCAATATGTCTTCTTCTTTGATAACAGGAGAAGAAACGCTTTCGATGAGCATCCTGGTCTCCTGCAAAGAAACCTCATCATAGATCATCTCTGAATATCGCCGCCCCTTTTCATTTACCAAGTTTACAATTTCAACTGGGAGCCATTTTCCGTCTCTCCCTCCCCGGTTACACCTGCCGGCGATTTGCACGATACTATCCCACGGTGCGAAATCTCGGATAACCAGCCCCATATCAATGTCCACCCCAGCTTCAATGCACTGAGTGGATACCACAATACATGGTTGTCTTTCTTTAATAAGGTCTATTTTTCGTAGTCGATCCTTTGGAGTCACGTCGGCACTCAAGAAAAACATCGGTATATCTTTGTATTCCTCCGGCCAGTTGTGCTTCAGGTGGTCATATACTGTACGAGCGCTTTTTCGAGTGTTCAAGGTGACCAGTACTCTTTCTTTCTCGTCAAGCCAATTATTCAGTCGTGTTGCAAGATCTTCACAGAAGTCCTGAATATGGGTCTTTTCACTCATGCGCAAGTGCAACTCGTAGCGTGAAAAAGCTTTGAAATACTCTTTATAGTTCTCCAACAGGGGGGTTGTCTCTGAAACAAACGGAGGCAGGGTTGCCGACATCAAAAGTATCTGGCTGTTCCCCATTCCGGCTAAACCATGAAGAACAGCATTTAACAATTGCCACAGCTTGCATGGCAAGGACTGCACTTCATCCATGATAATCAAGGCATCACACAAATTGTGAAAACGCATTTGATATCTTGCCCTGGGTCCTAGCAAACTCAATAAGAATTGGTCATAGGTTGTAATAACCAATTCAGTTCGCCATGTATCAATAAAAAAATGTTCTGCGCTTTCTTCCATCCAGGGGGCATATTTACGGTCAGACAGTGAATGGCTAGTCAGGAACCAGGACCCATCAACTTCCTGGCCGCTTATTTCAAGAAGAGACCTGTATTCTTTGGCTGTTTGATCTATAATGGAAAGGTAGGGCAGTACCACGATTATCTTGGGAGGAATATCAGAGCTTCTCTCAATACTTTCCCGTTTTCTAAGCGCCCACGTAGCAGCCAGTAGCGTTTTTCCAATTCCCGTGGGAGCAGTCAGGGAATAAATACCACCTTGTTGTTTGTCTATTATATTTTTTATTACTTCGGTTCTAACTTTTTTTCTCAAAAAATCTACGGGGTCGTCCTCTTCACGTTCCTCTATCTTTTGGTCTACCCAAGCAGCCTGCCAATGTCGAGGGTTCCGGTCGAGGTGAGCTTTTGGATCAGGCACAGCCAAAAACGCCTTGTCAGCTTCCAATAGAAAAGAAAAAATCAGTTGAGCCTTGAGCCTGAAATCGACTTCCTTCTCAAGAGTCAGCGCATGAAATTCTGGCATGATTTTTTCTTGCAAGAACCTGTCTGCTTCCCGAAGGCTTTTATTTGATAAACAGAATCGTTTGAGATTGATTCCCGTTTCCTGTCCCAGACTCGACAAGTCCAAAGTGGACAGTTGCTTTTTTAAGGCCCTGGCGATATGGCCGCCTGTGAAGTCGTCTAATGTTCGAGAGGAACTGCCGTTTTCACCGAATTTTCTGCTGGGCAGGTTCGGCAAACCACTGTGATGTCCATATGCGGAAGCTGCCAGGATGAGAGTGTCCAAGAATGTCCATTCTTCTACTTTGGCCAACAATAAAGTGAGGAGGAGTGATAGAGGAGCGTGCGCCTTTTCCATCGGATCTCCTCGGAAGGAAGCGGGGTCGTCGATGAATTCCTGGAAAGCATCCGACCCCTTTCCCAAATCATGAAGCTGGGCGAGTTTCTTGGACAACCATTTCACTTTTTCGGAGACTAATTTTTCCGAGTGCCATTGCCATATTCCGTCCATAGCCAGCTCAACCTGAGCAATGTGTTCTCGTAGGAATAGATCCGGATGAGAGTTCAAATTTTTCATAGAAACATCAACACTTCGGTATCGGTTTGAAACGCCCGATCTGTCTCCACAGGTACAGGACGGGCGTCTCGTTCCATAAAGTAATTTTCGTGGAAAAAAACCCTGTCTGGAGTCACCGTCCGTGGCATCCGCAAAGAGTGGATTACCAATTCATCCTCAAAGATCTTATCGGTATCCAGTCTACCGTTTTCCTGTGGGAAGATGGAATTCATATAGTAAGAACCCTCAAGCAAAGATGAAGCCTCCTCCGATTTCAGATAGGTCAATTCAGCCATCATCTCCGATAACCCCAGACTGGGTTGAAAATGCCATCTCCTTTTCTTCAACCTTTGTTCTAATTCGCCGAAATAAGGTTCCGGCACAGAAACCCATACAGTGTAAACCGGGTTAAAAAGCCATTCTTGTCCAATCAGTGTTGCTTTCTCGGGTTTTGTGGATTTTTCTGCTTTCTGCGTTCTTTTTATAGTTTGTGGCAAGGCTGGAGGAGGATCTTTCCTTAATTTGGCATTATGCCAGTGCATTTGCGGAAGCCTGCCGCTAAGAGCGATATGGGCCGGTTCCAGTTGAGTTTGGGGCTGATCTTTGTTCAGCCCAAGGACAGCTCCCAATATTCCCAGGATAACAGTTCTCGGAGGAACGGGATAAGTCGGAGCGCTTGCCCCTCCTTCAGCTCGCAAGAAATGACCATAACGTCCGCTTATTTGAAACGATATTAATTTCATTGTCAGTCACCCACTATTTGGCATCTTTATTATTGAAGATTTTCAACATCAAGTTTAACCCAATCACCCGGCAACTCTTCTATAAGCTGTATATCGGATGATTTGTCGTACCTTATTTTTTCTATCCGACCTTTTTGGCCATTGATACGTTCGATCAGTGTACTTACTTCGATTTTATAGTCTGCTGGTAAGGCCCATGCCTTTGCCGGTTTTTTATCAACGGCCTGAAGTTTTACATAGTCATGGAGTCGTCCAAACTGAAATTCTTCACCCTTCTTATATTCTATACTGATAAGGAAATGGGGGATCTGCCCGACTTTGGTTCTTGTGTTTCCTGCTGATCTTACGCCATGCCACATTGCCTTTAGAAATAGTTCATAATCATCATCTGAAAGTCTGGAAATCTTGGCCGAATGCTCGTTTGCGATACCCGAGAATCCAATTAACGCATACCGTAGTCCAAAATAAGTGGTAAAAGTCCCCTGAGTTTTTTCTTCACCACTAGCAAAGATAGATGTTCCGTGAATATCCACCTCTTCTGCCTGATGAAGCACTTCGCCCATGTTTATTTGAACGGCCCCCGTTAGGGTTTTAGGTATGGATTCCCAAGCTTCCACTTGTTCCTTTATCTCTTTATCTTTAATGTCTCCGGTTTTAAAAGCTAATGCACTGCCGAACAGCCGCGCATCGATAAATTTATCTAAGAGGATATTTACAATTTCTTTCCCTGCAGCCACATCTATATTGTTGCTTTGCAGATAATGTACAACTCTGCCGGTAAGGTTAGTTGTGCGGCCTTCAATATTGTCAACAAGGATATCGTGCCCCCGGCTCTTCAGAAAATCGCGTATAAAACGTTTAAGTCGGACATCCGTTACATAGTGAGTTCCGTCCGGCAAAACTCTCGGCCGGTTTTCATCCGGGTCACCGTTAGGGTTACCCATTTTGATATCATACAGAAACAGAAATTCACGACGCGCCGATAAATGTTTATGATCTGACATATCTTATTCTCCTTTCTCGATTTAAGATTTTAATATCTTATTGCTTAAGGACTGTCCTAACAGCAAGTAATAACAAGCTAAAGTAGATGATAGTTCAATGTTGTCACCGAGCTTGTTTCCAATAGAAGACAACTCCTCAATAACCTGATTCAATTTCTTTGTTTTTAGGAGTTTAACAACCTTTTCGTCTCCATGTTGACGATATTCCAAAATCTTGGACAAGACCTTCTTATACAGTTCAGGGAAATCTTTCCCCCCAATGGTAAATCGCTTCACCCATTTAAGCGCACTTAGACCAACCTTGGCCTCGCTCTGAGCGAAAAGTAATCTTCCGTACACAACGCCAAGAAGAAAAGCAAAGGCTTTGGTCATTGAATCAATACCACTTTGCTCGCCCAAATACGGTTTCAACTCCTCCAATTCGGGCACATAAAAATCATTTTCCATATCCAGCACCTCCAATCGTTTGAAATAATGTAACCACCAAGCCAGATGCCGAACCCATCCGGCAACGGTCAAATATGGGCCTTTTTTGCCTTTCCCTTCATTAAGAAGTCCATAAATATCTCCATTTTCAATTGTGTTAAGCCACCACCACCGAGCTGTTTCCATTGCCTCATCCCAAAAACGCTGAGATGGTATGTGTGTTTTATGATACACCGCAGCAGCGATTGTTCGTTTAAGCTGAAATAATCTTTTGCTGTTGTTGGCATTCTGAGCCTTTTTCCCGCCAGGTCTGTAAAATAAAGGGGATAACGCTTTCAATGAGAGATCCGCCCTTAAGTCGAATCTGCCATTTACTAATGGAATTTCAGGGAAAAGAGGATGTTTCCAGCTTTTGGAATTTTCGTTGATCTGAGAGAGTTCTCTGAGTCTGGTAGGAGGAACATCGGTTAACACACCTGTCACATTTTCAAGATTCTGCCCAATATCAGCCCATAAAAAAGTGAGATTCAGAATTCCTTTTTCATCTTTTAAAATATCAAGAAGCGTTTCCTCGTCAGCTTCCACATCCGCAGGAATGTTCTTGATGAATTTATCTGCCTTTTTTAAAAGGTCCTTGCGTGCACCGGCATTCATAGTGGAAAATGGAATAATGAGTGCGGATTTGCCAGCGATTCTTGCAGTAAAAGGTGTGATATCTTTTTTTGGTCCGGTCTTTTTCAACACATGGTACTTATAAACATAAAGGAGGTCGGCGCAAGGTGAACAAAGGGCGTATCCCTTCCATGCTACTGAGAGGTCAAGACCGGGAAAAGCGCCTTCGCGATCCATATTGACCAGGTTAAGGCCCGCACCGCTCAAAGCATTTGGGAAAACTGTGGTGTTCATCGTTCCACACAACGGGCAATTACTTCCATCTTTAGCATTGACTTTTTTCATTAGATAGCGAGAACCAGCAAGTTTTTCTTTCAGAAGGTATTCAAGATACTCCGGACGATTACCGGGCAGATTGCCCATATTGTCCTCGACGGTAACAAGAGCCTTCTCCTTCAGCTCTCCAATTTGGTTAACCACACATTCCAAAAGAGACGCGTAACCATGTCCTTTCCAATCCATGCGGGACCCGTCCAGGAGTTTAATTTGGGGAGAATCCAATATGGTAAGAATTTCTCCGAAATAGGAGGACCAAGGTTTATCGGATTGGGCAAGGCCCCTGAAATATTCCATGGTTGTGTTCAATGTAATGGGAAGGGGACCAGCCCCCTTTCCCTTCGTGTAAGACCGCTTAAAAACCGGTCCTGCTTGAGCAGCTCTTGGCGGTAGTTTCAAAAACGGCAAGTATGGTGCAATTTCCGGCGTCATCTCCCTGACATATAACTCCGCTAAACCGCTATCAGCAGATTTCTTGATGACAAAAACCTTTTGACTATCTCCTGTATCCTCAACCAAAAATCGAAAAAGCTTTTCCGGGGAATTGGCCCTTAAATCTTGATACCAGGTATCAAGATTGTCCGGTGGATACCCCCCATCCACCTCTTGAAACAGATAATCCAACGCCAACGTCCGCATGGCACCAAGCATGTTTATCCCTTCCTTTCGATCACTTTTCTCTTGCTATTTTGCGATATTAAATGATCAAAAAACTTCGCCAAAAGTTCATCATTCACTAACTTCGTATGAGCCCCCCCGCATCTGCATGAAATCATTCTGGCAAAAAGAAATAAACTTGAAAAAATTTAGGCTCATCTGGGATTAGTGTGGGTACCCCCAACATCTTGTGGTATGTGATCAGGAAAATAGGTTTTGCTCTGGACATTGTCAAGAACCTGGAGGTGCCCAATGAAAGACACCGAGTTGTACTCTCGC
>Ga0209986_10002519_pt1 | contig 16696 bp, 17 predicted proteins | sample BlataG_FD_183168 | JGI IMG/M metagenome (GOLD analysis project Ga0209986, IMG submission 183168) | Deep subsurface microbial communities from Black Sea to uncover new lineages of life (NeLLi) - Black_00105 metaG (SPAdes) (version 2) | ecosystem: Environmental > Aquatic > Marine > Oceanic >...
CGTTTGCAACCCAACGACTCCCTGGGCTAATGCTACATCAGCGCTATCTACTACCCCGCTTACTTACATTCCTCAAGCTCCTAAGAGCACCGCTCTTACTTTGTATGAACCTCCCCTTGTTTCAACAGCTCCTAGCACCGTCTCTTCCGTTTTACCCACCAATCCAGTTTCGATGATCGGAAACATAACCTCTGGGGCTATAGAAGCCGCGAGACGTTGCGCAGAAATAGCTTCTACCGGCTTCTCTACTCCCTCTGTTTGCAATGCCCTACTAAACAAATATTCAATCTCTGATGTCGGTTCAGGCTCATGTCCGATTCCAAGCCAGAACATTATTGATCGAATTATGGAGTTCCAGATTCCCTGCAAGGAGATCTTTGCTTTCAATAAAGGCTACAACCCTCGGCATGTTTTGCCTTTATTAGGACATTGCGGTTTAAGAGGACTTGATAATATTTTAGATCTAGCCTTTGAAATGAGTCTGATGTTCGAATAAGGGGATGAGAACAGACTGTTGCACAACTTCATTTTTGGAAGTAGCCTAACTTCTAAAGACTTCTATAAGCCGCCTTCTTAAAAAAGGACTGATTAATTCGGAATTTCCAGATCCAGAAGGATTTTGAAGAGAAAATCGACCTTTGAAATAACGAAGTAACTATTGACAGTCAGCGTGTTATGAAAATGACAGTTTTAGCCCAAAGGACGCTGAAAATGAAAGTTCGGAATTAATCAGTCCTTCCTTAAGGGGACACCTAGCCTTTCCTTTCACAGCCTTTTCTGGTATACTTTTTCCCATGATTACTCTTGGGATTGAATCAACTTGCGATGAGATGGCCGTAGCTGTTGTCGAGGATGGGATCGAGATCAGATCCAATGTGATCGCCTCTCAGAGCGATTTCCATAAAAGATTTGGGGGTGTTTACCCCGAAATGGCAGCTAGGCAGCATGTCGATTTGGTGATTCCAACAATTCGAGAAGCTCTGGAAGTGGCTGGGGTGGAGCCGGAAGGGATTGATCTCATAGCAGTCGCTAGGGGCCCGGGGCTGATTGGGCCACTTATGATTGGCCTAAATGCCGCGAAAACACTCTCATTAGCCTGGAATAAGCCCTTTTTAGGGGTGAATCATGTCGAGGCCCATCTATATGCAGCTATGATGTCTAATCGGGCCTTTGTGTTCCCTGCCCTTGGCGTGGTGGTCTCTGGGGGACACACTTTCTTGGTCAAAATTCTCAATGTGGGCCAGTATGAAATGATCGGCACGACGGTCGATGATGCCATTGGGGAGGCCTTTGACAAGGTGGCCGCTCTATTGGGCTTGCCCTATCCCGGAGGTCCAGAGGTGGAGGTCCTCGCTAGAAATGGTGATGCGAGCCGGTTTGGATATAAAGCGGGTGTTGTGAAGGGAAGCCCTTGGAATTTCTCGTTTAGTGGCCTGAAAACCAATGTGTTATACACGGTAAAGGGGCAAAACGGAAATAAAAGAGGCAAATCAGCTATTTTGGAGGCAGACAGACCCGATGTGGCTGCGAGTTTCCAAGAGGCGGCCTTGAGAGACGTCACGAACAAAGCGCTTAAGGCAGCTAAAGAATTTGAGTGTAGGGCTATTTATGTCGGGGGCGGCGTAAGTAACAACATGCGCCTTAGAGAAATGCTAAAGAGCGATATTCCTGTTTATTTTCCAGGCAAGGATCTGAGTTTGGATAATGCTGCGATGATCGCAGGCCTGGGAACAAAGCTCTTCTCTGGAGAGGGCGACTCTCTAGATTTAGAACCCTCTTCTAGAATCAGTTTTTGATGATTCTGTTTTCTTCTTTTTTGGATGCCACTACGCGTGGTTTGGCAAAAAGACTTCTCTTCTCTTTAGAGATCTGCTCAAAGGTTGGCTGGGCTTCTCCTTTAGGGGATGGTAGGTCGAAAGAAAACACATCGTCATATTCTTCAGAGATATCAGTTGCCCTTTGCTCTATGAAGGAAGAGATGTCATCTCCGGCTAAGTCATCTATTTCCCATGGGAGGAGGGACTCATCATGCTCGTCGATTTCAAGAAGTGATAGCTCTGACTCCTCTGATGAGAAATCGTCTTCCTCATCGAAGGCGATATGAAGCAGTGAATGCTTGGATGAATCCTCTATATTGAATAAATCGTCTGTTTTCTTTGCCCCGAACGCCACTATTGGCATGATTATCATTATGATCCATTGATAATTAGTATAATTCATCGAAACCGCCCTCTTATTTTGGTGTCACCCTTTGGAGACGCTGATCAATTCAATTCCCCCGAGCTTCGTCCAAAAGCGCCAGAAAAACCTAATTTTCGATCTGCATTAACTCTTCTGAGTTAATTGCGATCTCCAAATTAATTTTTTCGACTCGTTTGGCTCGAACCTCGGAGAAAGCAATTAATCAGTATCTCCCTATATTCTGCACTCTAGCGATCTGGGCTTTTTTGTTAAAATATTTTTTTAACATTTTGAAAAATTTTAAACTTGAATGTATTTTTTTCTAGTATTTTTTTAGCATTCTGCTATTGTAGGCCTTTATTTAGAGGGCTTATGTCTCAGAGCGCGATCTCTAATCAAACACTCACAAACTATCCTCCAGGAGGATTGCGAGAGCTCATTCATCTCTGCGTTCCTTTGATGATGGGGCTGTTTTCAGCCAGTCTTATGGGATTTTGCGATCGCATTTTTCTTGCCCATTATGGCTTGGAGGCAATGGAAGGCAGCGTAAGCGCCGGCTATCTTTGCATGCTTTTTCAACTGCCTTTGATTCGTCTTGTCTCTATGTCTCAGGTTTTTGTGGGACTTTTTTATGGATCAAAAAGGCCAGGGAAAATCGGGCCTGCCGTCTGGCAGATGATTTGGCTTTCTCTGTTTTCGATGCTGTTTACCCTCCCCTTAAGTCAGTTCGTTGCGCCCTTCTTCTTTGGAGGCACTGCTGTTCAGGAGCAAGCAACGATTTATTTTAACACTCTCATGATCGCCAATTTTCTCTTCCCTCTAGGGACGACTCTATCGTGCTACTTTATGGGGCGCGGGAAGATGCGGATCATATTTCTTACTACTTTGCTTTCCCATGGGCTCAATATTGGGCTCGATTATGTCTTCATATTCGGCATAGACGGGATTTTCCCTTCTCTTGGTGTCTTTGGAGCTGCTCTTGCTACCGGCATTTCTCAACTTCTTTTTTGTTTGATCCTCTTTCTAGCTTTCACTAGCAAGAAGGATCGCCCTTTATATAAAACAGACCAATACCATTTCCGAGGGGAAAATTTTTGGGGACAAATGCGTGTCGGTCTGCCAAGAGCTATCGCCCGCATTATCATTTTGACTGCTTGGGTGTCGATTTCACGACTCATGACCCTAAAAGGGGGCGATTATTTAATGGTTTTGTCCGTTGGGGGCTCTTTGATCCTCCTGTTTACTTTCATTAGCGATGGCATGCTGCAAGGAATGATCACGGTCGCATCCAATCTCATGGGCTCAAAAGACTACGACAAAATTTGGAAGCTCGTCCGCTCAGGGTTGCTTTTTCTCTTAATTCTCGGCACAGCCTTGTCTGTCCCTTACCTTTTATTTCCCAGTTTTACCCTCTCCTTTTTCTTTACTACCCCCCCAAGTGCTGAGACACTCGCTCTCTTGAAAAAATCTTGTATATGGTTGTGGGTCTTTTTCATCTGTAATGGGATCAATGCTATTGGCCAAAGCCTTGTCACCGCCTCAAGAGATCTAACTTTCCTTATGTGTAGTATTATTTTTGTTTGGTGCACTTCTTATCTCCCCGTCTACTTGGGGATGAATGTCTTCCATTTTTCTGCTGATAAGCTATGGCTCATCATGGCTTTTGACGCTTTTGTCTTCGGCATTCTTTTCCTCTACCGAGCCTCAAAAGAAAAGTGGCGAGAAAAGGAAAAAGATTTTGAACTTGATAGCTTGTCAAATTAAACTTTCAAGGACTTTTGACCGTAGACCGGAGAAATGAATTAATCAGTATCTCCTTAGGGATTGTGATTTATAATGATTTGAGCTACACTTACGGAACTTATAAGCAAAAGGAGTCTACCCATGGCAAAGAAAGGGGCCCGCGAAAAGGTCAAACTGAAAAGCACAGAGAGTCACGAAGTCTATTGGACGATGAAAAGCAAGCGCAACACTCCAGATCGTATGGAACTTAAAAAGTTCGATAAGACACTTAAGCGACACGTACCGTTCAAAGAATCAAAATAAGCTTCCCCCCAAAAGGGCTTTAGCCTTTTCCCCGGATAAATTTGTTTGAACTTTCGTTTATAAAAAAATATCTTACTCCCAAGAGAAAGCAGCTGTCAGTTTCATTGATAGCGCTTCTCTCTGTGGTTGTTATCACCCTCGTCGTTTGGCTCGTTGTCGTCTTTTTGTCTGTCACGGAAGGAATTGAGAGAAATTGGATCCAAAAGCTCACGGCTCTCAACGCGCCCTTGCGCCTTCAGCCGACGAGCGAATATTTCAATTCTTACTACTACAACGTCGATCGCTATAGCGCTTCCTCTCAGTATTTATCGAAAACAATTGGCGAAAAAGCAAGAGCTCTGATGTCAGATCCTTATGATTCTGACTTTGATGAGAGTATGCCTCCCTCCGTTTCATTTGCTGATCGAGATGCTAAGGGAATACTGCTCGACCCAGTGAAAGAGACCTATTCCATCTTGGCTGAGTTGGAAGGAAAATTTCCCGGCACCACCTATCAAGATGTGGAGATGAGTGGCGCCCTTCTTAGGCTCGACTTGATCCGAAGAGAAAATGGAGGGGTCAGCCCGCAAGAGATAAAGAGTCAACTGACAAGTGTTTCGTATTTGACCTCCTTTCCCGCAAAAAATCCCTCTCTAGAAAAGCTCCTTCTTCCGCCAACTGAGGATGACCTAGACCATCTCTTCTTTTTAGCCGCCAGATCGCAGGATGCAGAAACAAGTGATTCTCTTTCGGCAAACACGCAAATTGAAAAGCTCAAGACCCGCTCTGACCTTTGGAGAGTTCCTCTTGAAATTCTCCCTGAAAAGGTGCCCTTTACCGCTCGTGGTTATTCTCACAAAGGGCAAATCTCTCATCTTTTGATCCCCACGGATGGGGAAGACACGAAAGCCACAGTAGAAAGACGAGGAGCGCACCTCTTTTACAAGGCAAAAGGTGATCCAGAAGTTCCTCTAGATATTGAGATCCCTCTTTTTTCGTACGGAACAATGGAATTTTCTGTGCAGGGTAAAGATGGCGAGGGGTTTGTTGTCTCCTCCAAGTTGCAAAATCATGTATTGCAAGGCACCGTTCCCATGGAAGGGCTATCAGTTGCAAAGGCAAAATTCACATGTAAGTATGCAGCTGATCCGGTCAAAGTTCCTCTGTGGCCGTATTCTTCAAAAGACCACTCTTACGTCCTTCCCAAAACTAAGGAAGCTACGGGTATTTTGCTTGCGAAAAATTTTCGAGAAAATGGGGTGCGTATCGGCGATGGAGGCTTTTTGGCCTATTCATCGGCCTCCATCTCTGGGGCAAAAGAAATGCAAATCCCGATCTATGTCTCCGGCTTCTATGATCCTGGAATCATGGCAGTTGGCAATAAATGCATTCTCGTCCCCTCTGATGTGACACAAGAGGTTAATGCCTCAGAAAGCGCATTTACCCTTGAAAAATCCGAGTCCAACCAGATTTTTGTCTGGTTTCCACACTTTTCAGATGCGGACAAGGTCAAAGAGGCCCTTCTCGAAAAATTTGAAGCGATGGGAATCGACAAATACTGGAAAGTTGAGACCTATAAAGAATACGATTTTGCCAAAGATCTCATGCAGCAGTTTCAAAGCGATAAATACCTATTTACGATGATCGGGATCCTCATCATGCTAGTGGCTTGCACGAATATTATTTCTCTTCTGATCCTCTTAGTGTCCGACAAAAAGAAGGAAATTGGCATTTTGCGAGCGATGGGAGCAAAAAGGCGGAGCATCGCCTCGATTTTTGCTTTGAGTGGAGCGAGTCTTGGCCTATTTAGCTGCCTACTTGGGCTCTTTCTCGCTTTCATTACTTTAAAAAATATCGACCATTTGGTTGGTTTCTTGAGTCTGATCCAAGGCCATGAGGCTTTTAATTCACAATTTTTCGGAACTTCTCTTCCCAAAGAAATCAGTCCTAGAGCTCTTCTTTTTGCCGCTATTGCCACTCCTCTGCTCGCCCTTGTAGCAGGTCTGTTCCCCGCAATCAAAGCAGCGAGACTCAAACCCTGTGACAGCTTGAGGGCCGAATGACTTTAGAAGCAGAAAATTTATTCAAAGAATTCCCCGGCATCCAAATCCTTAAAGGGGTATCTCTCTCTGTGGCTAAGGGCGAAACTGTAGCCATTATGGGGAAATCTGGAGAGGGAAAGAGTACACTCCTCCACATTCTCGGCACCCTTGACACCCCAAGCAGCGGAAACGTGCGCATTTGTGGAAAAACACCCAAAAATTCCACCGTATCGGCTCTTCGAAATGAACATATCGGTTTTATATTCCAGGCGTATCATTTGCTCGAGGACTTCACCACTCTCGACAATGTTCTCATGCCATTAAAAATTGGACGAAAGCAAACGCGAGATGCCACCGCTCGAGGAAAGGCTCTTCTTAAGTCCGTAGGCCTTACTGGTAGAGAAAATGTCCTTGCGAAATACCTTTCTGGCGGAGAAAAGCAGAGGGTGGCAATCGCTAGAGCTCTGATCAATGACCCTGATTTGATTTTAGCCGATGAGCCCACGGGCAACTTGGATCAATTCCACTCTTCTGAAATCCAAAATCTTTTGCTTTCTATGACAAAAGAGACAAACACTTCTTTGATTGTTGTCACCCACGACGCAGATTTTGCAAGTCGTCTCGACCGGCTACTTTTTTTAAAAGAGGGACGGCTCTATACTCAGAATAAATGAAACAAGTCACAATTATTGGAACCGGATATGTTGGTCTTGTCACTGGTGCTTGCCTTGCCGAAATGGGCAATCAAGTCACTTGTCTCGACGTCGATGATGAAAAAATCACTCAGCTGAACTCTGGCAAAGTCCCTTTTTTTGAACCAGGTCTTGAAGAATTGGTCAAGCGGGGCCGTTTAGCTAAGAGGCTCTGCTTTACTACTTCTTATGAGGATGCACTTAAAGGCGCAGAGCTCTGTTTTCTAGCGCTTCCTACCCCATCAAACGAAGATGGTAGCTGTGACTACCGCTATGTCTTTGCAGCGGCCCAAAAGCTTGCAAAACATATCGATGATGGAGTTCTTATCATCAACAAGTCGACGATACCAGTTGGGACAACAGAAAAAGTCCGCAAAAAAATTAGGGAAGCGTTGGCAGACAGGGCAGTAGAATTCGATGTGGTCTCAAATCCCGAATTTCTCCAAGAAGGTTCCGCAATTTATAACTGCATGAACCCCGACCGCATAATCCTTGGCGTTGAAAACCCCCGCTCACAAAAACTTCTCGAGCAGCTCTATGCCCCATTTATAGAGAAAATCCAAGTGATGGATATTGCTTCTGCAGAACTGGCCAAATACGCAGCAAACGCTATGCTCGCAACGCGCCTTTCTTTTATGAACCACTTGTCTGGTTTATGTGAAAAAGTAGGAGCCGATATTGATCAGGTTCGCAGGGCTATTGGCTCTGATCCCCGCATCGGTGATAAGTATCTGCAGCCTGGAATCGGTTTTGGAGGCTCTTGCCTTCCCAAAGACGTCGATGCCCTTTGTGCGATCGCGCAAGAACACGGACATTCTTCTGATTTTTTCCGAATGATTTTAGAGGTAAATGAAGAACAAAAACGGGCCTTTTTCGAAAAAATCGAAGGGCATTTTGGCGATCTCTCGAACTTAACTTTTGCGATTTGGGGTTTGTCTTTTAAGCCCAATACTGATGATTTACGTCAGGCTCCTTCTTTAACTCTCATCTCCATGCTCAGAGAAAAGGGAGCAAATCTTCGACTGTTTGACCCAATAGCAATAGACCAGGCAAAAAAACAGATCGAAAATGCCTCCGAGCTCACCTTTTGCGTAGATGAGTATGACGCAGCTCAAGGTGCTGACGCGATCTTACTCATTACTGAGTGGCCCGAATTTCAATCTGTAGATTTTCAAAAAATTGGCAGCCTAGTGCGGAACAAAGTCGTGTTTGATGGGCGCAATCTCTATAGTTCAAGCGAACTGGAGCAACTAGGGTTTGAGTATTACTGTATCGGAAAACCTGCTAAACAGGTGCTAGAATGGAGTATTTAAAATCTGCTTTTGAGCAGACCCTTCAGCAGCTTTTTTCGCCAGTAGATGAGCAGCTTATGCAAGGAGCCCTCTATAGCTTAGAAGGGGGGAAAAGACTTCGCCCGCTCCTTTGTTTAGCTGTTTTAGATCTTTATGATGTAGAGCTTGAAAAGGGGCTTTATCCAGCTGCAGCCCTAGAGATGGTCCACACCTATTCGCTGATCCATGATGATCTCCCTTGCATGGATGACGACGACGAAAGACGAAACAAACCCACGCTGCATAAGGCCTTTTCAGAAAGCCTCGCTGTTTTAACAGGAGACTTTCTCCTCACCTATGCATTTGAAACCATCGCAAACACGCCAAACCTCCCTGATGCAAAAAAGACAGCTCTCGTAAAAATTCTGGCTACTCGATCTGGCGCAACGGGAATGATTGGTGGACAGATCCTCGATTTAGAAGGGAGTAACTTTGGCTGGGAGCAAATGGTACTAAAAAAGACCGGCGCCCTGTTTTCTTCAGCCTTAGAGTTTGGCTCCATCCTTGCAGGCGTGGACTCTAAAATTTTCAAAGACCTTGGCGAGTATTTAGGCCTAGCTTTTCAACTGCTCGATGACTTAGCAGATGGAGATGGAGCAACACTCATTTTTGGCAGCGAGATCTTGGTAGGAAAAGTTGAAGAGCTCTGCAAACAAGCCTCAGCAATTTTAGATCTCTTGCCCCAAAAGGGTGGCAAACTGCGAATTTTAGCCGATGAAATGACAAAACTACGGGTAACAAACTAACTGTGATGCAAACGGGAAAACGGATTTTTGATATTGCCTTCAGCGCTTTTTTCCTGATTGCCTTTTTCCCTCTCTATGTTTTTCTATTTTTTCTTGTAAAAATGACCTCCAAGGGGCCCGCTTTTTACAAGGGACTGCGCATGGGCCAAAATGGCCAGCTGATCTGGTGCTGGAAATTTCGAAGTATGATCCCCAGTGCGGACCACGAGCTTAAGAGTCTTTTAGAAAATGATCCCAGTCTCAAAACAGAGTGGGAGACCTACCACAAGCTAGAAAACGATCCCCGCCTGACAAAAATTGGCCGGTTTTTGCGAAAAACTTCCCTTGATGAATTGCCTCAATTTTGGAATGTTCTCAAAGGAGACTTAAGCGTCGTAGGGCCCAGGCCCATTGACATTCGCAAACCCGAGAAGGCAAGAGAAGAGATCCAAGCAAAATATCAAAATCGAACTGATAAAATTCTCACTGTGAGACCTGGAATCACTTGCCTTTGGCAACTTAAGGGGCGCAATGACCTTTCTTTGGAAGAGCGAGCCGCTTTTGAGGAAGAGTACGTCAACACCCAAAGTTTTTGGCTCGATTTGAAAATCATATGCAAAACCGTTTATATTTTGCTTTTCCCCAAAGGAGCGTATTAATGCCTACAATTTTAGTTACTGGAGGAGCCGGATACATCGGAAGCCACGTCTGTAAAGCACTCAAACAAGCTGGCTTTACTCCTGTGACATTTGATAATTTAAGCCATGGACACGAGTGGGCTGTTCGCTGGGGGCCTTTTTTCTATGGAGATTTGCAAAATACTGAGGACCTCGATAAAGCCTTCATAGAATACAAGCCAGAAGCGGTCATCCACCTCGCCGGCTCTATCCATTTGCGAGAGTCGATTGAAGACCCTTACAAACACTACTTCAATAACGTCATTGGAACTCTTTCGCTCCTCAAGGCCATGTCAAGACACAAAGTCCACTCCCTAGTCTTTTCCAGTAGCGCTGCGGTGTATGCTCTTCCCCAATATCTTCCCATGGACGAGAAGCACCCCAAAAACCCGATCAATCCGTATGGAAAAACAAAATGGATGGCGGAACAAATCTTTGAAGATTTTCATCATGCACATGGTCTAAACGCTGTCTCCTTACGCTATTTTAATGCAGCTGGTGCAGATCCAGACGGAAAAATTGGGGAAGCGCATAATCCAGAAACCCATCTTATCCCCAGACTCATCTTCACTGCTTTAAAGCAACAAGAAGAGTTCACCGTTTACAACGACACGTTAAATACTCCCGATGGGACCGCGATTCGCGATTACATCCATGTCACAGATCTTGCAAATGCCCACGTATCGGCTCTGCACTGGCTCAAAAAAAATCAGAAGCCTGAAGTATTTAATTTGGGTGCTGGCAAAGGATACTCTGTTTGGGAGATCATTGAAAAAACGAAAGAGATTACGGGCTGCTCTATCAATGTGAAGATAGACAACCAGAAGATTGCGGAACTCCCCGCTTTAGTTGCTGATACAACAAAAGCAAAAGAACATCTCAACTGGACGCCAGAGTACAGTTTAGATGATATCATTGAAACAGCTTGGAAGTGGCACTCCAATAAGATACTTGTAACAAAATGATGAAAGCACCCTTGTGGATCTCTCTTACTCTTGCGTTTTCTGCCGTCTTGCTATTTCACTCCTTTCATTTATTTTACTTTGCCCCTGTGATTGCGATCACCATTCATCGCTACTCCCTGTTACAATCTCTTTGGATCGCTACGCTGATTGGCCTTGGTTCAGATCTTTTAAGCTTTGACACCCATTTTGGTCTCTATGCTCTACTTACTGCCCTCTCGACCCTCTTTGCTTATCGTTTTAGGAGATGGTTTTATGAAGAAAGACTCTTTTCATTGCCCTTATTCACCGGGCTGATCTCCTCCATTTTTTTCCTACTCAAAAGCCTCTTTCTCATTAGGGCGCCTCTCTGGATGCCCTTTGCAGATGCCGCATATGCTTTTCTCTGGTTTACCTGTCCCCTGTTTGTGTATACACTCATCACAAGAAGGAGGCTTTCATGAATCTACTCCGCGTCGCAAAAGAAGTAGCCGTGTCAGCAGGTAGCATTTTGAAAAAGGGATTTGGCACGTCCTTTAAAATCGACTCTAAAGAAGGCAAGCAGAACCTTGTCACCGAATACGACAATGCAGCGCAAGATTGGATCATCCTCCAAATCAAAAAAGCCTTCCCCTCCCACACATTCCTCGCCGAAGAGGGAGACATCAAAGATACACCTACTGATGAAATCCACTGGATCATCGACCCCCTCGATGGGACAGTGAACTTTGCTCATGAGATCCCCTTCTTTGCCGTCAGCATTGCGGCAGCTAAGGGAAATGAAATCCTTTGCGGATGCGTCTACAACCCGATGCTAGATGAGCTCTTTTATGCAGAGAAAGGCCAGGGCGCTTATCTTGGATCGCGCAAACTTTCCGTAACTAAAAGAACGAACATCGAATCGGCACTCACTGCGACTGGATTTCCCTATAACGCACATGAAAATCCCCATCACTGTATTGAACGGTTTGGAAAAATGGTCCAAGCCGGCATTCCTATCCGCCGACTAGGAGTGGCCGCGCTTGATCTTTGCTACGTAGCTGCCGGGCGCTTCGATCTATTCTGGGAGGTTGCCCTCCAACCTTGGGATATGGCAGCGGGCAAGCTGATCGTCGAAGAGGCGGGCGGAACGGTCACCCACTACGACGGAACAAAGCGCCAAATTTACTCTTACTCCTCCATACTAGCCTCCAATGGACACCTACACCAAGAAATGGTATCTTTGCTCAAGGAGGACATTTCTTGATTATCGACGGAAAAAAAATTGCGGCAGAAGTTGAAAAGACTTTAAAAAGTGCTGTAGAAAAAATTGAAGGCCGCAAGCCTGCTCTTGCCTTCATCCTTGTAGGTATTGACCCAGCTTCTATCGCCTACATCAAAAGGAAAAAGAAGAAATGTGGGGAAATAGGGATCCTCTCTATCGACCATGAACTTGATGAAACAACTTCCGAAGAAGAGCTCCTTTCCCTCATCTTTAAGCTCAACCAAGACCCCGCCGTAGATGGCATCCTCGTACAGCTCCCCTTGCCTCCTCACATCCACACCGAAAAAATTTTAGAAGCCATCGATCCAAAAAAAGACGTAGATGGTTTTCATCCCCTAAATGTAGGAAGACTGCTACTAGGAGAAAAAATCGGCTTTTTCCCCTGCACCCCTTATGGGATCACCATCTTACTTAAACATGCTGGCATCGATACAAACGGCAAGCATGTTGTCATCGTCGGCCGCAGCAACATCGTCGGCAAACCCTTAGCGGCCCTACTCATGCAAAAAGCAGACGGGGCCAATGCCACGGTAACTGTGGCCCATAGCGCTACAAAGAATTTAGCAGATATTTGCAGATCAGCTGATATCCTCATTGCTGCGATTGGTAAAGCCCACTTCATCACACCAGATATGGTCCGTGAGGGGGCTGTTGTCATCGATGTGGGAATCAATCGACTCGACGATAAGCTCGTGGGCGATGTTGACTTTGAATCCGTAGCTCCCAAGTGCCATGCCATCAGCCCTGTTCCGGGCGGCGTGGGCCCCATGACCATCGCCATGCTCCTCTCCAACACCCTCCTCTCCCACCAACGCTCAAAATGACATTGTTTTTTTCGCTCCTCTTACTATTCTTTCCTCCGATTGAAGAGGTAATTCCCGAAGGCCCCTTTTCCTACCCAGGAAAAAGTTCTCGTGAAGTGATCATCGTTGACCCCAATCATGCTCCCCTTTTAGATAGGGCTACTCAATCTCTACTTCAGCAAGTCGAAAAAGATATTTTGCAAAAAACGCTTTGCTACGTCAAAGAAGAACTCTTTGATTTAGATCTATGCGATGAAGATACACTTTGGAACTTCATCGCCGAGACAGAAATGTTTCCCGAAATTCCCCTCGATGTATTTCTTGATGCCAAAATCGGCGTCTGCCGCCATTTCGCCCTGACGGCCACTTACCTGATCGAGCAATTGATTCGAAAAGGAGTGTTGAAAGGAGAAGTTTTTCTCATCCGGGAAGACACCCCCTTTGGGCGGCATGCGTGGACCCTTTTCCTCTCAGAGCACAGTGCTTGGCATCTCGATGCCTACTGGGGCGTGCTCGAAAATGGAAAAACTGATGCAGGATTTTCAAAATTATGTCACAAGTATGGAATGAGGGTCATGCAAAAGCAAAAACTCCGGTGGGAAAATGAGCATTAAAACCATTTTTTTTGATTTAGGCGGCGTTCTAATCAATTTTAGCCATGAAAAGATGTGCCAAAATATCGCGGAAATTTGCGATTTGGACCTGGATCTTGTCAAAGCCCATCTTTTTGAAAAAAAGCTTAGCGAAGAATATGAGCGGGGCGCAATTGATAGCGAGACCCTTCATAAACACTTTTGTCAGCTTTCAAGCAAGCCTCTCGAATTCGAAGGGCTAATGCAAGCCACCTCCTCCATTTTCTCTTTGAAAGAAGAAATGCCTCCGATTTTAGAGGCGCTTAAAAAACAAAATATTGCCTTGATTCTGCTCTCCAACACATGCGAAGCCCACTTTAGGCAAGTAGAAAAACAATTCCCCTTTCTTAAACTCTTTGATGGCTTTATCCTCTCCTATGAAGTGAAGGCGCGCAAGCCAGAAAAAACGATCTACGAGGCAGCGCTAGAGATGTCCCAAATGGAAGCGGATCAATGCTTCTATGTAGATGATGTTTTAGAGTATGTAGAAGCAGCAAGAGATTTTGGGATCGATAGCCACCATTTTGAGGGAGCTCCAAACCTCATATCTTCCCTGGAAAAGAGAGACATTAATCTCCAAGGGAGCGTATAGTAGAAACATGGCCAGGCGCCCCCCTAAAAAAAAATCCCCCAAAAAAGATTTACCCACTATCACTGGAACAGCCCGTATGCACCCCAGAGGATTTGGGTTTATCATCCCCGATGACCGGGAAAAGTGTAAAGAAGACGTCTTCATCCCCAAACATCTGACCAATCAAGCTGTCGATGGCGATGTCGTTGAGGTGGCCGTTAACTTCAAGTCGAAAAAACCTGATAAAGGCCCCGAAGGAGAAATCATCTCCATCATTAAACGGGCCCGCACCCATATCGCAGGCACGATCGATCACATCGGGGAGTCAAAAACTTTAGCTTACGTCCCTATTTTGGGAGAGACCAAGCCAGTTGTTGTGATAGATGGGCAAAAAAACAAGCTCAAAGTTGGCGATCGTTGCACCCTAAAAGTGCTGGAATGGGGCGATCAAAAAAATCCCACTACTTGCGAAGTAGCCCGCAAAATTGGGCATATCAGCGACCCTTCCATTGATATTGAGTCTGCAGTAGAAGAATTCCAACTCCGAGAGAAGTTTTCCAAAGAGGTTGTTGAAGAGGCAAAAACATTTGGAACGCAAGTCGATAAAAAAGACCTAAAAGGTCGTCTTGACCTATCCAAATCCCCCTGCTTTACCATCGATCCCGATACAGCCAAAGACTTTGATGACGCCCTATCCATCGAAAAAAACAAAAAGGGCGAATATTTCTTAGGAGTTCACATCGCAGATGTGGCCCATTATGTAAAGCCAGATAGCGCCCTCGATGTCGAAGCCATAGAACGCAGCAACTCGACCTACTTCCCAGGAAAATGCGTGCCCATGCTCCCTGAAGAGCTATCGAATAACCTCTGCAGCTTAAAAGAAGGCGTCATCCGCCTCACCGTTTCTGTCCTAATGCACTTTGATAGCCAAGGGACCCTCCTCACTAGCGAAGTGAAGCGTAGCTATATCAACTCTCAAAAACGCTTCACCTACGGAGATGCAAAAGCTGTCTTGGAGGGGAAGAAAAAAAGTCCCTATGCCAAAGACATCAAACAGATGGAAGAGCTCTGCCTCCTCTTAAAGAAAAAACGCTCAGACCGTGGAAGTATTGATTTCTCTTTACCTGAGATGATCATCGTCGTGGATGAAAAAGGAGCGCCAACCGGCGTCAAGATCGAGCAGTACCACATCACCCACCAACTTGTGGAAGAATTCATGCTCAAGGCCAATGAAACGGTCGCTACGCATCTAGATAATCAAGGCAAGTCGCAACTATTTAGAGTCCATGAAGAACCAAACGCTCAGAATCTCGAAGACTTTTTTGCATTAGCCCGAACCCTTGGCTTTCCCCTTCCAGGAAAACCATCCCAGCAAGATCTGCAACAACTTTTTGTCACAGCAAAAGATTCCCTCTTCAGCCAACAACTAGCTGTCGCCTTCATTCGCAATCTCAAGCTCGCCATGTATTCCCCGCAAAACGTAGGGCATTATGGCCTTGCACTTGAGCACTACTGCCACTTTACAAGTCCCATTAGGCGTTATAGCGATCTGGTTACCCAGCGACTTCTCTTTGATGGAGAGCCCAAAGACCTCAACCTCGAAAAAATTGGAGAGAGCACATCTGAAAAAGAACGCACCTCCTTCAAAGCTGAGATGCAGGTAAAAAAGCTAAAAAAGCATCGCCTCCTTCAAAAGTGGATCGAAGAAGATCCTGATCACAATTACACCGCTCACGTCACCAAGATCAAACCCTTCGGCTTCTTTTTCGAAGTGAAAGACCTAGCTCTAGAGGGTTTTCTTCATGTCTCAGACTTGCAAAATGACTACTTCATCTACGATGAGAAAACGCCGATGCTCGAAGGAGAATCGACGAAAATGCGCTATACAGTCGGCAAAGAAATTCAAGTTCATCCAGAACTTGTCGACCTCATCCACTTAGAGAGCAAGTGGAAGCTTATCGACCAATCAAACAAAAAGCAATCCCGCCGCAAGAAATGACACTTGCCCTGTCGCCATTTTCCCTAATTTTTCATCTATTTCTTGTTTCGTATCTATAGACACAAAACGAGGAGCAGCCAACACTGTAAAAACAAAGCCTTGAATCGCGATGTGTCCAAGAAGATGCTTGCAAAGCAAAGCAGCACATTATAGAATCGACGGAACATGAAAAAACATTTTATTACTGGCCTTGTCCTCCTCCTACCTTTGACTGTTACCGTGCTGGTATTGGGCTTTTTGATCCGCTTGCTAACGCAGCCCTTTTTTGGCCTCGTCTCTAATTTTTTGGCCCAGCTCAACATCGTCAATAAGGGCTTTTTATTCCTCAGTCCTGAACAAGTAATCAAATATTTTAGCCAGTTTTTGATCCTCATTACCCTCTTTTTATTCACCATTTGCTTGGGGATGATCACCCGATGGTTCTTTATCAATGCCCTCCTGCGCCTCGGCGATAAAATTTTGCACAGAATCCCCATTGTCAACACCGTCTATAAAACGACCCAGGAAATCATCAAAACTCTTTTTGTAAGTGATAAAAACACCTTCAAAAAAGTCGTGCTAGCGCCCTATCCTACAGCTACCTCTTACATGCTGGGACTCGTAGCTAGAGAGGCCCCTCCCCAATGCTCAAAAGCAGTCAATGACGAACTCATCTCCGTTCTCATTCCCACTACGCCAAATCCAACGACTGGCTTTTTGATCATGTACCGAAAAAAAGAATTGGTCTATCTCGACATGAAGCCCGAAGACGCAATCAAGTGCATCGTCTCCTGTGGAGTGATCCATCCGGGGGTAATTCCACCAAAGCCCGCA
>Ga0209986_10002521_pt1 | contig 16685 bp, 15 predicted proteins | sample BlataG_FD_183168 | JGI IMG/M metagenome (GOLD analysis project Ga0209986, IMG submission 183168) | Deep subsurface microbial communities from Black Sea to uncover new lineages of life (NeLLi) - Black_00105 metaG (SPAdes) (version 2) | ecosystem: Environmental > Aquatic > Marine > Oceanic >...
TATCGTGTCATATATTCTAAAGCGATGAACTTAAATGGTTTAACCTGAAGGGTAAATCCTCCGACAAAACCAATATCTTTCTCATCCATGGATTCTCCAGGAACAAATTCTATGAATTCGCCGCTTTCATCGAATCCTTTCCAGAAATATAAGCCAAAACCTGTTTCCAGGGAAAGATGTAGCCAATCTAATTTCAGAAATGGAAGAATATTAAAACTGGTGCAGAGCGTAAGTGGAATATATTCGTAAATATAAGTGTTTTCTTCAACAGAAATATCGTATTTTAGTTTACTACCTCTCAATTTTAATCCTATATTCGGTATGAAATTATGTATTGCAATCTCGCCACCTATGTTCCATTGATCCTTAGAAATTTCAGCATCCTGATACAAAATATATGATGAGTACTGTGCACCAAATGAAAATTCTATTTTGTCACTTCCCTGGATTAAAGAAGTCAACATAAGTAAACTGGACAAAAATGCATGGAACATCCTACCTCCTTTTTTTTACGCCATTAAAAAATAGTTCAAGAGTTACATTCTTATCCATAGACATACCAGGAATAAATAATTGAACAAAAAATCCTGTACGTATGGTGTTTAGAAAATGTAATGCAGCAATACGCGGATCCACTTTCCGGAATTCGTTTTTCTTGATGCCGTCTTCAATAATTTGAGCAATAAGGATTATCATTTCTTCAATACGACGAAAAATTACCGGCTTTACAGCCTTCATAATCCTTCTCGTTAAATTAATATTTTCAATAGAGAACATTGGAAAAGAACTCCTGAATTTCATCATGTAATTCATCCATTCATCAGCAATCCTCTGCAACTTTTCGGTACTTGCGAGATCCTCTTTCTGGATCTTTTGCAGATACTCTATCGCTGTTACAAAATGTTCCTCAATAACACTAACATATAGTGATATCTTATTCTTGAAATACAAATACGCCGTGCCTTTGGCAATCTTTGCTGCTTTAGTAATGTCGTTGACAGTTGTTTCATAAAAACCCTTCTTAGCAAACAATTTTACTGCCGCATCAATTATTTTCTTTCTTATATTCTTTTTGCGCATATTTCTCCTAATAAACAAAGGGCTGAGCCATCTCTGTATTCTTTCCCATATGACTGACCAGTCAGACACTATAAGCGAATTTCCAAAGATGTCAATAGGGTAATTTTACCTATGCCCTAATATCTAATAAGAAAATAACCCTACATCAGTGTTGACTTTAATTCATTTTTCATTAAAATAATACAAAAAGGAGGACGTATGGTTGAAGGAATGGAAAAGAAACTTAATCCGGGAGATTTATTATTTGACGAAGGCGACAAAGGTGATGTTATGTATCTTATTCGTGAAGGTAAGATAAAAATCACCAAAGGAAAAGGTGAAGATGAAAAAGTGCTTGCAGTTCTAAAAGAAGGAGACTTCTTTGGTGAGATGGCTATTATTGACGGCTCACCCAGGTCGGCTTCGGCAATTGCAGCATCTTCCGTATCGCTATTAGTAATTGACAAAGAAACATTTACATCAAAGATTAGAGAAAACCCATTGATCGAGTATGTCCTGGAAACACTGTCAAGAAGATTAAGAACAACAGATGAGCAAATCAGGCTTCTGACAATAAAGAGTGAAGAGCGAAGGGTTGTCGCTTATATCATTACCAAGGCTAAAGAAACAGGTAAGAAGACTGACCAGGGTATTGAAATCACACCATTTTCTTATGAAAATGTCGCATATACAACTGGTGTCGATGAAAATAAGACTAAAAACTATATTGGGAATTTAGAAAAGGCGAATCTCATCTCAGTAAAAGATAACACCATGCTCCTCAAGGGCATTGAAAATCTTGATGACTATCTAAGATATATTGCATTGAAGGAAAAATTCGAAAAACCGTAACGTAAAGTGATTAAATTTATTTGTATGGTTACAATAACTCTTTAACTTGTATCCGAGGTATTCAATTGGGAAAACGCGAGGAAAACGAAACAAGATTTAAAGAATTGAGTGCGCTGCTATTCTCCAAAGAGATCTTAAAAAATCCCCGGGAATATGCAACTATTTCAAAAGAATATAAAAAGCTGGAAAAGCTTATTCAAAATTATCAAAGGCACGATAGGATCCTCAGAGAAATCAATGAAACAAAAGAGCTTCTTCAGAGCACTGAAGGAGAAATGAAAGAAATAGTAGAACTTGAGCTCGAGGATTTAAAAAAACAATTGGCAGCAACAGAAAATAAGATCAATGAATTAACCAACCCAGAATATGAAGAATATCAAAAAAATTGTATTGTCGAAATTAGAGCCGGAACCGGTGGTGATGAGGCGTCATTATTTGCCGCTGATTTATTCCGAATGTATACAAAATACGTAGAAACAAAGGGTTTAAAATGTGATGTCCTTTCGGCGCATACAAATGATGTAGGAGGTTATAAGGAAATAATTTTCCTTATTTCCGGAAAAAATGCCTACAGATTATTCCATTTTGAAAAAGGTGTTCACCGGGTGCAACGTGTGCCAATTACTGAAACAGGTGGAAGAATACATACATCAACAGTTACGGTCGCAGTTCTTCCGGAAATTGAGGAAACCCAGTTTGAAATAAACCCCGATGATTTAAGAGTTGATACCTTTAGAGCCGGTGGTCATGGTGGGCAAAACGTAAATAAGGTTTCGTCCGCAGTAAGAATTACATACCTCCCCTCAGGAATGATAGTCAGCTGCCAGGATGATCGCTCCCAGCATAAAAATCGGGTAAAGGCAATGAAGATTCTGCGCGCGCGATTAGCAGCAATTGAACAAGAAAAGCGACAGGCGAAAATACACCAGCAGCGGCGACGACAAATTGGCTCGGGCGAAAGGAGCGAAAAGATACGAACATATAATTATCCTCAAAATCGTATCACTGACCATAGGTTAGGACTGAGCCTGTACAATTTAGATAATATCCTTAAAGGCGACTTAGACGACGTCATAAATAACCTCGAAAAACATGAAAGAAATAGTAAAACAAGTAAGTGATGATTTTAAAATAAGCTCCGAAGAAGCAGAACTCATTGTTGCTTCTCTGCTTGAAAAGCCACGATTTGGAATTTATCTTAATAATAGAATGGATATAAACACAAAGAAAATTTTAAACATGAAATTAATACAGCTGAAAAAAGGTGTGCCTATTGAATACATTACAAAAAAAATACAGTTTCGTAATTTTCTGCTGCGCATTTATCCTGGAGTTTTCATTCCAAGACTCGAAACTGAATATTTTATTGAACTGATTGAAAAGTTTGTGAATTTGCGCCCGGAAAAAATTTTAGAGATCGGTACAGGATCTGGCGCAATATGCATAACTCTTGCGACTATTTTCCCGAAAGCCAAAATTATTGCGACTGACATTTCTCAAAATGCAATAGATTGCGCATTGGAAAATATAGAGCGGTATAATTTAACCGAACAGATAAATTTATTACACTGTAATATGTTTGAGGGACTTACTACAAAATTTGATTTGATCGTTACTAATCCGCCATATATTCCCCGCGCGCGTCTTAAATCTTTACCAAAAAGTGTTAAGCACTTTGAGCCAATTTTGGCAATTAATGGAGGTACCGAAGGCGTTCAATTTATAAAGAAACTAATCCAGCAAGGTAAGGACTACTTAAATCCGGGCGGGCTAATAGCAATTGAGATAGATGAAACTGAGGTAAAAATTTTACAGAAATTTGTTGAAATGAATATATCCGCACCTTTTTATTTTAAAAAAGATTTATTTGGGCGCTTCCGTTATCTTTTTGTAGGAAATTTTAAAAATGAATAAAGTAAGAATAATTATTGATTCAAAAAAAACTACAGCAAAAAAAATCTTAAAACAAGCCCAAAAACTGCTTCAGGATAACGGATTTGTAATTTCAAGAACCCCTGACTTTATTATCGCCCTGGGGGGCGATGGCACACTACTTCACACAGCCAATCTTTATCGCAAAAAAGGAATACCCATTCTCGGTGTAAATTCAGGCGGTCTCGGTTTCTTAACCGACGTAACGTTTGAGCAATTGTTCGACACATTAGCCGAAATCAAAGATAAAAAATTTGTTATAGAAAAACGTATGGTTATACAGGCAGACTTTGATAGAAGTAAACTTTATGCCCTCAATGATCTAACAATAATTACACGCATTCCAGGCAGGGCAGTTGAATTCTCTGCAACAATTAACAAAGAGTACCTCAGTCGATTTATTGCTGATGGAATAATTATTGCTACACCAACAGGTTCAACAGCATATTCATTAGCGACCGGTGGACCAATGCTCCTTCCGCACACTGAGGCGATTATCGTAACCCCTATTGCCCCACACACGCTCTCAGTCAGACCAATGGTATTACCGGCGCAAAGTCTTGTAGAAATAAAAGTTGGAAAAAAGGGCAAGGCAATATTAGTGGCAGACGGTCAGCGCAGCAAAGATATCACGAAGAACCAGGTTATAAAATTTAAAAAATCGCACTATTGTGTAAAGCTCATAAAACCAGTCCATACAACATTCTTCAACACGCTCCGTGAAAAGATGAAGTGGGGAGGTAGAGAGGATGCTTAAGGTTTTAAGGGTTAAAAATTTTGCATTAATGAAAGATTTGACAATAGATTTTGACAAAGGATTAACAGTTATCACAGGAGAAACTGGTGCGGGAAAGTCAATGATTGTAGAGGCAATCGCAACTTTATCGGGCAGCCGGATGGAGGATGTCCTAATTCGAAGTGGTAAGAACTTTGCTGAAGTTACTGGAATTTTCGAGGTAAGACCATCGGTGACGGAAAAGTTGGTCAATTCAGGAATTGAAGTTGACAGCGATTTGATAGTAAGAAGAAAGATCGAACGAAATAAAAGACAAAATGCATATATAAATGACCAAATTGTTAGCCTCAATTTACTCAAAGAACTCGCCCAGGAAATGATTGACCTCATTGGTCAATATGAAAACCAGGCATTGCTTTATGCAAAAAATCATCTATCACTTCTGGATTCATTTACTTCCCTCGATGATTTGAAAGCAGAATATAATAAAAATTATGGTGAATACATACAACTACAGCGCAGATTAGAAAATCTGCTCGAAACAATGAGGCAAAAAGATGAAAAGATAGACTACTTAAAATATCAAATTACTGAAATTGAAAAGGTAAATCTACAACCAGATGAAGAAGAAAAATTAATTTTAGAAAAGGAACTTCTCTTAAGCACTGAAAAACGTTCTCTTCTATCGACGCAGATCATAACAAATTTATATGAAGCCGATGGCTCAATGATTGAAAATCTGGCTAAGGTAAAAAGGCTTTTTGACGACCTTTGCAAATACGACAATAATTTAAATGAAATGAATGAAAGGCTGGAAGTGTCAATCTCATCGATTGATGATATTTATCGTGAAATCAGCAGTTATCAAAGCCAAATTGAGTTCTCGCAGCAAAAAATCGATGATGTGCTGGTGCGATTGGATACAATAAATAAAATCAAAAAAAAGTATGGAAAAACACTCAGCGAAATCAATAATTTCCTGAGGAGTATAAAAATGGAATTGATACTTATTGAAACCCGGGATGAAGAAGTAAAAAAAATAAGAATGCGTGTAGCGGAAGTTGAACAAAAAATTACCAAACAGGCTGAGGAACTTTCATCGCAACGGCGCAAGGCTGCTGTTTCTTTAAAGAAAAGAATTTTAGAAATTCTAACACAACTTGGAATGAAAAAAGCTGATTTTGAAATTAGATTAACAAATAAAGATATTGGTGAAAACGGCAAGGATGATGTTGAATTTTACATCTCAACAAACCCAGGTGAAGAATTAAAGCCATTGCGTAAGATTGCATCGGGTGGTGAAATTTCACGAATTACACTCAGCTTTAAAACACTATTATCCGACGTCGACAGAATACCAACTATAATATTTGATGAAGTTGACACTGGAATCGGCGGCAGAATTGCCGAAGCAGTGGGTAGGCTTCTGGCAAAAGTCAGCGAAAAACATCAAATCATCTGCATAACACATCTCCCACAAATATCTGTGTTCGCAGCTAATCATATCCTTGTAAAAAAAGAAATTAAGGGTAAAGAAACATTTACCAGAGTAGTAAAATTAGATGAAGAGATGAAAAAATTGGAAATTGCAAGAATGCTTGGTGGTCAAGAAATCACTGAAAAAACTATGGAACATGCTGCAGAATACTTACAAAAGGGTCAGCACAAATGAGTTCAGGACATCAATATTTTCAGTCTCCAGGAGGGAAATGTAGCTGATTATTACTCTATGAAAAACAAAGATCAAACAATTACAATCTCCAATTTCATCACCCTATCAAGACTCGTAATGCTGCCGTTTATAATCTATTTTTTACTACAGAACCAACGCATAACTGCCTTCATTATTATGCTGATATCCCTGCTTTCTGATACAGCCGACGGCTATCTTGCAAGAAAACTACATCAGGAATCCGAAACAGGAAAATTTCTTGATCCTGTATGTGATAAAATTTCACTCGTCGTTATTCTAATTACACTCTTATTGATCAGATCAATACCCTTATGGGGTGTCATAATAATCGTGCTGCGAGATATTTTAATTCTACTTGGTAGTTTCTTTATATTAAAATATAAATCTAAAGTCTTAAAGTCTAATGTCTTAGGTAAAATTACAGGGTTTATACTGGGTGCAATTATTCTCGCATTTACTATAAACTTACAACAATTAGGAAATATTTTGTTGTACCTCAGTATACCTGCAATAATTGGATCGTTCATAATCTATTTAATTAGATATATTAATGTAATGAAAGGAGAAAAATGAAACCGATTTTCTTTACAAAAATGGAAGGTTCGGGTAATGATTTTTTGTTACTTGACAATCATAATGGATTGATAAGCGAAACTGCTCCCGGACCAGCGCTGCCAGAGTTTGTAAAAAGATTGACAGATCGTCGTTTAGGTGCCGGCTCAGATGGTGTGCTGCTTTTGGAACAATCAAAGGACTTTCCATTCAGGATGAAATATTACAACCGGGATGGAAGCATAGCAGCACTTTGTCTTAATGGTGCGCGATGTATTGTCAGTTATGCATATCGGTCAGGACTAGTAAACAATAAAGGCAAATTTTTATCAGATTCAGGACCAATAGGATTTTATTACAAAAATGGCAATGTAAGCATTGAAATTCAACCACCGATTGATATTAAATTGAATTTCAGTTTTACGTTAAAGCGAAAAAAGTATCGCGCCAATTTTTTAAGGCTCGGCGTTCCGCATTGTGTAATCTTTGTTGACTCCTTTGATAAAATTGATATTAAGGAACTGGGACGCGCAATTCGTGAACATAGAACATTTAAACCAGACGGCACCAACGTCAATTTTGTCCGAGTAGAAAATAACTGTCTTTTTGTACGAACGTACGAACGTGGTGTCGAGGATGAAACGCCTTCTTGCGGCAGCGGAGTTTTGGCATCAGCCTACATTGCAACAAAGCTATTTATTGCCGAATCACCGGTAAGCTGCAAAACCAAAGGCGGAGAATTACTGGCTACAATAAAAGATAAACTCTACATTGAAGGACCGGCAAAATATATTTATGACGGAGTTTTCTACCTTTAACAAGTTAAAAGGCAAAACCTAAAATTATAGAAGTTAAAAGGAAAAAATAGTAGGGACACGCCATGGCGTGTCCCTACAGAATTGGAAAGTCGAACATTTTCAATTTGAAACGGTATTAGTTTTTCAAAAACTTTTTGATTTTAAAAATGTAGTTGCTACACAAAAAAAATGAATTAGTATATCACTTGACTCTTCTAAAAAACCCAGAGATATCAGGGACCTCCCATTGTGTAGGGCAACCAATAAGTTCGATACCACCAATTCCCCCAAATCTACCCCAACCAGCATAAGCATTGTGAAAGAGACTCAAACTCGCAGACGGATATGTTTTAATATATACTGTATCGCCTCCTTGGTGAACCACCCATTTATTAAAAGCAAATGCACCGCCAATTTCATGTATCTCACCCATGCGATTATGTGGAGTTATCATTTCATTTTGTGCATGAGGAGAATACACTACAGGAGCACAATTTAAGACGAAGATTGAAATAATAACTACTAGAGCGAGAAAAACATGTTTTGTCTGAAGCTTGTAACTACTTCTGGTCACATTTCCTCCCCTTCTGATTATAATAAAAAAAAGTGTAAATCAACACCGGTTCTTATGTCACACCTCATTTGTTAAGAACTTGTTCAATCCTCGTCAATGCCCATTTAAGTTCTTTCTTTTCTATTATAAGTGGTGGGGCAAAACGGACCACCATTTCATGCGTCTCTTTAGCAAGGATTCCCAGTTTCATCAATTGTTCACAATATTTTCTTGCTTTCTTTGTCAATTCAACACCTATGAGTAACCCCTTTCCCCTTACATCTTTGATAATCGGGCTCTTTATTTTTCGCAGCTCTTTCATAAACCAGTTTCCGAGTTCATATGCCCGTTGAGCCAGTTTCTCTTTAACGATTACCTCAAGCGCTGCAATACCTATTGTTGATGCTAAAGGATTGCCACCAAATGTAGAACCATGGTCACCGGGATGGAAAACATTCATAATATGATCATCACACAGGATTGCTGAAACTGGATAGAACCCACCACTAAGTGCCTTACCAATAATAGTTATATCCGGTCTCACATTTTCATATTCGCAAGCGAATAGTCTACCAGCACGGCCCAGGCCCGTTTGGATTTCATCGGCAATAAATAGAACTTCATTCTTTTTACAGATATTATAACATTCTTTAAGATAACCTTTGTCCGGAATGATAACACCGCCTTCACCCTGGATCGGTTCGACAAGAAAACCAACAGTATTTTTGTTTATTGCCTTTTTTAATGCCTGGGGCCTATTATATGGAATCATTTTAAAACCTGGGGTAAAAGGACCAAAACCATTCTTATATTGAGATTCCGATGAAAAACCTACTATAGTCGTTGTCCTGCCGTGAAAATTATTTTCACAAACAATGATTTCAGCCCGATTCTTTTTTACTTTCTTTTTATAATATCCCCATTTTCGTACCACCTTGATTGCAGTCTCTACAGCCTCTGCACCTGAGTTCATTGGGAGTGCTTTTTCATAACCAGTTAATTTGCACAATTTCTTTAAGAATAAACCCAGCTGTTCATTATGAAAAGCCCTTGATGTCAAGGTAATTTTTTTTACCTGATTATTCAATGCCTTCACTATTCTTGGATGGCAATGTCCCTGGTTTAATGCTGAATAGGCACTCAACATATCGAGATATTTCTTGCCTTCAACATCCCATACCCAAACACCTTTTCCTCTGGTTAACACAACAGGTAAAGGTAAATAATTATTTGCACTAAATTTTTCTGTTAATTTAATGTATGCTTTATTCGTCTTCATTGAAACTCCGTTTCAAATGATTACAGAGATTTTTTGAAGATTACAGCGATTATATTTATCTCTGTAATCGGTTTGTATCGCCGTAATCAAGGGTTTTTAAAACCCTTCTATTATACAAAGATTTTCTGCTTTTTCAAGAGAGTCTATCAGAAAAACACAGATTCTATGCCGTCACAGATTTTTAAATTATAAGGTTTTAATATTCAGTAATCTCTCTGTATTTAGATTTTGAATCTCACGACGAGCACACAAAGGCCGATCGATAATACAAGTACAATGATTGTAATGATTTTACCTACATTAAAATATGGCGATATGTATGCAAATACAACATCGTGTTTACCAGGTTTTAAATACACTGCCCTGAACGTATAATTAGCCTGATAAAGTTTGCTTTCTTTGCCATCTACAAAAACCTTCCAGTCCGGATGCCAGTTATCAGTTAACACCAAAAATCCCGGATAAGAAGATTCAGCTATACAGGTTATCTTATTTGCTGAATATTCAGCAATTTTTGCCTCGACTAAAGGAAATCCCTCTTCCGGATGCGGAACTCCTGGGTTTTCTTCAATCACCACAAATTGCCGTGGATCAAAATCTTTTGTTTTTAAAACGTCTAAAATTTCTGATTCCTCCAAAACCCGATAATCAGAAACAATATAGGCACGCGGCAAAAGACTATCATTTACATATACAGAATACCTGCGACCCCTCAGTCCAGGGGTAAACCTTGATATGTAATTCCTTATTTCCTGAATAGCTCTCTGTGTCTGCATATCATATTTCGAAATATCTTCGGGTAGATTTGGTGCAATAATATATTTTATATTGAGCATGTCCAAAAACTTTGGATATTGGATAAGATTCAAAGGGTTAAACATCACACTTGTACCGGCTCCGATGAATTCCTGGTAACGCCGGAGCGGATTTGGAATATACCCACCCGCACTCTGGATATTGTGATATAAAAGGTATAAATCTGTTGCATGGTCATACCACAGGGTTGGGAAAACACGAAATACACTCCTATCTTTATTTAGGAATCTCACCACATCATCAGCTGCATAATAGACTTTTGGTGCAGGAGCTGAAGGTAGATACTTAGCAACAAGGGGCAATTGGTCTATCAAAGTTATGGCAATGGCAGCAATAGCAAAAATCCACACTTTTACCTTCTGCTTCATAGATAAAAAGACCATAACGAGGATAATGACAAGAAATACCAGGCTGCGCCATATTCCGCTGATAAATGCAGAAAAGTTAGCACTAAGCTTTGCTAATTTTGCCTCAGCCATTCTTGGACCTAATTCAGAAATAAATCTGGGATGTAGTGATTCTTTCATTGACTGAATTATTGAGTCTCTACCAGCAGCACAGATGAGACCTGTTATTACAAAGGTTGCAAGTAGTATGCCACCGATAATATAAAATTTCTTTCTAAACCGAGCAGTTTCCTTTTGTTCACGCTTTTTTACAAATATGTTTTCGAAACCTATTGAACCAAGGACAACAAAACCAAAACTGATAAGAAAAAATGCAAGAGCAGGTGCACGAAAGAGCCGAAAGCCTGGAATGATTGTATAAAATATTCTAAAAAATGGCGTATGCCCACCAAGCACAACAAAGAAAACAACGATAATTCCCAGAGTATAGAATTTGACATAAGTTTTTTTCCAATAAAGGATAATAGTAAATATGGCAAATATTACAGATAACAACCCAAAATATTCAAGGTGGATTTTAAAATGGCTAAATCCCCAATAGTTATCTAATAAACCTGAGTAGGTGGGAATAACTAAGTCGATTACCTCAAGCGGCGGCATAGACCATGATGTAGCATACTCATAGCCACGTTCAACACCACGTGCTGCAGTTCCTAAGCCGCCAAGAACAGGTAGCCAGACTGCTGCCATAAGCAAACAAATAACTGCTACTGTACACAACCCACAACCAATTATTTTTATATAATCCTTCCCCGAATTTTCCTTGCGATGCACTATCAAGTAATAAATAACATATCCAAGAATAAACAACAACCCGTAATAGGTTATTTGAAAATGTCCTTCATAAAAAGCAAACGATGTTGCAAAAGCTGTCAGGATAAAATACAGTAATTTCTTTGATTTTAGAGCACGATGAATAAAGAAGAGCATCAATGGAAACATTGCAACACTTGCAGCTCTTCCAGTATGTCCCGCATTGGGTGTGGTTGCCAAATTACCAATAAACTGATAAATAACCGCGCCGACTGCTGCGGTATATTTAGATAATCCTATCTCTTTGAGATATAAGTACGTTCCAAGACCCGCCAGGAAGAAAAAAAATATGAATGTAACGGCGAGAGTGACTTGCGGTTGTATGATCTTTTTTAATTGGGCAAGCGGCGCTAAGGGACCTCCCACAGGAGAGCCAAGTACTGGAATTCCGCTAAAGACATGAGAATACCATAAAGGCATCTCTCCTTGTTCAGCAGTCCACTTTTCAAAAGGATAGCCACCGATCAGATAATCCGAGCCTGCAATCATCTTATCTGAATTAAGGAATGACGCAAAATAGATCAGGGGAAGGATTAACAGTAACACAATAACAATCTTCTCCCAATGAACCTCTATGAAATTCGGTTTATCTTGTTTTTGTGGAGGCTTCTTAGACTTATGTTTTTTGCTCATCTTAAGTGTCTAAGTATAAATATTTTCGAAGAATAGTCAAGAATATATTGAGATTGTTCAAAATACAATCTCAACGATTACAGTGATTTTGTATTGTAATTATTGGCTATTGTCCTTCAGATTACTCAACCTTTTTACCAGTAATCCTACAAAGAATATGACTATCTCAAATAATGTTATCCAGATGCGGGCAATAAAACTTATTGCAATTGCTAAAGGTGCAGGTAAAATAGGTGACAAAAGTAGTGTCATCATACCTTCTCTAACACCCAGCCCACCTGGAGCAAAGATTACCACAAAACCAGTCATCCAGGACAAAGTATATGCGGCTGATAACGTAAATATTTTTGAGATGGGCATCGGATAAATCGCGTTGATCACAAAATAGAACCCGATGATTTGCGCAATCCACAGTCCAAAAAAGTAGATTGATAATTTAAGAATTTGGGAATAAGATACGGTAATTTTGATGTTAGGTTTTTTTAAAATCTTCAGAAGAAAATTAACAACCCGAGAAAGAATATGAGGATTCAAGATAATAATTGCTATAACGAGAAGAATTAAACAAATTGAAAGATTAGCAAAACTGTAATTACCTACCATAATTACCGAAAGCAGGAAGATAATACAACTGCTGATAATCAACAAACATGTTTCCAAAATCATACTCACTGCTAAGTTTTTACCACTCATCTTTTCTTTCTTGCCGACATATACCCTTCCTACCATATACCATATGCGGCCAGGTAAATACTTGGCTATTTGCGTTGTTGATATCATCCAGCAAGATTGAGTAAGAGATATAGAGCTACCTAACATACACATTGTTTTTTGCCAACTCTTACTGTAACTCAAAAAATGGGCTGCCAAGGCAAAGAAAGAAATAACCAAGAACCACATATTAAAGTGTAAATCATCAAAGGGAATTTTGGACCAATTCCCTACAAGGTTTTTGATAAGAAATAGGAATATAATTGCTACAACGAGTAAGGACAATAGCCTTTTTACTGTTTTTTTCACACTGAGGATTTACTGTCGTCTACAGATAAAAACGAATTGATATGCAAATAATACAGGAAGAGCAATTGTAAATTTCAAAAGCAGTCTTTTGAGAACACCTATCGGCTTTTTGTTCTTCAATATCTTAGGGCCTATATCCTTCCTGATCTCTTTAACGTCCAGGTTGTGTTTTTGAATAAATCTTGCCCATTCACCCAGGGTTGCTAACATCTCTTGTGGCTGTTCTGTACCTTTGTACAATTTGACCTTATTTAACACCCAGTAAGAATTTGGTACAACAAGTAAAATCTGACCACCTTTTTTCGTAACCCTTTTTATTTCTTCTAAACCCTTAGCAGGCGAGGAGAAATGTTCAATCGTACCTAATGAAGAGATGAGATCAAAAGTCCCATTCTTGAAAGGCAGTTTTTCGCCATCCGCAACTAAAGTTGTGATTGTTTGAGGTAGGATATTTTTAGATAGATATATAGCCTTCTCAGAAATGTCAAAGCCAACACATTTGATTCCTTTATTAAAGCAATATCTCAAAGCCCAGCCTACACCACATCCTACATCAAGGGATATGTGAATCCTGCTAAAATCAACATGTTCGAAAAATCGCTGCAGCCGTTTCTGGTCAATTACTTCGACGTCTTCATCAAAGTGGTATTCTTTCTCGTAAAATTCACGGCCAGTATTCATGTCAGTCTGATTATAGGTTAAAAATGCACATTGTCAACACAGTCAACTTAACACATAATCTTAAGCAGGTTGACATTCTTATGTAGATGGATAGAATTATTATAACTTTTGGAGGTAAAAATGATGAGAAGAAATACCTATTGTATAATCGCAGTCCTGCTATTTATTCTACCAATTGCGGTATGTGGCGCGAAGCGAGAAGTTGATTTACTATCTCGTGAATATGCAAAATTCATTCAAGGATATCCAGGCGGTGCAGAGGATTTTCCCTATGAAACCCGGCAGCTTCACATTTCTATTGCCTTTAAGTTAGCAGAGATAGGTAATCTTTATTCAAAGATAGATAGAGATCAAGATGCGGTCGTTAAATACGAAGAAGCTCTTGCGCATTATGCTACTGGCGACATTTACTATGGGTATGCGAATAGTCTCTATGAGGTTATGCATTTGGATAGCGCTCTTTTATCTTATAAAATTGCTGGAGCTCTGGGTTACGAAATAAATGAGCATATATATTACCAGATTGCAAGAATATATAGTAGATTGGAGAAAAAACAACTTGCCTTTGAGTATTTAGATATTGCAATTATGAATGGTTTTAGGGATGAAAATCAGCTTCAACAGGATCCTGACCTTGAATTCGTTCATTCACAACAGGAATGGCATGAATGGTTTAAGCAAAGAAAAGCACTTTTTCGTCCTCCAATATCTAATCTCAGAAGTTGGTTGGTTACAGAATATCCTTTTGACGGAAATGCCCACGATAATAGTGGAAATGGGCATCATGGTACAGTATATGGTGCTACTTTAACGAATGATCGATTTGGTGCTTTGAATAGCGCCTTTTATTTTGATGGAATAAACGATTTTATTGAAATCGGTCACTTGCCCACTATTAAAGAATCTAATGAAGTAACAATTTGCTACTGGTTTTCATTAACCGATCACACTGGTTTTGATGTTTGCGGTTACATCTCAGGTTATAGGAAAAAAGCACTTAGGCTCGGACTGGATCCTCAGAGACATATCTTCATTAATCCTGGGACACATACTGATATTCATTCCAGTAATGTAACTTTCAATTTGCAGACGTGGTATCATTATGCAATAACCGTTAAAGGTGGTGAATCTGTGCGCGTATACGTGAATGGGAAAATGGTTTTTCAGACGTCTAGTGGAGTTCCAGATATACTTGAAGATCCACCTTGTTTTTCTATTGGCGCAGGCAATGAATTTCTTATAGGTAGAAGTAGGGCTCATTATACAAATGGAATTATTGATGAATTCCAGATCTATAATCGTGTATTATCAGAAGATGAAATTGAACATTTCTATAATTTAACAAAAGCCAAATAGCTCGTTAGAGGAGAAATAGGGTCAAATCATCTCGGTATACTCGATACTTTCAGCTACACTCTTTATAATATCCGGAGAGGCCCGCTATTTCAAGTAGCTTCTTTACATCCCTTAAAAAGTGGTAACGATGTGTGTTAACGTTTGTAATTTTAACTTGACTTCTAAAAATTGCTCCATATAATATATACGGAAGTAAATTTATGAAACCCAAGATTTTATGTATTTGTGTGTTATCTATACTAACCTTGAGTTTCTCGCAGAACCTCTGGATAGAAACCACACAAGAAGATTTCTCAGATGGCATCTATGAAAGGAATATTTATGCATCGCATCGCGATGACGGCACAATAGAATTTGCTCCACACTTTGACTTAAACAATGATGGCTATATTGATATTGTCACGTGTGATGGCGGTGGCCCATATGTAACAATCTATTGGGGCAGCAGTTCAGGATATGACCCTGGTAATATCACTAAATTCCCATCAAGCGGAGCAGGTAATTGTGAAGTCGCTGATTTAAATAATGATGGCTATCCAGATTTTATAGTAACCCATATTAATTCTGATTCAAGACTGGCAATATATTGGGGATCTCTCACAGGCCCATCACCAGACAGTGTTTTCAATATCTGGATTTCACCATCAATTCCGAATGAAGTTTCTTATGGCGCAGATTTAGACAAAGATGGGTATCTCGATATTGTCATCGGGACCTACCTTGATTTAAATACCGGAGCGATTTTCTGGGGAGATTCAACTGGGTATTCACCCTCAAATAGAACAGATCTACCAACCTCATTTGGTAGTCACAATACTGAGGTTGCTGATTTAAACAACGATAATTGGCTCGACATAATTTTTGTAAATGGGTACTCTTCGCAAAACTATATTTATTGGGGTAGTTCAAGTGGTTATTCAGTTGGCAATATGACAAGCCTCGCAGCACCAACATCGAATCCACATGGTTCATCTGTTGTGGATTTGAATGCCGATGGCTATTTAGATATTGTATTTACGTCGACTTATGGTTCTTCAAGCTATCTTTACTATGGTAGTGCAACTGGATATCAAACATATCAAACGCTTAACACAGGCTCTACTTATGGCGGTTCTGCTGTATGTAATATGAATAACGATGAGTATTTAGATATCGTTTTCTTTAGAGGATGGCCGAATGCACTCAACCTGTTATATATTGGGGGTCTTCCACAGGATATTCAGATGCCAATAAAACTGAAATCGGCTACCCAATTAACGGAAGCGGTGGATTTGTAGCAGATTTAAACGGAGATAATCATTATGATATCTTTGTAAACAGCCGCAGTTCAGTAAGTCCAATATTCTGGGGTCCCAATTACACTACCAGCACAGACTTACCAGTTAATAATGACCACCATGCATTGTTCCGCGAAATCGGCAACGTATATAATCGTGAATATTATGATGATTATATTTCTTCAGTCTTTGACGCGGATGAGGAAGTAGATTGGGAAATTGTTGAGTG
>Ga0209986_10002522_pt1 | contig 16676 bp, 15 predicted proteins | sample BlataG_FD_183168 | JGI IMG/M metagenome (GOLD analysis project Ga0209986, IMG submission 183168) | Deep subsurface microbial communities from Black Sea to uncover new lineages of life (NeLLi) - Black_00105 metaG (SPAdes) (version 2) | ecosystem: Environmental > Aquatic > Marine > Oceanic >...
TGGAACGCTTTTCACCCAATAGGAGATTGTATTTGGAGGAACCAGTCCAATCGGTATGCCCGGCAATTTCAATCACCGAACCGAGGTGCTCTTCCATCTTCTGGCCGGCTTCGTTCAGAATAGCTGCCGCGCCCTCATTGATCTCATAGCTGTCAAAGTCATAATTAATCACGCCCGACCAGATAATCTGGTAATTTTCAAACCCTTTGGCCTGGTTGATGGCCATGTCGGTTTTGTCGGACAACTGCTTGGCCAGCGACTGGAGCTTGGCGATTTCGCCGGCGTTAGCGTCAGTCTGGTCCTTCAGGGCTGTGACTTTGGAATCCATACGCGCTTCCGACTGACTGATTTGCTCCTGAACAAAATCTTTGTTCACGCCGCAGCCCGCCGCAAACAAGGCTAAGACCGCAACAACAATCCCTGTCGTTCTCATCATCGATCGTTCCTTTCTCATAATGATTACACCTCACCTCATCTTCTCATCATTTAGCGCCTACATTAAACCCCACTAACTTTTTGAAGGCAACAAAAAAATATTGAAAGAATTCTTTGTTCGCGCAGACAGGTGGGCATCAGAGGCATATTTATTGTCTTCATAACGCGTAGCGGCGGGCCTTGTGTCCGCTGAGACTAAGGGCTCATTCCTGGGGCGACGCAAGGTCACCCTCTACGCGAGAAAACAACTCGCAATTTCACGCGCCGTCACGAATCCCTTCGTGACGGCTACATTGGTGCAGTCAGGAAGGGATTCCTGACTGCGCATAAAGGGCGGGGTGGCCCACCGCTTGCCCGTCGCGGGCCGGGCCTTTGACCGGCGGTGGGTTTATAATTTTTTCATTGCTTGACCGCCCCGGCCGTGATTCCGGAGACAATCTGTCTCTGCATGATAATAAACAGGATCAAAATAGGCAGCACCGCTACCCCCGAACCGGCCATCAAATGCTGCCAGTCGATCGCCTGGTGACCCTGGTACAAGGCCAATCCTACCGGCAGCGTGCGTACGTCGTCACTTGAGGTCAAAATGTAAGGAAACAGGAACGAGTTCCAATTGGTGAAAAAAACCTGTATGGCTAGTACAGCTAAAGCCGGTTTGCACAGCGGCATGACGATCTTCACCAGGATGCACAGCTCTCCGGCGCCGTCAAGGCGGGCCGCTTCTTCCATCGAAGGTGGGATCGAATCAATGTACTGCTTGACCAGGAATATCCCTATCGGATTGACCAGCCAGGGAAGAATGAGCGCCCAGTAACTGTCGTACAGACCCGTTTTGACCATCAAGATATACAGCGGGACAATCAGGATGTGGGCGGGGATCATGAGAACCACAATAACCGTCATAAAAAGGAGCTTGTTATGAAGGTACTTGTACCGAGCCAGAGCATAGGCGACCATGAAGCAAAACAGGATATTCCCGACCGTGACCGTCACCCCGACAAAGAGGGAGTTGAACAGGTAACGCCCCATATTGTGCGTCAAAAAAAGATCACGGTAATTGGCCAGGGTGAAGTCGGCATTAAAAATCCGTCCGATATCGATACTCCCCCCGGCGCTCATCAGCGACACGCGAAACATCCACACCAGTGGAAAGACCATAATTGCCAGCAGTATGACCAAGACCAGGTAGTTGAATGCAGAAAAAACCTTGCGTCTCACCACAGCGCCTGCCTCCGTCTGAGCAGTAAAAACCACATAGCCGAAAAAAGAGCAATGATGACGAACAGGACATAGGCCGCCGCCGAGGCATAGCCGCTTTTGAATCCGGTGGTCAGGCCGGTCTCGTAGATAAAGTAGACCGCCGTGGAGGTGTCGAACTTTCCTTTGGTCATCACGAAAATCTCTACAAAGACCTGGAAGGACTTTATCGAGTTGATGACGAGGATAAACAGAGCCACCGGCCTGAGCAGGGGCAGCGTGATCGAAAAGAGCCGGCGGACAGCGCCCGCGCCATGAATCTCAGCCGCTTCATACAGCTCCTCAGGTATCGACTTCAAACCCGCCAGAAAAATGAGCATGTAATATCCCACCGACATCCAGACGTCCATCGCCATAATGGAAAACAACGCTGTTGCGCTGTCATAAAGGAAACCGTTTTCCGGTGGGGTCAAACCAACCAACTTAGCTAACAGAGCAACATAGCCGCCGCGCTGGTACAGGTTGGTGAATATGAGGGCGATAACCACCATCGAAGTTATCGAGGGCAGAAAATAAGCAGCGCGGAAAACACCCCGCCCTTTGAAACGGCGGCTGACCAGCAAAGCCATGCTGAGCGAGAGAATAGTCGTAACCGGTATGGTGCCGAGGACGAAAATGAAGGTGTTTTTTAACGCTTTGATGAAGTCCTGATCCGACAGCAGCGCGCGGTAGTTAGCCAGCCCGACCCACTGGTAGTCTTTGACAAGTAACCGGAAATCGGTAAACCCCATGACAAACGAGATCACAAGGGGAAAGAGCCAGAATACGGCCAGGGTCAACAGCCAGGGGAGAACTAAGGCCAGCGCCGTTGACCGGGAGGGTTTCATTTATTCTTGAGCTCGTCAATTTTCAGACGGGCCCGTCGCAGCGGTTCCGCCACCAACCCGGAGCCGAACAGGGCGTCCTCGACAGCTCTTTCAATGGCATCCTCCATGTAAACCCAGTCGGGATCAACAGGTGGATGCTTGGCTGACCTTATCTGTTTGATAAACGTCTGGAGGTGGTCGTTCGAGGTGAAATACGGGTCGCTCTGGGCGGCAATGCTCGAAGGGTTGGCGGAACGGTTGGCTTTGCAGAAAAGAATCTGGTTTTCCGGTGAAGTAATAAAGTCAATAAGCTTCATAGCAGCCTCTTTGTGCCTGGAAGCCTCGTTAATGACTAAAAATTCACCGCCGAGGAATGACTTGCCGGGAAAATTCAGCCCCGGGATAAGAGTTGAAACGAGGTTGATTTGACGGTTTTCAAGTTCAATCCGTTTCAACAGCCAGTCGCCGGAGATGATAAAACCGATCTTGCCATCGAGAAAAGCATCCTCGATACCACGCTGATTAGACACGTAGCCGCAGGAATCATGCAGTTCCTTGTACAGCCTTAGAGCGTTAATAGCTTTCTCGGATGAGAGAACACAGTACTTGTTGTCGTCGGTAAAAATTTGTGCCCCGTACGACCAGAAAAAGGGGAGGTACTTTTTGTACAGTCGGTGCTTCTCAGCAGTGTTCGACCCCCAGCCGTAAACATTCTCCCCAAGGGCGTTGATTTTGCGCGCAGCCATTTGGAGTTCAAACGTCTTGATCGGGACCCAATCGCTGTTGTATCCAGCCCGTGTCAGCAGGTCACGATTGGCAAACAGAACTCTCGTTCCCAGTATCCACGGTTTGGCGTACACCTTATCCTGGTATGTGGCCATTCCCCACCCCTGGAACTCGGCACTGTCAGGGGCAATTTCATCGGCGATATCAACCAGGTGGCCGTTGGCGGCAAACTGGGCAATCCAGTCAGAGCCAAGCTCAACAACATCCGGCCCGGTGCCGGAGGCGAAAGCGATGACGATCTTTTCGTGGCCGTTGGCCCAGGTAAGGTCGGTCAACTTCACCTCGATATCAGGATTGGCCTTTTCAAACTCGGCCACTATTGCCGAAATCGCAGGTTTGATATTTGGGTCGGTCCAGAATTGCCACCAGTGGATGGTCGTCGCTGCCGAGACGTTAAGACCAAGTAAAGCAAGAACTGTCATTACAAAGAAAGCGGTTGTTTTCATACTACCTCTCGATCGAGAATGTGAATCATATCCAATAAATAATGCCGGCCTCGCCGGGGTCAATGAAAAAATCTTTTTGTTGATCGAGGTGCCGGAGGCACGTTTTGTCCTTTCTATGCTCTGGCACTATGTTGCAGTGACGGCGTCTCAGGCCTCCCCATGGTTTGATGCTGACAAGCTCCCAACTCTGATCGCTGCCCTGATTTCTATAATCATCGTTCTGTACACCACCTATCACCGGTCGAGTCGAGAAAAATTCAAAATGCGCGAGATCGCCGGCCTGAAAGCTGTCGAAGAAGCTATCGGGCGAGCCACCGAGATGGCGCGTCCGGTCCTGTACACCCCTGGCTGGGGAGGGGATATTCAGCGCCCGACAACGATTGCCTCTATGAACTTCCTCAGCCACGTAGCAGGGAAGACGGCGGCGTACGATTGCACGCTTGTTTACCCTACTCATGACCCGGTTCTTATGGCTGTCGCTCAGGAAGTCGCGCGGGAAAGCTACGCGCGTGCCGGTTACCCCGACCGCTTCCGCTCCGAGAACATCTCATATGTCACCTCCTCGCAGTTTGGCTACGCTGCGGCTGTGGATGGCATTATCAGCCGCCTCAAGCCGGCATCCATATTCCTGTTAGGGACGTTCGAGGCCGAGTCGCTGATACTGGCTGAAACCGGCAATTCCGTCGGCGCCATCCAGATTGCCGGCACCGACTCGACCATCCAACTCTCTTTTTTCATTGTTGCCTGCGATTACACGCTTATCGGCGAAGAGTTGTTCGCAGCTTCCGGCTACCTGTCGGGCGACCGGTCAATCCTCGCCTCGGTCCGCGCTCAGGACATTCTGAAAGTGCTGATAGGGCTCCTTCTGGTGATTGCCGTCATCTGGAGTACAATTGATGCCCTGAGCGGCCATGCCGGCAGCGGCTGGTGGAGCTTCTGATGAATCGCAAAGTCGCCCTCGGTGTCTGCTTTATCTTTGGGCTGGTCATGTTCGCCCAGTACTTCTCCCAGCACCCAACCGCAAGGTCGGTTAACCAGGCCATACTGGAATACTGGCAGATCATATTTGCCTTCACCTTGCTGGTGGGGGTAGTGAGCGTGTTTAAGAACAACGTTGTGCAGATACGACGGGGACAAGACAGATCTTACCGCCTGATTACTCTAGCCGGGCTGGTGGCAATGCCGTTTCTGGCTTTCATCTGGGGTATCAAAGCTGACACGCCGTTCATGTGGGTCTTCGAAAACATTCAAGCCCCCATGCAGTCGACAGTCTTTGCGCTGCTGGCCTTTTTTGTAGCCTCGGCCTCCTTTCGCGGTTTTAGAGCCCGCTCGATACCGGCGGCGATACTGCTTCTCTCCGCCCTGATAATCCTCCTGAGCCGAAGTGCCATCGGCACTTTTATCTTTCCACAGATGACGGAGGTGGCAGATTGGATACGCAATTACCCCTCGATGTCCGCCCGGCGGGCTATCTTGATCGGCATCGGACTGGGGTCGCTGACGACGTCCATGAGAGTCATATTGGGAATTGAGAGAACCTGGTTGGGAGGGGGAAAGTGAAAAAGATCGAAACTCGGCACTGGACTTTCCTCGGACTGTTTGTCTGCATCGGGCTGGTCATGCTCAGTGACGTAAAGCTGGACATACCGGTATCTGCTCAAACCCGCAAGATGTACGATTTCATTGACTCTCTCCCCGCCGGGTCCGTCCTGATGGTCTCCTTTGACCACGAAGCTTCTTCTCTGCCGGAGATACGTCCTATCGGCCTGGTCATCTTGCGCCACGCCTTTTCCAAAGGGCATCGTCTCATTGGGGTGGCGTTGCTGGCCGAGGGAACCGTCATCGGCTATCGTCTCATGCTGAAAACAGCCGCCGAGTACGGAAGAGAGTACGGCAAAGATTACGTCTACCTCGGTTTCAAACCGCAATACATAGCGGCCATACTCTCCATGGGGGAGTCAATCCCCAGAACCTTCCCCCGGGATTACCTCGGGCGACCCTATGAGCAGTTCGCTCTCCTTAGAGAAGTGGACAACTATGACGATATTACGGCCGTGATTTCCATCACTGATGGTTCTCTCACAACCCACTGGATGGAGTATGGCGGTGCGCGCTACGGCGTGAGGGTCTTGTCGGGAATGACGGCTGCGATGGTGACCACTTTCGACCCATACGTCGCCTCCGGACAGATGCACAGCCTGGTGGCCGGACTTCGCGGCGCCGCCGAATATGAGCGACTTATCAACCGCAAGGGGGGAGGGGAGAGGGGGATGCTGGCTCAGACGACGGCTCACCTCTATGTGATCGGTCTGGTACTGCTCGGTAACGTGATCTACTTCCGGTCACGGCGAAAAAGGAAGTCAACATGAGTGACCCCGCCACAATTATTGCCGGCCTGTTGACGTTGGCCATTTTGTCGTTTTTGTACCGTGACAACCCGATCTACAAAATGGCCGAGTCCCTTCTGATCGGGGTCTCCATCGGTTATACTCTGGTCATTGTCTGGTCCAGCACACTGATGGACCTATTGTTCAAACCACTCTTTTCCGATGGACAGTACGCTCTCGTGCTGCCGCTGGTGCTCGGCCTGTTGATGTTCGGACGGTTCCTTGCAAAGACTTCCTCTCTCTCGCGCATACCCATTGCGGTCATGATCGGTTCCGGCGCCGGGGTAGCTATTCCGGTGATGCTCGAAGCCCGCACGCTGAAACAGATGTCGGCCACCGTGACCCCGCTGATTACGGAGTCCGGGTTCCCGGACGTGTCGGCAATCGTGGTCATCGTGGGTGTCTTAACGACATTATCTTACTTCTATTTCAGCCGCGAGCACAAAGGTGCGCTGGGAACTTCGGCAAAATTCGGCACATACTTTTTGATGGTATTCTTCGGAGCCACGTTCGGATATACGGTCATGTCGCGCATGTCCACCTTCATCGGGCGGATGGAGTTTCTACTGACGGAGTTTTTGCATCTGAGCGGATAAGTATTTGTAGGGCAGGAGTCCCTGGCTCCTGCCGACTGACGTCATGAAGTGTCCTCGCTGTAAATCGGCCCTGAAGGAAATGAAGCGCTCCTTTCACAAACGGCGCAAATGGATTTGCCCCAAATGCGGCCGCGTCCGATTTCAGGAGGTGAAACAGAGAACCAAGAAGTGACTTACGAGTGAGGTTCCGTACCCGGCGGACGTCCCGAGGCCGTCCAGGTCTGACCCTGTCGGGCTGTCCCACAAGTCACTCGTGAGCGTGGGCGGCAGATGTCCTCATCTGCCGCCTTCTGTTGACTTCATGAACGAGAGTTGTATCTTAAAGTATACAGAGCGCGGCGCACGGAGTATTCCGGTAGTCGATGGAACTTTCTAGGTGTAAGGATGAACTACATGAAGCCCGAAGAATACGAACTGTTTGTGGCTGAGCACTTCAGATCGCAGGGATACAGGGTCACAAGAACCCCCACGAGTAACGACTATGGTATTGACATAATAGCGGAATCAGACTCTGAAAAATTAGCGATTCAGGTAAAGATGTACGGTGGTACAACACGAAAGGTCAATCGGCAAATGATTATGCAGCTTCACGGAGCGGCTGCCTACGCAGATTGTGACAAGTCGATACTCGTCACTAACGGTGAGGTGTTACCAGATGCTCAGGAAGTTGCACAGGACCTGAACATTCACATTCATTACCTACCCGTTCCTCATGCAGGATATGACCAAACCGTCGGATCGGTGTCAGAAATATCTCAAACATCCACCACCGATATACTCACTTTCGACGATATCTGGCAGCGATATATCATCCCTTTGGAAGGCAGAACTATCCCATTAGCCAGAGGTCGTACAAATCGAATCCTCAAAGTCCACTGGGGCGGTATTGAGAGAGTCACATCTACCGGCCGGACAGGCAGAATCGAGATAGAGGTATTCCGATTTGCTGTAGACAAACTGCTGCGAAGTGGTTCGGTTTCGAGGGACGAAATCAATCAATTCTGTGTGAAGAGGGTTTCCTCCGGTGTCGTAGCAGTTTTGTCTCAAGTGCCGTTTTTTGTCCTAAGTACTACTACCCCCACAACCTTGCATCTGGTCAGAAGTGCCGAATCATCCAGTTGAAAGTCCAACCGCAGGTTCGACATCCACTGCCGATCCCACTCGCTCAGGTCATTGCACGTTCAGCATTTCTGTCAATTGGCCGATTACTATGTCTGATTTTTCCCTTGTTCCGTGCCCGGAGGACCTCCTCGTCCTCCGCGTCCCCTTGACCCGTGTCCAATAATCCGATATAATCAAGTGCGATATGCAAATAAGAGTAGGCACCTCAGGATACAGTTTTGAAGACTGGCGAGGGGAATTTTATCCCCAGGACATCGACAAGGGGAAAATGCTTGACTACTATGTCAGACACTTCTCAACGGTTGAAATAAACTCTACGTACTACCGTATCCCTCACCCGGCAGTCATGGTCAACATTGTCAAGAAGGCGCCGGCGAGCTTTGATTTTACGGTTAAAGTTCCCCAATCGTTGACTCACCGTCGAACAGATGTTGATAGCGACCTGGGCAAATTCACAGAGGCGATCAGGCCGTTCGAGGCGTCAGGTAAGCTGGCTGGACTGCTGGCCCAGTTTCCGTATTCCTTTAAGTTCAGCCCCGACGGTTTAGACTACCTCGCCACATGCCGCGAAGCTCTCTCCCCGCACCGCCTGTTTGTCGAGTTTCGCCATGATAGCTGGGTCAACCGCATCATGTATGACCGCCTGCAAGCAGAGCAGATCGGCTATGTCAGCGTAGATGAGCCACAACTGAGCGGGCTGCTGAAGCCTCACCTGGTGACAACGACTGATGTCGGCTACCTCCGACTCCATGGCCGCAACGCAGACAAGTGGTGGGACGGGGGCAGCCTGCGGTATGATTATAGTTACACCGCGGAAGAACTTGAGGTCTGGCAAAAGAAAATCGAAAATGTAAAGTACAAGGTTAAAAAGATGTATATCTTTTTCAACAATTGTCATCAAGGAAAAGCCGTCTCCAACGCTCAGCAATTCATGCGTCTCCTGGGGATATAAGAGTAACTCGTAGGCAGCCTCGCCACCTTTTTGTTGACGTGGCATATTCCTCCCATTATAAGTTAGACCTGTAAGGTGGAAAGTATGTATTGTACCTGAGACTGGACAACGTTTGCAAGGAGTTCGTAAGATGGATCAAGCATTAATAATGGCGGTCACATGTTTTTTGGCATAATCAACAGGAAGACTCTTCCGAAGGTATTGCTTCTGCTTGCTGGATTCGTCCTTTTTTCGGCCAATACGGTTTACTTTCTCGGAGCCGGCCAGACATCCTTCAAGACACCCCTTCGGACAACCTACCATTTTGATTTTGACAATGTCCAAAAGAAAGGTCCCTACCTGAATCTAAAGGCCGCTTTGCTGCTCAACTATGAGAACGGTGAGGTGCTGTATGCGAAAAACTGTAACCAACTTCGCTCAATTGCGTCCCTCAGCAAACTTGTCGCAGCAATGGTGGTCATCGACAAGGGAGTCGACCTTGAGAGGACAGAGAAGATCACCAAAAAAGACGCTCGCCGCTCGCGTCGTTCGAGATTGAGGGTAGGATACGAGCTGACTCTGCGCGACCTTTTGCACGCCGCTTTGATGAACTCCGACAACCGGGCCACCAAGACTCTGGCGCGGGCGACGTCGGGGTCAATCGAAGCATTTGTCAGGGAAATGAACCGCAAGGTCAAAAAGCTCGGTCTGAAGAACACCGTCTTCTATGACCCGACCGGCCTCGATGAGCGCAATGTTTCCACCGCTCACGAAGTGGCCAAAATCCTCCACTATGCCTATGAATACGATCTGATTGCCGAAATCACGGCCAAGAAAAAGTACCGGGTAAAAATCCTGAACAGGAAAAACCGCTTCCACCGCTTTTCCAACACCAACCGACTGGTCTTGTCGCCTTATAAGGTGCTGACGGGAAAAACGGGATACACAATTGCTTCCGATTACTGTCTCGCATCCCTGGTCAAGAATAAAAAAGGGGAGAGGCTGACGCTAGTCATTCTCGGTGTCCCGGGTGACAAACTGCGTTTCAAAGAAGCCCGCCGACTGCTCAAGTGGGGATTCAGAAACCTTTCGTAATTCTAATCAATCTGACTTTGAAGATAGCAGGTCGGGTTCCGCAGGCTCGCCTTGGGCGAGATAAGAAACCCGACATGTTTACTATTGACAAAGCATTGGTAAAATCATTTGGCAACGGCTCACCAACAGCTTATAATTGCAACTCAGGTAACTTAGTAACGTAGGTCAAAACCCCTGTGGTTTTGACGAGCTTGGTTAAGAGTTGCGTAGAATGAGCCTTATGACATCGCGTCCTTCCATACTTGTCGTCGGCGCCGGATATGTCGGTCTGGCAGCAGCCGTCTTCCTCGCCGATGAAGGTTACTCTGTGAGTGTCGTTGAGAAGAACCCGTACACGGTGGAGTCCCTCAGCCGTGGTCGCCTGCACTTTCGCGAGCCGCTGCTTCAGAAGAAGCTCAGACAAGTTCTCAAGAAGAAAAAGTTGCAACTCAATTGCCCCATAAAAAAGTTGTATCAGGAATCTCCGTTCATTTTTATTGCTATTGATTCCGCCAACCCAGTCACCGGCAAGATGAGAATGGCTGACTTTGAGAGAATGGCCCGCTGGATCGGCGACGTGAAAACAAAAAGCCCGCCCACGGTGGTTCTGAAATCGACCAATGTCGTTGGCTTCGCCGAAAAATTCCAGGGCTTGCTTAACAAAACCGCCTATGGCAGCCGCGTTCGCCTGGTCGTCAACCCGGAATTCCTTAGAGAAGGCTTCGCTTACGAAGATACGGCCCACCCGTGGAGAATCATCATCGGCGTTAACGAGAAGAAGGCAGCCGCTCCTCTGTTGAGGTTGTACGGGTCGGTTTACAGTAGATCAATACCAACAGTTGTCACCAACTGGAAATCGGCAGAGCTGATAAAGCTGGCTTCCAACGTCTATCTCTCTCACCGGTTGGCGTTTATTCATGAGATTGCTGACTTTACTCGAAATGAAGACCTTGATATAGAGGCCGTCAGGCAGGGGATAGGGCTTGACCCGCGGATCGGGTTGACATACTTCGAGCCGGGTCTCGGTTTTGGCGGCTCATGTCTGCCGAAAGATTGTCATCTTATCAACTCACACGAGACCGTTTCCAATTTCCAGTTCAAAACGGCGCGCACCGCGCTTGAGATTAACGAACGAATTCTCGACACGTTGATTGAACGTTTGCGAAGCAAGTTAGGACGGCTGAAAGGGAAGAAGATTGCCATCCTCGGCGCCGCGTTCAAACCGGAGGTCGATGACGCCCGCGGCTCGCAGGCGGTAAAATTGGCCCTCAAACTGAAAAGGCTTGGAGTAAAGGTAGCCTTCTTTGAACCTTACCTGAAGCAAACCGAAAAGCTGGCTGAAGGCAACTTTCCCCTGGCGGACAGTTTGGAAGCTGCCTTACAGGGTGCTTCGGCGGTCATTATCGGAACAGCGCACAAGCAGTTCCGGTCCGTTGAGCCGAAGTATATCACAAAGCTCGTAAAAAGGAGACTTGTCTCCGATTATTTTGGGATATTGAATCGCACCCGTTGGGAAAAGAAAGGATTTGAGTTTATCTAAATGGCTAAGACAATTTTATTGACAGGTTCGTCGGGCACGGTCGGGACTGCCCTCGCACAGGAATTAATAAGCAGGGGGTACGACGTCATCCCGTTGGACGTCAAGCACTCCCTGTGGGACGAAGAAATCGACCGCAAAACGGTCTTTCATGACCTGCGCCAGCCGCTACCCAGACAGCGCCTGCGGCGGCGCAAGAAACCCGATATGATTATCCACTTTGCCGCCAATGCCCGCGTCCACGATCTGGTTGCTCGCCCCCGCCTCGCCTGCGACAACTATCTGATGACGTACAACCTGCTGGAATATGCCCGACAGGAAAAAATTACCAGAATTCTGTTTTCCTCTTCTCGTGAAGTATACGGAGAGTCCAGAGCGGGGGAGAGGCGCAAGGAAGATGACATTACCCTTGTCAAGATCAAGGCCCCCTACACCGCCTCCAAATTCGGCTCGGAAGCCCTGCTTCACGCCTACCACGAATGCTACGGCATCAAGCCCGTCATTGTCCGGCTGTCGAATGTGTACGGCAGATATGATATCTCCGAGCGCGTCATCCCGCTGTTCATATACTGCGCCGTGCGAAATCGGGACCTCATCGTTTTCGGCAAAGAAAAGAAGCTGGACTTCACTTACATTGATGATTGCGTGGACGGATTAATCCAGATTGTCAAACGGTTTGACCGGGTCGCCGGGCTGACCTTTAACCTGTCGCGCGGAGTGGGGGAGAGGATCATCGAACTGGCCAAAATGATCGTGTCGCATTTGGATTCGGGCTCAAAAATCAAGATAGGAACCAAAAGAGTGGGGGAAATATCGTCCTTCGTTGGCGATATTTCATTGGCTCGCACGAAGCTGGGGTATTCACCTAAAGTATCACTAAAAGATGGACTGCCCATAAACATTGAATGGCACCGCCAGGCGACAAGGTCAGAGGCGATGCGAGTCTACCAGAGACAGCGGCGAAATCTCATCCGCCACGGCTGGGCCTGAGCTTAAAGCATTACTTTAACAATTGTGGGCGGCAGATGTCCACATCTGCCCCACCCTCGATAACGGGTCGCCCACAGCTCTGCTGTGGGTAGCCTCCTGTAATCTATAATGCAACCCTTCGCACAGCAAGCTGTGCGGTTCCCAACAGTCCGATAGGTCGAAAGCCCTGTGCTTTCAACATACTCGCTCAGCTTAAAGTAACACTTTAACGCGAAAACAGATTATACTTGAGTATACACCAGACCGCCCTGAGGCCGTCTCTCCAGCCGATCTTTTTCCCCTCGTCATACGTGCGACCGTAATAAGAGATACCGATCTCGTAAATCCGTACTCGCTTCCTGGCGATCTTGGCGGTTATTTCCGGCTCAAACCCAAAGCGAGGCTCCTTGATGTCGATCGACTGGATAATTTCGCGGCGGAAGACCTTGTAGCAAGTCTCCATATCAGTGAGATTGATATTAGTGAACATGTTGGAAAGCAATGTAAGAAACTTGTTTCCGACATAATGCCAGAAATAGACCACCCGGTGGGGACCACCGCCCTGGAACCGTGAACCATAGACCACGTCAGCTTTGTCAGCCAGTATCGGCTCAATGAGATTGGGATATTCGTTGGGATCATATTCCAGGTCGGCATCTTGAACAAGCACGATGTCGCCCGTAGCGACCTGAAAGCCGGCTTTGAGCGCGAATCCTTTGCCGAAGTTGCGAGGCTGATAGACGACCCGGTCGACCTGGGCTTCGAGTTTGTCCCTGATTAGCTCACGGGTGCCATCGGTAGAGTAGTCGTCAACAAGGATTATCTCCTTATCGGCCACGGGGGAGGCCTTGACCTGTCTGATGGTCTCCTCGATAGTGGAGACCTCATTGTAGATGGGGATGATAATAGAGAGCTTCATATGGCTACCGCCAATAACGTCCCATAAGATATATTATGTTAACCTACTCGTCACCACTCATTCACCTCAGCACTCCAACTCACCTGCTTCAGACTTCTGTACCCTTCTTAGGTCGTCCTTATAAATGCACAGGCAATCTTCAATTTCGTATGACTTCAACGCGTGAAATCCTCTAGGCAACCTACCTTTTTCAAGAGTGTACAATCTGTAATTCAGGCCTAAAGCTTTCGCTCCAGCCCGAACCCCCGCATGTAAATAAATGTGCTCCGGCTCAAGACTAAGATATGTCCCTATTCGAAGTGCCATATCGTATATGGTTAACTCACCGATTCCTTTTATATGGCCAATAGTCTCTTTTACCCTCGTATGAAATTGCAAAAACGTTTTACTATCCTCGAGATCTGCGCGCAATAGATTGTTTTTTGCTAACTGGAGAACTTCTCCCAAAATACGCCTTTGATGAGGGTGCCGCTTTCCACTTGGGAGTTTGGCAAGAGCTGCTTTTTCTATAGCCTTCGCTAAGCTCTTCTGCATCTTGTAAAACCGGAGTTCCTCAGAAATCCGGGGGCGATGAACTCTCTTGTAGTTCCTGACCACATCACCTATGGATCGGATCACTGTTTCTTTTTGCGACTTTACTCGACAAGAATATCGCCGACCTCCGCAAGTCCGCTGCCAAGTATTTCCGCTCATTTTAGGGTGCTCTTCTCAAACATTACACTGTACGACCGGCCACCAGGTGGGATGTTAAACTATTCCCACCCGTTGGGTGGGCTACCGGCTGTCACTTTTTATCTTTTAGTCCAATTGCCAAGCCTATCGTTGCAATTGCTATCACAACGAGCTGAGTCCAGAGCAGAGGAAACAAAATGTAACCGTCTGATGTAGCAAATATGAACTTATACCCCGTAAACTCTGCTCCTATTATCCCTCTATCTCCATACATATCATATGTAAGGTAGCCGCCCGGGGGAAATAGAAACGATACCAGTACAAGCAGCGCTCCACAACACAGGACAATTCTTTGCTTCCTATTCAGCATTGAACACCTCCTACTCCAACGTTATCCCTTTCTCGTTCGGTCGGGTCTTACTCGCCCTTGGCGAGTGTGACCTGACCGTTTATTTCACCACAATATTCAATATCCGCCCCTTCACGAAAATCTTCTTCACGATCTGTTTGCCCTCAGTGTGTGCTTTTACCCTGGAGCATTGAAATGCTGCTTCTTCAACTGTCTCCTGTGGGGCGTCGGCCGGCACCTCAACTGAATCACGCAGCTTGCCGTTAACCTGCACGGCGATCGTTATGGTGTCGCCAACGACGGCATCAGGGTCGTACTCCGGCCATAGGGACTTAAAAACAGACCTCGTCTGTCCGGCCATCTCCCACATCTCTTCGGCCATGTGCGGGGCCAGCGGCGCGACCAGTTGGATTGCCTTCAAGATGATGAAATCGTTTAGGTCGTCATTAGATATCTTGTCAGGTTCGTAATCGCGCACCAGCTCCATCAGAGCCGCTATACCTGTATTGAACTGCAACCGGTCGGAATCTTTCGAGACCCGTTTGATCGTCTGGTTCAGCTTGATATAGATTTTCTTTTCATCCAGATTAAACTCGTCTTGGTTAAAGCGTTGCTTTAAGTCCGGATTCGTTCCCCGATAGTGCTTAACAATCGGGTACAGCTTGTTTACGGCGAATTTCTCGACTCCGGTGAGTGACTCATCGCTCCACAGAACTTCCTTCTCACTCGGTGCGGTAAAAAACATCGCCAGCCGGGTCACATCGACTCCCCGCTCATCCATAAGGGAAACAGGAGAGACAGCGTTCCCTTTGGATTTTGACATCACCTCTCCCTCGGCGTCCATTACCATGCCGTGATTAAACAGCCGGGTAGCCGGCTCAAAGCAGTCGACCCAGCCAATGTCATACAGAAACTTGTGGAAAAAACGAAAATAGATCAAATGGCCGGTGGCGTGGGTGATCCCGCCCACGTAGAGATCAACCGGCAGCCACTTGGTGGCTTTTACTTTGTTGAACGGTTCGTTCTCGTTCTGTGAGTCGAGATAGCGCAGGAAATACCAAGACGAGCAGACAAAGGTGTCCATCGTATCCGGATCCCGCTGAGCCTCTCCCCCACACTTGGGGCAAGCCACGTTTATGTATTCCGGTACATCTGCAAGCGGTGAACGCCCTTTGGGCTGGTAGTTTTCAACTTCGGGCAGCAGCACCGGCAGGTCAGACTCAGGCACGGCAACTTCACCGCACTTTGAACAATGGATAATCGGAATGGGGCACCCCCAGTACCGCTGACGGGAGATCAACCAGTCCTTGAGTTTGTAATTTACTTTCTTCCGCCCAAACCCCTTTTGCTCGGCATATTCAGTCACAGCCGCAATCGCCCTCTCCCCTGCCAGTCCGTCAAACTGATCGGAGTTGACCATTGGGCCATACTCAACGAAGGCATCTTCCATCTCCTTAGGGTTCAGCGCTGTATGTTCATCAGGGTGAATTACTACTTTAACGGGGATGCCATACTTTTTAGCGAAGGAAAAGTCACGTATATCGTGACCCGGCACGGCCATTACGGTCCCCGTGCCATACCCCGCCAGGACGTAGTCGGCCACCCAGAGCTGCACTTTCTCTCCATTGAAGGGATTGATCGCATATTTGCCGGTAAAGACACCGTCTTTCTCGCCGGTAGCAGCAGCTCGTTCAATATCCGAACGCAGCAATGCTGCCTTCTTGTACTCAGCTACCTTTTGCGCGTATTCACCTTCGAGATTGAGCCGCTCGAGTATCTCCGCTTCGGGAGAGATGGCCATAAAGGTAACTCCGAAAATCGTGTCAGGGCGGGTGGTGAAAATGGGCAGCTTCTCCCCTGTGTCTTCAATCGTGAAGTCAATCTCGGCCCCATACGAGCGGCCGATCCATTCGCGCTGTATCGTCTTGACGTTGTCGGGCCAGCCGGGAAGTTTGTCCAGGTCGTCAATCAGCCGGTCGGCATAGTCGGTGATTTTGAAATACCACTGAACTTGATCCTTCTTTTCAACCGGCGTACCGCATCGCTCACACTTGCCGTCAACTACCTGCTCATTGGCCAGAACGGTCTTATCCTCTGGACACCAATTAACGAAGCCGCGCTTCCGGTAGGCCAGGCCCTTGTTGAACAACTGGATGAACATCCACTGAGTCCACTTATAGTAGTCGGGCAGGCAGGAGTTCACTTCCCGCGACCAGTCATAGGAGATGCCTGCTTTTTGCAAAGTAGAGCGCGACATGTCTATATTGCTTAGCGACCACTCCCTGGGGTGAATACCGCGCTGGATAGCGGCCCGCTCCGCCGGCAGACCGAAGGCGTCCCAGCCGAACGGATGCAGGACGTCCTTGCCCAGCATCATCTGACGGCGGGCG
>Ga0209986_10002523_pt1 | contig 16674 bp, 11 predicted proteins | sample BlataG_FD_183168 | JGI IMG/M metagenome (GOLD analysis project Ga0209986, IMG submission 183168) | Deep subsurface microbial communities from Black Sea to uncover new lineages of life (NeLLi) - Black_00105 metaG (SPAdes) (version 2) | ecosystem: Environmental > Aquatic > Marine > Oceanic >...
CCCACCCATGCATTACTCCGGAATAGGGCAATCATTATCGACCGATCCGGCTCAATACATCTTCCATGCCCGCAACAAAGCTCTATTCGGTCAGTCTGACCCGTACGACTACCCTCGCTGGACAGTGTACCAGCACTCACTGACTTCCCTGGTGGGACATATCTGGTTTTCCGTAGCCGGAGTGTCGTTGAAGCAGGCCAACATGGTGGGTGTTATCATCTCTTTAGGAGGACTGCTCCTTTTGATTTTGGGGCTGGCCCGGCATCACCGACCCTGGGTTACAACGGCGGTCGCCCTGTGCTTTGTCCTTAACGTCACCCTCCTCACCTACGGACGACTATCATATCTTGAGAACGGATTGATCTTCATTGCCGCACTGGTCTTCTTCGTGTACTCGTGGTGGGGGGCTCGTATCTGGGGTATGGCGCTCGCCGGGGGGCTGGTGGCGCTGGCCATGCTGGCAGGCAAGTTGTTTGGATCGTTGCTGCTTCCGGCCTTGGTGCTGTCAGCACTCTTTTCTACTAACGCGGGCCGGTGGAAGTTAGTCGGTGTTGCCGTTGCAGCTTTCATTCTGGTGAGCATAGCTACGATAGCGCTTCTGTATGGCGGGGACGTGCAAGCCGCCTTTGCCTATGTTGGCGAGCAGTCATATGGTTTACGGGGATTCCCCGAAGGGCTAAGCTCCCCATGGGGCTTTTTTGAGCACCTGATTTCATACGGCTTCAAAAACCACCTGTTCTACATAGACCCTGACCTGTTGTTGTTTCTGTTTGCCGGAGTGTTCTTGCTCATTCTGCACCTGAGTAAAGGAAACAAAATCAGCGCCCTTTCGCCGGCAACAATCTTTTCTATGTTCTGGTTGCTGGCAGCGATAGTCGGATTGATGCCGCTAAACTACTCTCCCCTTCGATACGCTCTGCTTGTTATACCTCCTGCAATCCTGTTTTGCTTTACCATGTTTGAAAACCGCTTGGACGTGAAAAAAATCTCCCCCGCCGCACTCGGCAAGGTTGAAACTGTTATTCTTGTCTTTGTTTTCTGGTATGTCCTCTTTCACGCTGTAGCTAACATCTTTTTCTTAAACACCATCCCCCGCCCGATCAGGATCATCACATGGGCAACCCTGCCCGGCGGCATCGGCCTGGCCTATCTCGCCAGGTTTCTGCTGGCACGGGGTTATCTCAGAATCAGCAGGCGGAAGCTGGTCATCGTCTTGCTTACAGGGCTGTGCATCTCGGCTGCCTTTAACGGCTATCAAATCAGATGGATCCACCTTCTGGAACACAACTTCAACATTGTCGAAGCCAACAGAGATGTAGAAGCGATCTTGGCACCTGGAGCCGTCGTCTCAGGTCCGTACGGCCCGGCTTTGACTGTCGATACCCCCCTGAAATCCTTTATCCATCTTTTTGGCGTGGCTGAAGTTGATGCAACTCTATTCGATCGCCAGCCGATCACGCATGTAGCGGCGGATCGTTCCAACTGGGCTGAGGCAATCAAGAATTATCCGGCCCTGAAAGGATTGATCCCGATTACCACCTACTGGATTCGTGATGTTGAAGTGCGGCTGTTCAATATCAGTGAAGCCTTTAACAACCCGCAGGCTAGCTCTTATGAGAAGACTCTGTATGAAAGGGCCATGGCCTACTACCAGGCTCAACAGTATGACAGCGCCCTGTCGGCAGCAGGCCGATTTTATGAGTCGCATCCACAGTCCAAATCGGCCGGGCTTTTGCTTGGAGATCTGCTTGCAAAAAAGGGGAGGTTAGACGAGGCGTTCACGCTGTTGACCTCCCTTACCCAGAGGTTCCCGACCGATTTTAACATCCACCTCCAATGCGGGCGGTTCATACAGATCGTGGCGGAGCAGAAAAACGACAACAGCCTCCGCTACTTGGCTGAGACCTACTACGCACAGGCGGTCAAGATCAACCCTTTTAAGGCAGATTACGCCCGAAAAATCTGGCAACAGAAAGGAGGCCGGTTCCACAAAGGCGCCGGCCCAACACAGCCGTAGCCGTCGAGAGATAACGTCTATGTTTGACACATGCCCGATTACAAGAAGCTGACAGCCACTGACATCGCTGCATCCATGTACTTGAAATTCACTCGTAGCTATGCCGTACGTTGATCTAAAAAGCCTAAGACTCTATTATGAAGAATACCGGCCTGCCGCTGAACCTTTTAATATAAAAGCACCTCCGGTGCTGTTTCTTCATGGTTTCACATTAGACCACCGCATGTGGGCGGCTCAAGCCGCATTTTTCCATGATCGTTATCGGGTGATATTACTGGATTCCCGCGGCCACGGCCTCTCGGACGCGCCGGAGACCGGCTACAGCCGCACTCACCGGGTCGAAGATTTGCAATGGTTTGTGGATAATCTTCACATTGAGCGGTTCCATCTGGTTGGGCTGTCGATGGGTGGCACCACCGGTATCGGTTATGCGTTGAAACACCAGGATCGGCTGGCCTCACTGACGCTGGTTAGCACTGGGGCAGCCGGGTACAATGTGGGTAAGAAAATCTCTCGTATTGATCGGATCGCTCGTGAAAAGGGAGTTGAGGCTGCCCAAAAGAAATGGAAGGAGATTGCTCTGGGCTGGTATCGGCAGGAAAAAAAAGAGATAAAAGAACTGTTGGAGCGGATGATGGACGAGCACTCCGGCGCCGTGTGGGGTGACCCGATGCGGGGCCGCTACCCGCGCGAATACGACCTGGAGAAGGTGCATGCGATCACGGTACCGACGATGATATTCGCCGGGGCCGCGGACCGGATTTTTCTTCCCCTCGCCAGGCTGCTGAACGAGCGAATACCCAACAGCAGATTGAGCGTTTATGACGATGTCGGCCACATGGTAAACCTCGAGGCGCCGGAGAGGTTCAATCGGGAGTTGAAGCAGTTTCTTGAGAAATATACTGGGGGTAGCTCATAACAGCACATGCTGTGAACTCTATAAAACCTTGACTCTGGTTCGGGAATCTGTTTCTTGTTATGATATGGCTGATAATCATCTTTTTTACGGTGATAACTTAGAAGTCCTGCGCCGGCACATTAAGGATGAGTCGGTAGACCTTATCTACTTAGACCCACCCTTCAAGAGTGATCAGAATTACAACGTTCTTTTTGCCGAACAAAATGGATCCAGGTCAAAGGCTCAGATTAAGGTTTTCGAAGATACCTGGAGGTGGGACCAAGCAGCCGCAGTGGTGTACCAAGAGGCAGTGGAAGCAGGGGGCGCCGTCTCACAAGCCATGCAAGCCTTCCGCACCTTCTTGGGCGAGAGCGATATACTGGCCTATCTGGCAATGATGGCCCCACGTCTTAAGGAACTTTGGCGGGTACTGAAGCCTACGGGCAGCATCTACTTACATTGCGACCCGACGGCGAGCCACTACCTCAAGCAACTGATGGATGCGGTGTTTGGGCCAGAACACTTCCAGAACGAAATAGTCTGGCATTATACCGGAGGAGGAAGGAGCAAACGCTATTTTTCCAGGAAACATGACATCTTGTTTTGGTATTGTAGAGGGCATCCTGCAGTTTTCAACATCGACGAAGTACGATTTCCTTACAAAGAAACCAGTGGCTATGCTAAAGGTGGAATTGTTTCAAAGGCGGGCAAGAGATACCTGCCGCATCCTAAAGGGACGCCAGTAGATGATGTTTGGGATATTCCAATTATCAATCCCTTAGCGAAGGAGCGTCTGGGATATCCTACCCAGAAGCCAGAAGCCCTTCTGGAGCGTATTATCAAGGCCAGTAGTAACGAGGGCGATGTGGTCTTAGACCCTTTCTGCGGCTGCGGGACAACGATTGCCGTAGCGCAGCGCCTTAAGCGCCAGTGGATTGGCATCGACATCACCTGCCTGGCTACCACCCTAATCAAGCACCGACTTCATAATGCTTTTGGCGAGCATGTCGACTATAAGGTTATCGGTGAACCCGTTTCTCTCCCGGACGCTGAAAAACTAGCAAAAGAGGATCCCTATCAATTTCAATGGTGGGCACTTGGCTTAGTCGGAGCACGACCTGTCGAACAAAAGAAAGGGGCAGATAAAGGCATTGACGGACGCCTTTATTTCCATGACGACCCGAAAGGTGTTACTAAGCAAATTATTTTCTCAGTTAAATCAGGCCATGTGGCAGTCAAGGACGTTCGGGAATTGCGGGCGGTTGTAAGCCGAGAAAAGGCTCAAATTGGAGTTCTGATTTCCCTTCAAAAACCAACTAAAGCTATGCGTAGCGAGGCGGCCTCTTTTGGATTCTATGACTCTCCCTGGGGGAAACGATACCCACGCCTGCAGATTCTGACAATCGCAGAGCTTTTGAATGGTGGCGGTATTAAGTACCCACCGGCTGCGCAAGTCAACAGAACCTTCAAAAAGGCCCCGAAAGCCTCCAATAATAACCCTGCAAATCCAGAAAGCCTCTTTGAGGAGGTGTAGTCCAGCAGCCACAGGCATCCCAAAAACAGTTTGACAATACAGTAGATGCCGCTATCTTAAAAAGTTCGCTTGCCGTTGGCAAGATGATCCGGGGGTGTAGCTCAGTGGTAGAGCACCTGCCTTTTAAGCAGGGTGTCGATGGTTCGATCCCATCCACCCTCACTTTTTTTGCCGGCAAGCCGCCGACAAGCCACCGGCAAGCCGCTGGCAAGCCAGTCTTATACGAACCCCATACAATCTCGACAAACGATAGCCGCGCCCAAAAAAAGGCCTCCGGCCCTTCCTGGGCCGGAGACGGTGGTTGATAGGTTGGGAACGTCAGTCTCGCTGAGAAGCTGTTAGTCAAACTCTCACACTGTTATACTGACCCTGCACGGTAAAGTTTCATTAAGTTGGCTCTTTCTGCGGCCTTTTCCCATTGCGTCTCATCTCTTGCGAATTGACCCATTTCTCTGTATAAATAGTTGTTGAGCGTTTATATCGCGCTGATGAAGGAACGCTATTGTTCGGAGTCTTAGGGATATGGATTATAAGATCAGAACCAAGATCAGGCAGATAGTGATCGAGGAGATGGTGCCGCTTGATACGGCGGTGACAATCCTCGGGCTGGTGCGGACAACCAGGGTCGGCAAGGAAGTCGCTTTTGTCGAGGTTAACGACGGCTCCTGTATGCAAAATATACAGGCGGTCATTGCCGAGCCGAAGGAACACCCGGTAATGGAGAAAATCCTCACCGGCGCCTCGGTGCGAATACGGGGTAAACTTATTCTCTCCCAGGGCAAAGGCCAGAAATACGAGATTGCCGTTGATACCATTGACCTGATCGGCGCTGCTGACGACACCTACCCCCTTCAAAAGAAGCGGCACAGTTTCGAGTTTCTCAGAGAAATCGCCCACCTGCGCCCGCGCACCAACACTTTCGGGGCCGTCAACCGTATCCGTTCCAAGCTTGCCTATGCTATCCACAAGTATTATCAAGAGCGAGGATTTTATTATATCCATACGCCGCTCATTTCCGCCTCCGACTGCGAGGGGGCGGGGGATTTGTTTCACGTTTCAGCCTTTGATTTGAAGAATATCCCTCTCAAAGACGGCGAGATCGACTGGGACAGCGATTTCTTTGGCACGGAAACTTACTTAGCCGTATCAGGACAGCTCGAAGCTGAGTTGCTGGCTGCGGCTTTGGGCGACGTATACACCTTCGGTCCGACTTTCCGCGCGGAAAACTCCAACACCAGCCGCCACGCTTCCGAGTTCTGGATGATTGAGCCGGAAATGGCCTGGGCGGAACAAGAAGACAACATGGACCTGGCCGAGGATTTCGTCAAGTTTCTGTTTCGGTACGCCCTGGAAGAGTGCTCCGAAGAGATGGACTTCTTTGCCAAATGGATCGACAAAGAGGCGCGCGGCACGTTGGAAGGAGTCGTTGCAGCCGAGTTTGAGCGGATCACGTACACGGAGGCGATCAAGGTCTTGCAGTCCTCGGGCGAGAAGTTTGAGTATCCGGTCAAGTGGGGACTTGAGTTGCAGACGGAGCACGAGCGCTACCTGACCGAGAGGACCTTCCAAAAGCCGGTCATCGTCTACGATTATCCGGAAGAGATAAAAGCCTTCTACATGCGTCTCAATGATGACGGGAAAACCGTCCGGGCGATGGACGTGCTGGTGCCCCGGGTAGGTGAAATAATCGGCGGCAGCCAGCGCGAGGAACGCTACGAAGTACTGTTGGAGCGGATGAAAAAGAAAGGGGTCACGAATCTGGATGCCTACTATTGGTTTCTTGATATTCGCAGATACGGCACCATGCCGCACGCCGGTTTCGGCCTCGGCTTCGACCGGGCATTGATGTACATCACCGGCATAGCCAATATCCGCGACGTGCTACCCTTCCCGCGGGTGCCGCGGTGGGCGAAGTTCTAATAGGACTGTTCACATAGGGGCAGGAAAGTCCCCTGCCCCTTAAAATGCAGAAATCACAGGCAATGCGGTTGTAACATAAATCCCAATATTAATTCCCCCAAGGGTAATGAGATCTGTCTACGCAGTGGCTACCCGAAGAAGGTGAAGAAGAGAGATTGATGGTGAATTCCAACGGGTCATCATCCGGATGCCTATATGGTTCGATTACTTTTACAGTATATTCCCCCGGTGGTAATCCCGTAATTTCGTAATCCAAATCAAAAAGACAGTGGCAATCACATCCACCCATGTAGAGATACTCCACCTCTTCTATCGTTATAACATTGCCTTCAATTCTTATGACGGCTTGAAGCTCATCCGGACAGCAGTTGAACCCGGCATTTCTGTGAGTGATCGAAAGAACGTCCTGGCCATCATACTGATATTCGATGCAACTTTGATTCGGCGGTGTGCTGTCTGGGGGGGTTGCTTTCTGGAATGTTTTACAGTCACCATAATTGACTGTAACAGTCTCGTAATAATACCAGGGATAGTAGCTTCTTTCTACGCAGTGGCTCCCCGAAGAAGGTGAAAAAGAGAGATTGATGGTGAATTCCAGCGGCTCGTCATCCTGATGCCTGTACGGTTCGATTACTATTACAGTATACTCGCCCGGTGGTAACGCCGTGATTTCGTAACCTAAATCAAAAAGACAGAGGCAAAAACATCCTCCACTATAAAGATATTCCACTTCTTCTATCGTGATAATGTCGCCTTCAATGCTTACAATAGCTGCCAGCTCATCCGGACAGCAGTTGAATCCGGCATTTCTGTGAGTGATCGAAAGAACGTCCTGGCCATCATACTCATATTCGATGCAGCTTTGATTCGGCGGCGTGCTATCTGGAGGACTTGCCTTCTCGAATGTTTTGCAATCACCGAAATCGACCGAAGCGGTCTCGAAATATCCCCAAGGATAGTGATCCCTATCTACGCAGTGGCTGCCCGAAGAAGGAGAAGAAGAAAGAACTACAGTGAATTCATGTACCTCATCGCCTCCCTGCAAATACATTTGGTTTACTTCTATTGTATATACCCCGGGTGGCAGATTAATAATTTCCATGTCCAAGTCAAAAAGGCAGAGGCAATAACATCCTCCATCGTCAAGATTTTCCGCTTCGTCTATCGTGATAAGATTGTCTTCGATGGTTATCACAGCTTCAAGAGTCGTGGGACAGCAATTAAAGCCGGTGTTTACGTGCTTAATTGAAAGGACGCTAGCCCCATCGTAATCATATTCAATGCAATCCTGAGTTGGTGGCGTACTGTCACTTTCTTTTTGAAAAGTTTTGCAACCAGCGTAGTCAACCAGAGTTCCGGTTGGATTAGCACAAGGCGCCGGCCCACCACCGAAAAGGTAGGTAACCAGATATGTCAGATCGGCGATATTGACCGCGCCAGTGGCGTCACAATCGCCCGCTAAATAGGGAACCGGTTCTGAACCGCCAAAGAACAAGTACTCAACCAGATAGGTTACATCGGCAACATTGATTGCACCACTTCCATTGGCATCCCCACACAAATATTGGGATTGGGCGGGTAAGGCCAATAAGAATATTGTGACAAAAAAGATAAAGGTTTTTAAGTAGAGATGTTTTGACATTTTTCCCTCCTTGAATGAAAATTATTTGCAAAATTTAATAAAATAAACCCGCCTGCTCCAAGCGAGCCGCGGGGCCGTTGACATAGCTCTGGCGCCGGGCCAGCGTTGAACAAGTAATTTACCAAATATATCAAATCACCGACATCCATGTGACCATTCCCGTTGAAACTCATTTAAAGTATAATATACGACTCCCTCTTTGTCAAGTCCGTTTTGCTGGCTGTCGGCTGTCGCCAGAGCTCTCACTTATGGCCTGCTCCCGATTACGGCAATACGACGCATGTCCAACGTCACCTTGCCGCCGTGCCATCATCGAGCTCGGACCAGTCTCGATCTTTAAACCTTCGCATTAACGAGTCACGAAGACCAAGCCCTAGCAGGAAATCCCCGGTCGGCGGCCCACTTTTGGCCGTACTCAATAAAACACTTGGTCCGGTCATAGCCCACCACCTCGGCGACGTGCCCGGCCTCTACCAGCGCATGACGGCCGCGCCCGCGGGCCAAATCCAGCACGCGGTTGGTCTGCATGAGATCAAGCTCCCGGATGATAAACTTGGCTATAAAATGAAGGGTAAAGAGGCTTTCTTTAAGATCAACTGCATATTCTAATGAACGAGTGCTGATGATCGCATGCGGTTCATAGTTGAATCCATAGCTGTCGCAGGACGTGCCGGCATGGCGGCAATTGATTGCTATCCAACGTGTTAAGGCGTTTTTACGGAGCCGTCAACAGTAGAGAATCATTACTGTTGAGTTAGAGCCCGCATCGTCATGAGGTATGCCTGGTAGCGTGGTGAGGGGAGAGGGGGGCACAGACTGCGAGAACGATACCGATGGCGCAAAATCTGCGCCAAGTAAGATATTGCTTGACAAGCGAATAGGTGTTGTATATCTTACAGATAGCAAGTTATGCGCTTTTCTGTGCGCTAAGTAAACAACAAGTACCTGTCATTGTGGTCTCAGTTTGACAGGTACGCAAAATACTAAGGAGGCAAAGCAAATGAAACATTTGCGACCAGTTGCGGTGTTTATGCTGGTGGCTTTCGCCTATGCCTGCTTCTTCTCTATGCCTGTGCTCTCAAGTGATGAGTGGCCGTGGGACGCCGATGATGATCCCAGCTCCGGCGGCTCCGAATCCCCTGGAGACACGAATGATAATGATACCGGATTTATGGACTTCACAGATTATTCGTCCGGCAGTTACGATACGTCCTTCTGGCTGTTGGGGTTCATGTTCCGTTCATCGTATCACTTTGCGGTTATCTATCTCGCGAATTCACAGGCGACTTCCGGCGACCGCCACATCGGTAGAGGAGCGGCAAACAAAGTTGCCAGCAATGATCCCGGCATAAAGGGCTCATCACCTGCTCCCGTGAAGTGACTTAACCCCACAGGGAAGACACAGCTATGCCACTTTCCTCACCACGAGTGACATTTGACGAGCGCCTTCTTGCAGTAGAGGAGCTGTTCAGGCAGCGTAAGAACAAAGCTGCGTCGCGGGAGCTTACCGATTTATCCGAATCGGAGTTTTCCTCAACGGAGCATGAACACGGTCTATTCCTCTTGTTGCAAGCGGAAGGCAGCTACTTTGATGGCAAGTACCGAGCAGCTCTGGAGTTCGGGCTGCGTGCGGCCAAGCTGCTGGCTGAGTTCCCGCTGAACCGCCGTTATGGACGGATTCAGTTGGTGCTGTCAAAATCCTATTCAGCGCTGGGGGACTTGAAAAATGCCGAGATGCGGGCACGCGATGCCCTTGCGGCCTTCCGACGCGCCGGGGAGTCAATTGGGCAGGTCGATTCCTTAAACGAACTAGCCCGTATAGCCTGCATCCGATGCGATTATCGGGGGGGCAGTTTCTTGGTTGACGCTATATCAAAGGCCTTAGATAATCCCCGCAAGGTGGCTCAGCTAACAGGTAATTTGGGCACCCTCCGGATTCACACCGGTGAATGGGAACTGGCTGAGTCGGATCTGACCAAAGCTCTAAATTACAATACGGCCCACAACCAGGAAACTTCCCAGGCAGTCAACCTGCTGTCGTTTGGTTACCTTCGTATGAGACGCCGCCAGTTCATCCTGTCCCGTCGTGATCTTGACTACGCTCTGGAGATTATCAGTCGGCTGGACTTGAAAAGAGAAAAAGTAATTTATCTCAAGTTTGCCGGGGAATTGGCCCTTGAAAAAGGAGACATATTCAAGGCCAAGACCCTTTTGAACGACGCCTATCAAAAGGGTCTCATGCTCGCCCCGGCATCGGCTCTGGTTTCGCAGGCGGGGCGGCGACTGGCGGAAGCCGAACTGGCTCTGGACAATCTTGACGAGGCTATGAAGTACGGCCAGAAGGGCCTCGAGTTGTCTCTGGCTTTAGGTGAAAAGACGGAGATCGGGCTGTCGCGTCGGGTGATTGCTCAGGTTTTCGCCGCCAGGGGAGACTTTGACGAAGCTCGAGAGTATATTCGTCAGGCGGTCGAGATTCTCAGAGAGGTGGCGGACCCCTATGACCTTGGCCGTACTCTTTTAGTGATGGCTGAGATTAGTATGTCTGCTCCGTCGGGAGAGGAGGATAAGGTTGGAGCCGCTTTTGAAGAGGCCCACCGCCTGTTCAAGAAGCTGAAGCTGGATTATTGGGTCGCGGAGACCGATTTCAAGGCCGGTGTCTTCGCGTGTAGGCAGGGAGACCTTGCCGGCGGTTTCAAAAAGCTGAGTCGAGCCGAGAAAGTTTTCTCGTCTCTTGAAGAAAAAGCCAAGGTACGGGCAGTCCATAAGTTTTTGCAGTCTCTGTCTGAACAGGCTGTCGCGCTGTCGGTCTCCCAGGAGAATGAATTCAAGATTTTTGGCAGCTTGATCACCCCGGCCGAGTTGTCCGATTTGAAATCGGGTGCGATGGAAGAGATACTCGGTATACTACTCAAGAGAGCAAATGGGAGCCGAGCCCTGTTATATGCGCCCGACGCCGATGATACCCTGGTTGTTTCTTCATTTTCCCTGACCCCTAATCAAACAAAACGGTTTGGCGAGAATTTTAAGGACCTCCTGGGGCAGGAGATTTCCAGGACCAGGCCGACCTTGCTTCTTGATTGTCGTCGGGACCCGTTCATTAATGATTTGTTTTCGGATATCCCGGACGTGGTCGCCAGCGTGGTCGTCGTCCCGTTCAAAGTAGGAGGTGATGGCACCAGCTATCTTTATCTTGATCGCCTGGCGGAAGAAAACGGCTTGAATCCATTCAGCCAGAACGAGCTGAATTTTGCGGTGGGGTTTTCCGACCTGATGGCGTTTAAGTGGGCTGAGATTCAGAAAAACAAGCTTCTCGAAGACAACCGTCGTCTCAAGAACCAGCTCATGGAGAAGGCGGCCTTTCCCAATATTGTCACCCAAAACGGGGAAATGCTTGAGTTGTTGGCCCAGGTGCGGCAGGTTGTCAATTCGAGCATATCCATTTCGATTGAGGGTGAAACGGGATCGGGAAAGGATCTTCTGGCGAAGGCCATCCATTTTAACTCCAACCGTCGCGAGAAAAGATTTATTTCGGTAAACTGCGCCGCCTTGCCGGAGACGCTCTTGGAATCAGAACTGTTCGGCTACAAGCGGGGAGCGTTTACGGGCGCTGACCGCGACAAGCCCGGACTGTTTGAAGAGGCCGACGGCGGCACCTTTTTCCTTGACGAGATCGCCGACATGCCTCTGAGCATACAGGCCAAAATCCTACGCTTGCTCGAAGAGCAGGAAATCGTCCGCCTTGGGGAAACCGTTTCTCGGAAGGTCGATGTCCGCATTGTCTCCGCTACTAATAAGGACTTAAAAGAACAGATGGAGACCAGGCTGTTTCGCCAGGACTTGTACTATCGGATGACGGCGCTGACCTTCCGGTTGGGGCCGCTTCGCCAGCGCAGGGAAGACATTCCTCTGCTGGTTACTCATTTTCTTGAAGACAGCGGCAAGAAAGTATCACCCGAGGTAATGAGGATGCTGGTCTCCTATGACTGGCCGGGCAACGTCCGTGAACTGGAAAACGAGATCAAAAAGCTCGTTCTGTTGACAGGCGACAGGGAGCTGATTGAATGCGACACGGTGTCAGGTAAGATTTCATCAGTCGGCCGAGATGACGACCATGGTTCCCCGGCCACGACCGAGCCTGCTGAAGGGCTTGCGTTTTCGCAGACGTATTCCTTGTATGACTACCTGGCCGGAGTTGAGAAGCGATTTATTGTCAAAGCCATGAAAGAAAAAGCAGGGGTGAAGAAACATGCGGCGGCTCTTTTGAACATACCCGAATCGACTCTCAGGTTGAAAATCAAGCAATATGACATTGATGACAACGGTTCCAACTCCTGATCGCTGGTATATCTCCCTTTCGGGCTGATTGCGCCGCGGCATGTCTCGGCGACGCCCCGAACAACTTCACACAGAGAAAACTCAACCTCGCGTCCAACCTATCCGGGCAATTTCAGGCTCCAATCAGAGGCAGAGTACCCAAAAGATTCAACATATGCGGCATGATGTCTCGTCCGGCAATGAACCCGAGTCCGCCTTGGGTACAAGCCCGTTCGTTGAAGGCGCTGACGTTGTCAACTCTTACACCGCTTCCATGGAACATAATAGGAATCGGATCGCCTGAATGAGCTTTAAGCTCGCACGGTGTTGAGTGATCTGCGGTAACTATCAGCAGCGTATTCTCGGGCAGATCGTTGAAAAGTTGAGCGGCGTCATCAATTTTTTCGATGAAGTCACGCTTTGCCGTGTAGTCTCCATCTTCACCCAACGAATCAGCCGCCTTGACGTGAACAAATACAAAGTCGTAGGAATCAAGACTATTTAGAGTCGTTCGGAACTTAGCTTTGATGTCGGTATCCGGCAAGCCAGTCGCGCCCGGCACCTCCAAAATCTTCATTCCCAAAAACGCACCCACTCCCTTGTAAAGTCCCCCACCGGCAATACAACAAGCCGAAAGCCCATAACGATCCTTAAAGCTTGGGACTTCTTTGTACTGTCCTGCCCCACGTACGAGTAGATAGTTTGCCGGAAGCTTCCCTTCTTGCACTCGTTCGGCGTTAAGAGGGTGCTTTTTGAGAACTTCGTGGGCTTCTGCAAGAAACTTGGTCAGTACCGCTGCTGTGTGCTTGGCTTCCGGAGTGTCTTCCTTTGGGGTTACAGGCGTCCTTACGGGCTTATCAGGTTTATGCGGGTCAACATCGACAATGGCACCCGACAGGCCTGTCCCCCGCATTAGCACGCCCGCGCGATGCGCGGTTCCCGGCTTGACAATGAATGTCACGCCATCGACTTCCATTCCATCCAACGCCTTTGTCAGAGGTTCGACGACCAGGATCCGCCCCGCACGGCGGTCTGTGATCAATAGATTGTCGTCGACGGTGCCAAAGTTCCCGCGCAGGGCGACATCTCCGTCATGCAGTTGCAGCCCAATGCCGGCTACTTCAATAGGACCGCGACCGGAATAATGTTTGCTAATATCGTATCCTAATATCGTAAGGTGAGCGGTATCGCTGCCGGGCGTGTAACCCCTCCCCAGGGTGTGCATCATGCCGCATTCGGACTCCTTGGCAAGCTTATCCAGATTTGGTGTCTTCGCCGCCTCGAGAGGCGTTTTGTCACCCAGTTCCTTTATTGGACGATCGCCCAGACCATCGCAAATAACAAGTACTACCTTCTCTAACATGCGCGCTCTACCTCCATCTACTGAGAGAGTCTTCCTTGTCAACCTCAACCGAGGAGCTTAACGACCCCTTTCCCTGGCTTGATCGTACCTATCCGGTAGGCCGTTTCGCCCACCTTTTTCAGATCGTTAATGATCTTATCAACGTCTTGTTCCCCAACCACCATAATGAACCCGATACCCATGTTAAACGTGGCATAAATATCTTCAGGATCAATATTGCCCACTTTCTTGAGGTAGTCAAAAATCGGCAGCACCGGCCAGCTTCCCTTAACAATTTCAGCGTCGACATTATCGGGCAGAACCCTTTTGAGATTGCCTTCAATCCCGCCGCCGGTGATGTGGGCCATGCCGTGAATGCTATACTTCTCCAGCTGGGGATGCACAAGCGGCGCGTAGCAGCGGTGGACACTCAAGAGTGCTTTATCAATAGTGGTTCCAAGTTCGTCGATCATATCACCCGGCTTCAAACCGGCAATTTCAAAGGCGACCTTGCGGGCCAACGTGTAGCCGTTAGTATGCAGGCCGTTTGACGGCAGACCGAGACAGACGTCGCCCGCTTGAATCGCCGATCCGTCTATGATTTTGTCCTGGTCAACCATCCCCACGACGAAACCGACCAGGTCATACTCGTCGGGGTGGTAAAAATCCGGCAATTCCGCTGTCTCCCCGCCAATGAGCGCGACTCCGGTATTCTTGCAACCCCGCGCAACTCCTGAGACCACCTTCGCGATTACCTCCGGCTTCAGCTTGCCAACTGCGATATAGTCGAGGAAAAAGAGCGCCTTGGCGCCATGGACTAAGATGTCGTTTATGCAGTGATTGACGAGGTCTTCACCGACCGTGTCATGCTTGTTTGTCATGAAGGCTAACTTGAGCTTGGTCCCCACGCTGTCGGTGGAAGAGACAAGCACCGGTTTTTTGATCCCTGCGAAGTCCGGCTTAAAAAACCCACCAAACGCCCCGATGTCTGTCAGCACCTGGCTGTTAAAGGTCTGCCTGGCCAGCTCTTTTATCCGCTCCACCGCCTTATCACCGGCTTTGATATCTACCCCGCTATCGGCGTAGGTGATAGTATCTTTCGCATTATTCTTCGGCATGGGGAGTATATACGTTTACGCCTTGCAAAAGTCAACACAGTCTCGTAGGTCAATACCCTTGTGATTTTGACATTCTAAGGAGTTTCCATATATTTGATTGTGAGGGGCAGATGTGGACTCGCCTTTGGCGAGCCGCCCACGAAATGAGTTGACTCTGGAGTATACAGAGCGGTAACGAGTTGGAGGTTGATGTGAAGGCAGGTTTTATTCAGTTTGAGCCTATTTTAGGTGATGTTCAAGCGACAATTCGCAAGATCGATAAGTTAATCTCCCTTGCTGAGGGGGCAGAGCTCGTGGTGTTGCCGGAATTATGTAATTCCGGCTATAATTTCAAATCGCATGAGCAGGCCTGGGAGACATCAGAAGAGATAAAAGACAGCATCTTTGTTCGATACCTCGAGTCACTGTGCAGAGAACATGACTTCCATGTTGTGTCCGGATTCAATGAAAGGGACAATAATAGCTTGTACAATTCAGCAATTCTGATCGGACCGGACGGCTACATCGGCAAGTATCGCAAGCTGCATCTATTTGTTAAAGAAAAGGACTTATTTACCCCCGGCAACGCTGGCCTACCTGTTTTTTATATAGGCGTATGTAAACTGGGCATACTTGTGTGCTTTGATTGGATATTCCCGGAAGTGTGGAGGATACTGGCCCTGAAAGGCGCTGATATTATTTGTCATCCTTCAGCCCTGGTGCTGCCGGGACTTGCCCAGAAAGCAGTTCCGATTCATGGGCTTGTTAATCGAGTTTATACCATTACCGCCAACAGGATCGGAACCGAGGGAGACCTCTTATTTACGGGCCTGTCAACTATTGCTGATCCCAAAGGTGATGTACTTGTTCAAGCCTCCCCGTCGGATGAAGAAGTGAAAATTGTAGACATTGACATTAAGCTGGCTAGAGATAAGATGGTCACGCCTCGAAACGACATATTTGCAGACAGAAGACCCGAAGAGTATACGTCTCTGGTCGAGACTTGATTGCGACCAACTCCACGCTTGCAGCAACGAATGTCGGGTTTCTCGTCTGCCCCTGGCGGTCTCGGAACCCGACCTACAAACCTGGGTGTAGCTGGGGTGGATGTGGACATCTACCGCCCACGATATTCATATCAGTTGTCTTCGCCGAACCCGGACTCAATGGCCCGGAGTAGTTCCTGCATGGCGCTCTCTTCATCGGGGCCGTCGACTTCGATGGTCAGGTCAGTGCCTTTTTCCGCGGCCAACATCATAACCCCCATAATGGACTTACCGTTGACGCGCAGGTCGTCTTTGGTGAAAAAGACTTCCGATTCATGTTGCGCCGCGGCGGTGACGAGCATAGCGGCTGGGCGGGCGTGAAGGCCGAGTTTGTTGACAATTCTGACCGTCCTTTTGATCATACGAATTCTTCAGACAGAATATACCGCTTGCCGGATACTTCCTGCAGTACCCCTTTCAATTCCAAGGCCAGCAAGAATTCCATTAACTCCGCTGTGGACAGGTTGAGTGTCCGTGCTATCTGGTCGATCTGCAACGGCCCGGAGGAGAACAGTCCGACTATTTTCCTTTCCACTTCCGTCATATCGGGCAGTTGCGTGAACTGTTTAGCCCGAACCTCACCTTTGAGGCAGGGGAGTTCGTCAAAAATATCTTCCACTGACGTCAGGAGCCTGGCGCCACTCTTAATCAGGGCATTTGCGCCGATACTCATGCGGGCCTCAGGCGAGCCGGGCATTGCGAACAGCTCGCGTCCCTGCTCAAGAGCATGGGCGGCGGTGATAAGAGCGCCCGACTTCTTTCCCGCTTCAATCACCACAACCCCCTCGGCCAGTCCGGAGATGAGCCGATTTCGTTCCGGGAAATAGGCCGGATCAGGTCGCGTGCCGGGAAAGTACTCCGAAT
>Ga0209986_10002524_pt1 | contig 16670 bp, 15 predicted proteins | sample BlataG_FD_183168 | JGI IMG/M metagenome (GOLD analysis project Ga0209986, IMG submission 183168) | Deep subsurface microbial communities from Black Sea to uncover new lineages of life (NeLLi) - Black_00105 metaG (SPAdes) (version 2) | ecosystem: Environmental > Aquatic > Marine > Oceanic >...
GCTCAGGGGCAATGCGAAGGTAGAAATCCTGGTCAAGGGCATGATGGTGGGTGGTAAATGGGCGGGCTAAGGCCCCCCCGGCTGATGGCTGCAGCACTGGCGTTTCTACTTCTATAAATTCCTGTTGGTTGAGGAATTGTCGGATAGCAGCGATAACCTGGCTACGTACTCGGAAAATTTCCTTAGCTTCAGTATTGGCGATGAGGTCTAGGTAGCGTTGGCGGTATCGTTTATCTATATCACTAAGTCCATGCCACTTTTCTGGTAATGGCTGGAGTGACTTAGCCAGCATGGTGAAATTTTCCACCAAAACGGTAGGTTCGCCACTTTTTGTCTGTAGCAAAGTGCCACTGACGCCGATAATATCAGCGATATCTAAATCCTTGAATAGCGCAAGGTCTTCTTGATCAAATTGATTTATGTCTTGGAATAATAGCTGAATCTTCCCTGAGCCATCGCGGATGTCGACGAATGAGCTCTTGCCCATTCGCCTTATCGCCATAATCCGTCCGGCAACACTAACCTGTAGTTTGCCGGCAAGACGAGCGGCAGCTTTTTCGGTATCATCTTTTAACTCCCACTTTTGAAGTTGTTCAACTGCTTGCTGGGTAGTGTGAGTTCGCTTGTAGCGATGTGGGTAGGGCTCGATGCCACGACCACGAATTCGGTCAAGCTTTTCCCGGCGCTGTTGAGCTATACGGTCTAATCTGGATGCCATCTTATTTTACCTAGTATATAGCAAAAAGGCTGAGAGTTCCAAGCCCCCAGCCGCATATCATCTGTATTTTTATCTTTATTCTATGGTGGAGCGATTTGGCTAAGTGTTTCTTGCCTCGTTTGTTCCCTTAGGGTATCCAGCCAGACGGCTGATTTTATCTCTTTTTCCAGGAGGTATTTAAGGTAATTCCTCATCACCATCTCTAGCTGATGAGATAGTTCTGGGTTTATTTCTAGTCTGCTGGCAATGCTATAGTCGTTATTCTGTAATAATCGTAGCACTTTTTGTGCATTTACCGAAAGGAGGTAGGTTAATGGCTGGCTTTGGCTACAATTGGAACACAGCATGCCACCGGCGCTGGGGCAGAATGAATTAGTGGTAGGCTTTAATATGGAGTGACAGGAGACACACTGCTGAAGCTGGGGGCGGTAGCCAACCTGGTCAAGGAGGTGAAGTTCAAAATAGCGCAGGACCAGTTCATTATCCCCGCCCTCACATAGGTTGTGCATTGTCTCAAGCAGCAAATCAAACAGGGGGTAGTTTTCAATATTGTCGGCGGTAAACTGGTTAACTAACTCAGTGGCATAAAGCGCATAGGAGGTAAGCTGTAGGTCGCTTTTCAGCGGCAAAAAGCTGTTGATGGTTTGACTCCCGGTTATGGTATCAATATTCCGACCACGAGCCAGCGATACCAGGCTGTGGGTGAGAAGCTCAAGGTGTCCGGCAAGTTTGCTCCTGGGGCGGCGCACTCCCTTGGCTACCGCCTGAATCTTGCCCAGGCGTGGGGTGTAGAGGGTAAGGATTCTACCCGCCTCCCCTAACTTAATCTTCTTGATAATAATAGACTCGGTCTGATAATTCCGTGGCTTAGGCATTTTTACCTTTATTTAATGAATTTTAATTCTTCTGGTTTTCTAAATCCTCTTTTCATCAAAATATCCCTTTCTTTTAAAAGGCATGCCCTGTTGTGTGCTATCGCACTATCAAATTTGCCATCTTTCCATGCCTGCATACATAAAACTCCCTTATCATAAAATGGGTCGCCGTAATTGGGGATGGCTAAATTTCTAACAGCATCTGCTTTGGATTCGTATCTCTCTTTATTTAGCTCTCCGTCAAATCCAATCTCACTGCCAAGTTCATAAAACAAAACCCCCCTCTCAAAATCGGTATTGAATGCGTAAAAGGGTCTTTCCAAGCTGTTTATAATCTCTGCTGCTTTCTCATTTAATTCAGCGATTTTCTTCCTTTCCCTCACATAGAATATGTGAAGACCTTTCCCGTTAATGAATCCGAAGATAATTTGCTGGATATACTTATATTCTCTTGAATCATTATAACGATTATCAAATTCCCCAATAGTCTCGATATCGACAATCGTTCCTTCAAAATTTGAGCTTATATTTTCTTGGTGTTCTATTATCACTGCCGCATTCTTCCTATCTAAAAATTCGAAATAATAATTGCCTCAGTCTGATAATTTCGCGGCTTTGACATTTTTACTACTACTCGAAGAGTATTTTCTTGACATGTTCAATCGCCCCGCGAATAAATTTCTCATTCAATTTGCCGAGAGGCGAAGAAGTCTCGAAAATTCGCTTAGGTAAGCGGAGCTTGTCCAAAGAAAAACCTTCTCGAGTCTTGAACCTGTATTTTTCTCTATGTATCTCTTCCCCAATACGATAGAGAGCCTCAGGGGCAATATCAAAACCGGCTAAATGGAGAGCCTTGGAGACAACATCTGGCTGGTATATTCCTCTAGCAAAGAAACAAACTACAAGACTTGCCAGAACCTGGCGCCAGCGTTCTTCAGCCAGCAAGGCTTCAGCAAGTTCCTCAGGAGAGGTAGGTTTTTTCTTGGCTAGGGTCTTTTGGTCAACACTATATCCAGCATTGTCCAGGTGACTGTGTCTTGCCCCAATTAAAACGCCTATATGTGCTCCAGGTCCGGTATGATATCCTGGCATTTCGTTTCCGCCAAAAGCCAGAGCATAGTCTTCTCCCCCATATAGGGAGGCGGCATGCTCAACCCCACGCGAGAGTGCCTGATAAAACTCATTCGGTTGCTCAATGAGCAGTCGCACCGCCTCCATATAGGCGGTGTAATCCCCCCAACCAAGCTTGATACCCATTGTTTCCTTCTCGGAGATAGCACCTCGTTCTTGGGCTTCCGTTGCCCAGGCCAAGACCACTCCAGTGCTCATCGCATCCAGACCCCATACTTCTATCCGCTCCATCAACCTTAACACGCCCTTAGGGTCAGACCCACCCAGCATAGAACCCAAAGCATAGATAGGTTCGAAGTCATAAGATATCATTGAGGTTTTATAGAAATACGGTTCATCTCCATAGGGTTCCCTGAGGGCGGCAATATGTATGCACCCCACTGGGCAGTGAGAACAGGCAAGCCGCCTGCCCAAATAGTGTTCGGCAAATGTTTCACCAGAAATCTCAGATGCTCCTTCGAATTTTGCCTGCTGAAGATTTCGCGTGGGAAGCCCACCGAACTCATTTAAAGGCAGAACATTCTCAGCCGTGCCGAGATGATGATATTTTTTCATTGCCGGGGAGCCTATAGCCGCTTGGTAAATCTCGTCATATACCTTTTGATACAGTTTTCCATCGCTTACCGGGAGTGAACGTTTGCCCGAGATTACAACCGCCTTCAGCTTCTTGCTGCCAAAAACAGCGCCCAGTCCAAGCCTGCCGAAATGCCGATAAGTTTCTGTAGTTACACATGCGTATGAGACGAGCTTCTCCCCTGCTGTGCCGATGCGCATAATCGTTCTCAAACCCGCTGCCGGCTCATTTTCTCTAATAATGCGACCTACAGTAATACAACTTCCTATTCCCCACAAGGAGGAGGCATCCCGGAAATAGATTTGATTATCGTGGATAGCAAGGTAAAGGGGGATATCACTGGCACCCTTTATTACAATAGCACCATATCCAGCCATACGGATAGCAATAGCGCTTCGCCCACCACAGTGGCTCTCGCCCAGATTGCCTGTGTGGGGCGATTTAAACATGGCGACGGTTTTCGAAGCAAGAGGAAACAACGCAGTTAACGGACCTACAGCGAATATTATTGGATTTTCAGGACCGAGGGGGTCAACACCTTTGGGGCACTCCTCATGAAGAAGCTGGATAGCAACACCGGCACCACCTATGTATTTCTCAAAAAGGTCCTGCCTTTTCTCTATCCAGAAACGCTTCTTCGAGATATCAACGTAAAGAACATTGGCAAGGGTATCATCCTGAAGCATGGCCGACCTTCTCCCTTTTTTCTAATCTCAACACTCCATGAGGACAGAATTGAGCACAATAACCACAGTGAACGCAAATCATCGGTTTATTAATCTCATCATCCCAGAAAACACACCCTATAGGGCAAGCATCACGGCAATAACCACACCCGGTGCATTTGGTAATGTCAACACGCACCCCTCCTCCCCTTCTGGGCTTAAGGGCACCTGTCGGGCATACTTTTGCACAAGGTGGGTCATCACAGGCTCTACAAACTATAACCACAAACCCTCGTTCCATGCCGCCAACTGACCTAACCCCTATGCATGTTCTTGCTATCCCGGCTTCACCCTGTCGTCTGGAACAGGCGAACATGCAACTCTGACAACCAACACATCTCTCCGTGTCTACTACTGACAGCTTCACAGCTTTCCTTCCATATCCTATTGTTCAGCCAAAATAGAATTAAAAGTCATATAGACGAACTCAGGGTTCGTCTAAAGTGGAGTTAGAATTCCTGTCTCCCCTCAATGGCTCTGGTGAGGGTAACATCGTCGGCATATTCCAGTTCAGTGCCGAAGGGGAGTCCCCGGGCAAGGCGAGTAATCCTGATGCCCAGGGGTGAAATGAGCTTATTTAGATACATAGCGGTGGTTTCTCCCTCAAGATTGGGGTTGGTAGCCAAGATAACCTCATCTACTGAGCTGCCCTGTAGCCGATTCATAAGCTCTTTGATTCTTATATCGTCGGCTCCCACCCCCTCAGTGGGTGAGATGGCACCATGGAGCACATGATATAGCCCGTTATAGGTCTTGGTATTCTCCAGAGCCACGATGTCCTGAGGTTGCTCCACGATACAGAGCTTACTGCGGTCACGCTGGTCGCTGCGGCAGATGAGGCAGGGGTCGGAGTCAGCGACATTAAAACAAATGGAGCACAGCTTGGTCTTCTGTTTTGCCGAGAGGATGGCATCAGCCAGGAGCTTAGCTTGCTCTTCGGGGATACGGAGTAGGTGGTAGGCAAGGCGCTGAGCGCTCTTTGGCCCAATGCCAGGCAGTTTATTTAGCTCCTGGATGAGCTTATATACCGCTTCAGCGGTGGGTATGAGACCCTGGTTCAATACTGGCACTCCTTAATCAGGTCAGCCCTGGGATTTTGAGACCTCCGGTTAGTTTCCCAAGATGCTCGGTGGCAAGTTCCTGGGATTTGGCAATGGCTTCATTTACTGCAGTTAATACCAAATCCTCCAGCAGTTCTACATCATCAGGATTTATCGCCTCTGGTGCTATTTTTACCGACTGTATTTTCTGTTGACCATTGATAGTAACCTTAACTGCGCCTCCGCCTGAAGATGCTTCAACAGTAGTCTCAGCTAACTCTTGTTGAGCCTTGGCTAGCTTTGCCTGAAGCTCTTGGGCTTGGCGCATAAAGAACTTATTCACTTCTCCTCCACACTGGTAACCTGGGCACCCATGTTTAGTGCTGCCCGCAGCAGGTGATTATCTTCTGGCTCATAGGTGCAGCGCACATGGCAAGGACGCCCCAGGAAGTTGCTTATGATTTTCTCGGCAACCTGTTGATTTTCAGCTTTCTCCATTTTCTCCTTGTGGAAGTCATATCTAAAAGCTAAGACCACAGTATCGCCTTCAATTGCCACTGGTTTAACCCCAGCGCTTCTAAGAATAGCAGTAGCAGGGGTTCTTTTGACATCCTCTGGCGCTTGCTCAATGACCTGCCTCCAATTTAGTCTCAATCGCTCAATTTCACTGCCGAGTTTTGGCGCTGGAGCAGGAATACCTTCCGCCTTCGGTGGTGCTGCGTTGGGCATATTAGCTGGCTTAGGTTTGACCGGTTGCTGTTTGGGTGGGGAGACCTCTTTTATAGGCTGGCGAGGTTCATATTCGGGTTTAGTGGCGGGGCTTTCTCTTTCCTCAACCGATGGTTGGGCACAGTCAACTAGGGCTAGCTCCAGGGGTAAGGTAGAGTAGTTATCAAAACCAAGCTCAAGCTGACCAAAGAGCTTTATTGCTGTCAATATCTGAGCTAGGGAAGTTCTAGCCGCCAAGTCCTTCAGCTCAGCTATGTCCTCGGCAGTAAGGTCTACAGCTTCCTCGGAGCCGGTCTTTATCAGCAGTAATTCTCTGAGGCATTCCACCACCTCCCGATTAAATTGGCGCAAATCCAAGCCATCGCTATTGGCGCTGTTTATAGTTGACATTCCAGCGGAGATATCATTATTTACAATATGCTGAACCAGCTCCTTAGCTCGCTGGTCTCCGGTGATGCCCAGGATGGCCTGAACCTGGCGAAGTCCAATTTCAGTGCCATAGTAGGTGGTTAATTGCTCCAGCAGGTTTTCGGCATCTCGCAGGCTACCGGTAGCACTTTTGGCAATAAGTCGTAGTCCTTCTGGCTCTATTTGAATACCTTCTGCACTACAAATATTGGTTAGTTTTGAGGCTACATCTGCCTGCGAAATACGCCTGAAGTCGTAGCGCTGGCATCGTGATTGAATTGTGGGCAGGACTTTATGGGCTTCAGTAGTAGCTAGGATGAAGATGACATAGGGTGGCGGTTCCTCAAGGGTCTTGAGCAGGGCATTCGAGGCTTCCTTGGTGAGCATATGGACCTCATCTATAATATAGACCTTGTAGCGGGCTTGGTTGGGAGCATAGCTAACCTTCTCACGAAGGTCTCTGATATCATCAATGCCGCGATTGCTGGCAGCATCAATCTCTATGACATCCAAAGCACTGCCCTCGGTTATTGCCCGGCATATCTCACAAGTATTACACGGTTCACCCTTGCCATTGGTAAGGCAGTTCACCGCTTTAGCCAAAATACGCCCAGTGCTGGTCTTGCCTGTTCCTCGTGGACCATAGAAAAGATAAGCATGAGACACACGACCGCTGCCGAGGGCGTTACTCAGAGTCTGTGTTACCTGTTCCTGGCCAACTATCTCAGCCAGGGTTTGGGGACGCCACTTACGATAAAAAACTTGGGATGCCATCTTCGTTTGCTTCTATTATACCCTATATTATCCGGTTTCCAAAGGGGATTTTTAAGCAGATAAGCGCTGACTTTCTGATTATTGAATAAAAAAGCCAGCTTTACTAGTTTGAATCACTCTTTAGCTGTGTCCCACTAGTAAAGCTGGCAAAATGGGCTTAGATAGCCTACTTATAGTAATGTGGGTACATCCTTTGCTATCTCTTCTATTTCTCTAAGTTTGCTCTCGACCTGTTCTTCCCTGCCTTTAAGCGCGTGGATAAAATGAGTTGCTGTTTCATAGTATCCCTTTATCTTTTCCACTACGCCAAGTTCAGACAGGACTAAGATTACATCTATTAGGCCTTTTTCCCTGGGATAGTCACCATTCCTTATCACTGCCTCTGGAGCCATATCTCTTAGATACCCTCCCAGGTCCTTAACTAGGCCCATGTTCATTTCTTTGGCTGGTGCCGAGACGAGATATAGTGCTCTCCCCGACTCTGCAGGATTGCATTTGACTGACAGCTCGCTTATGGCCTCATCCATTGCCTGGATTCCCCGGTGAGTTTCGGTGCTCTTCTTCTTGAAATTCCTTCCGAAGGAGAACCTGAACATTGGCAATGCTGATTTACCATAGCCTATTACTGTCCAGCCTACTAGGCTCTGTATTATATCTCCAGCATCAACCGTCCTTGCCCCAATATGCTTGCGTTTTGTCTCTTCACCGGCGCAAAGTAGGTTATAGTAGGGCTCAGCTATTAGGGCGTTAATCTCAGACAGGTTATTTCTGAGCGAGAAGTCCTTCCTGACAAACCTTTGATTGTCAACCAGAAATACGGCATCGGCCACGGGGTAGACAGACTTAAGGCAAGTGGCTGCATTGTATATAGTTCTTTCCTCGGTTTCCTCTTCATGACTGAAGGGAAGAACAGCCATGGTATAGACCGGCTTATCCAGGTAGCGCTCTTTTATCATTTGTGTGACTATTGGCATTGCCCCTGAGCCTGTACCGCCAGCAACGCCGGCAATCAATAAAAAGGCGTCGGTCTCAAAGAAGCGCCGGGATGTTCTTATGGCATCTACAATCTTGTCGCTGTCCTCCCTGGCTACCTCAGCACCCAACTCGTTTATTTTACCTACACCGTGACCACCAGTTCTCCGACCTCCGATAAGGATTCTATGCTGGTAATCAGGACTTATGGTTTGTAGGCCACTTAAATCAGCTGCATCCGTGTTTACGGCAAAGGCGCCGGTAACTATCTCAATCCCGCGCTGAGAGCGCGCCTTTCTATTTAGTCGGGCAAATTCATCAGCAATCCTACCACCACATTGTCCAAAACCTACGACCATTAATTTCATTTTCTCACCTCAAGATTAAAATACTGTCTTATTTTAAGCATAGCTATATGGCAATGTCAAGCTCTGCTCTGTTTATAGTGAGAGTGCCTGTTGTTGGCTATAGTCCTTTACTGGCGATATAGGCGGCAAGGTCAGCTAGGCGGCAACTATAGCCCCACTCATTGTCATACCAGGCTAGCACCTTGACCATATTGCCGGCAATTACCATGGTGCTTGGCGCATCGAGGATAGAGCTGGCAGGGTTACCCTTGAAATCCATACTGACCAGCTCATCCTGGCAATACTCTAAAATTCCGGCTAACGGCCCAGCAGCAGCTTCTTGAAAAGCCTGATTAACCTGTTCCACGGTGACCTCTTTGTCTAAGTCGGCAACGAAGTCAACAACGGAGACTGTGGCTACCGGAACCCTGAAGGCTAGTCCGTGAAGTCTGCCTTTGAGTTCGGGAATAACCTGAGTTACTGCTCTGGCTGCGCCTGTGGTGGTGGGCACAATGTTCAGGGCTGCTGCTCGCGCCCGGCGCAGGTCGGGATGGAACATATCCAGGAGTCTCTGGTCATTGGTATAGGCGTGAATAGTGGTCATTAGCCCCTTGCTTACTCCAAAGCTTTGATGCAGCACCTTGACCACCGGGGCAATGCAGTTGGTAGTGCAGGAGGCATTGGATATAATCTTATGCTTGTTTGGGTCATACTGGTCTTCATTGACGCCGAGGACGATGGTTATATCCTCGTTGCGGGCTGGAGCTGAAATGAGCACCTTCTTGGCGCCACCCTGAAGGTGAGCCGCTGCCTTGGTGGCATCGGTGAATAATCCGGTTGATTCTATCACTATGTCTATGCCGTAATCATTCCACGAGATGTTACCCGGGTTGCGTTCGGCGAGCACTTTTACCTCTTTACCGTCAACAATGATGCAGTTATCGGCGGCTTTTACTTCACCGGGGTAGGGACCATAGGTGCTGTCCCATTTTAGTAAGTGGGCGTTAGTCTTGGTATCAGTCAGGTCATTAATAGCTGCTACTTCCAATTCGCCGTTATGGTATTGGTTAATTACCCTGAGGGTTAGTCTACCCACACGCCCGAAGCCATTAATGCCGATTTTAGTTGTCATTTTTATGCCTCCTCAGTGATTTTTACCCTTCGTCGACTGCGCTGTATCATGTCAAGGAAGGCCTCAACCCTTGTTTTTATATGATTGGTTAGGAAAAAGTCGTTGTTCCCTTCCAGAGTCAGAATGGGCAGGTCAATAGCATCTCTAAAGATGATGTCACCAATTCCTCGGTGGCAGAAGGCTTGGACATAGTGGATAACCCCATCAACCTGGCGTCTGTTAAGCTCGGTGGTGATGTCCTTTAGACGGTCATATATTGAGTATGGGTAGGTATAGTTTGAGTATTGCTCAGCCAGGGAATTTCCTGGCTGGGGCATGGCGAACTGGCGCTGAATTTCATTGAATACTACCCTGGCACCATTATTCTCCAGGTAGTGATAGAGGGCTTGACCATAGACGGAAGGCACGCCGATATATACCAGTCTGAGCTTATCTTGAGGGTAGGGCTGGCGCTGTTGGCACTGGTCTAATAAACTTTGTAGCTGATGGCAGTATTTGTGGTGGTCTTGATTGAAATCCGAGGTAGATACCAACCATAGATGGTTCTCCCAGCCGCTGACCAATCCTTCTTTCCAGGTAAGCTCATCGAGTTTTAGCGCTAGGCGGCGGCAGGGCTCAAGCTCAGCTCTGACCTTGGCGGCAGCATCTAAGCTGGTATTTAAGGTTTCAGCCAGTGCCTGCAAAGCATACTGCATTCGCTGTGTATCCGGTTTCTCAGGGTAGGCAAAGGGTATAACCTTGAGCCCTTTAAGCTTAAGAACCTCCATCAACATGATAGTGTTGGAGCAATCACCGGTGGTAACACAGAGAATGGTGTCAATTCCATAATCCATACATACCCCGTAGATTCCCTTAATCCAGCTACAGCAGTTTAAAGGGAAGCCTGCCCGCTCGGCAATAGTGACTAACCGTTCCGGGCTGGGGTCGGTAATGAAGACATTATTCAGGTCAACCGGCTGATAACCGGCGGCAATAAGCACCTCTATAGGAACAGTGGTGGTAATACCAATCTTGTTCATCAAGGTCTATCCTTCCCTGCTGTAGAGCAGCTCGCAGGGGAGGTATCTCTGCTTCCTCCAGGTATCCTTTAGCATTTCAGTCCAGCGGTTAGTGTCACTTGCCCAGATGAGATGATAGAAGGGTTGGCGAGAAGGTGACGCAGGCTTGAAATCTTCAACATATCTGTAGCCCAGACCTTTTAGTCCCGCCTTGAATAGCTCCACCAGCTTATGCCTCATTTCTTCCAGCCCTATTTGGTTCTCCAGCCTTTTTTGTTTAATCCCCTGCCACTTGCGGTTTCCGTAGAGTCTGGTTATCGAGGCTTCGCATTCTGGACGAGTTAAATTCCGCAGGAGTGCCATTTCCAGAGGGAAGATTATTAATAGCTCCATTTTATGTCCTCTCCAGTCTACTCCATGGGTGGCCAGTTTTCTGATTGTTGACCAGCGCAGCCTCCTGTATCCCGGTGGGTTGATAAGAGCGAAGGTAGCAACGGAGCGGAGAATGAGGTCAAATACCTGCTGGAGGACTTTATCATTAACACAGTTGCCGGTTATTATTTTTATATCAGCGGTATTGCATGGAGCTGTCAGACGCTTCAGGTTCTCTGCATCCTGGCTGTCTCTGACGACGAATATATATCTAGCGAACTTTGTTCTGGCGTTTAATGTTCGCAGTGGCGAATCATCAATAGTGCAATCTGTCCCTTTGCAAGTACACTGGCCACAGCCGGCATATAGCTCTAGATAGCAGTAATTAGTATTGTTAACTGTCTGGGTAAAGGCTTCAATATACTCGGCAAAGCACTCAAGCTTGTAGCAGGTCCACTTTCCAATCGGTCTTGAAATCTTCTCTGGTAGTAGCTTATCCATTTATTTATCTTCCGTAGTTCATGTATGCCGGTAGTGCATAATGTCGTTGGCGGTAAATTTGTCTAGCTTGCCTGTAGTCCTCATTGCTTCCAGATGAGCCAGGATTTCCAGGACTGCCAGTCTTTTATCCAGTGGATTCAGTTCTTGCCATCTGACGCCGTTTATATCTGATTGCCAGGTCATTTCGGTGGCTATCTGGTAGGTTGTTTTTGGCGTGGTGTTCAAAACCCTTAGAATTTCTAAGTTTCTCTGCTTGTGATGCCGGATAATCTGCTGAGTCCTTTGCTTGAGCCCAGTGAAGGGATGCTCATGACCGGGCAAGACAAGCTCAACCTTGAGCTCCTTTACTCGCTTTAGTGAGTTGAGGTAATCGCTGAGGGGGTTGGGGTTTGATTGAGGATGTAGCCCTATGATAGGAGTAATGTTAGGCAGGATATGGTCTCCCGAGATTAAGACTTTTCTGCTCGGCTCGTATAAGCTTATATGTCCTGGTGAGTGTCCTGGTGTCCATAACACATGGAAATTAAAGGTTCCACTAGAGATTGTTTCCCCGCCATATAGGGTGATATCGGGTAGGGTGGGGGCAACAAATTTCGCCATTTCTACTGATGCCATCTGTAGCTTGGGCAATTCATCTGGAGGTACCCCATTTATATGTAACCACCTTTCTGTTTGAAGAAGGAGATTGCCCATGGTTACATACCTTGACTCAATAAAACCTTTCTCTATGTGGTGCATAGCTAATGTGGCACCGGAAAGCTGTTTTAGCCTGCCCGCCAGACCATAGTGGTCGGGATGAACATGAGTAACTACTATTTGCCTAATATCTTTAAACTTGATGTCATTCTCAGCCAGTTGCTTTTTTAGAGAATCAAATGCCTCTTCGGTATTCCAACCAGTATCAATGAGGAGGTATTCATTATCTCCTTGAACTAGGTAGGCGTTAACATGACCCGAGGAAGGGTTTATCATTGGCAGTGGTAGCTGGTAGATACCGGGTGTAACTTCAATCATCTTTCACCTATGCTTTTAAGTTATAGAACGCCTGCATCCCTGCAAACTTAGCCTTTTCCCCTAGCTCATCTTCTATTCTGAGAAGACGGTTGTACTTGGCAGTGCGCTCTGAACGGCAGGGGGCACCGGCTTTAATTAAGCCTGTATTCAGACCTACAGCCAGGTCAGCTATAGTAGTGTCTTCAGTCTCGCCCGAGCGGTGACTTACTACCGCTGTCCAGCCTGCCTGCTGTGCCATCTTAATGGCGGCAATGGTCTCAGTAAGCGTGCCAATTTGGTTAGGCTTGATAAGAATGGAATTAGACGCTTTCAGGTTGATGCCTTTACTTAGGCGGTTTACATTGGTAGCATAGAGGTCATCGCCAACAAGCTGGACTTTGCTGCCCAGTTTTTCTGTCAGTAGTTGCCAACCCTCCCAGTCATCCTCAGCCATACCATCCTCAATGCTGATAATAGGGTAGCTCGATGCCCACTTGACATAATAATCAACCATTTCCTTGGTGTTGAGAGAAACACCTTCTCTAGACAGGATGTACTGGCCATCTTTATAGAATTCACTGGCTGCCGGGTCTAAGGCGATGAAACAGTCTTTACCCAGCTTATAGCCTGCTTTTTCAATGGCAGAGAGGATTGCCTCTATAGCTAGCTTATTTGAGGGCAAAGAAGGGGCAAATCCTCCCTCGTCACCGACATTGGTATTCAGCCCTTTATCCTTAAGTACCTCTTTCAAGCAATGGTAGACCTCAGTGCCTATTTGCAGGGCATGACTGAAACTATCGGCTCCAGCAGGCACCACCATAAACTCCTGGAAATCTGTTGAGTTGGCAGCATGCTTGCCGCCATTTAGGATGTTCAGCATGGGGATGGGTAGGGTGTAAGTGGCGACTCCACCTAAGTAGTGGTATAAGGGCATATCAAGGAGATTAGCCGAAGCGTGAGCCACGGCTAATGATGCTCCTAGAATAGCGTTAGCCCCCAGGCGTGATTTGTTAGCGGTGCCATCAAGCTCTATAAGCTTGTGGTCAATGGCTGCTTGGTCTGCGGCTGGCATCCCTGTTATAACTGAGGCGATATCTTCGTTGACATTGGCTACTGCTTTAAGGACTCCCAGTCCGTCAAACCGGGAGTCATCACCATCTCTGAGTTCTACTGCCTCATACTTGCCAGTGCTGGCTCCAGAAGGCACTGCTGCCTGTCCAATGGTGCCATCAAATAACTTGACCTCAACCTCCAGTGTAGGATTGCCCCTGGAGTCAAGGATTTCTCTGGCTTTGACACTTTCAATAGTTGACACTTTGCTCCTGTAACCGTGGACTAGCCAGGCTTTTGACAGGCAGCTAAATCAAGGGCTTTATCTACTGCCTCAGTCGGGTTTTGAGCTGGAATGATGGACTTATCCTGCTGGTTGTTTCTGGATAATGACCAGGTATTCAAGCCGACAACCGGAATGCCACTTTTCAATGCGCAGCTTATCTCAGAAAGGGTGCCATAACTGCCACCAATAGCAATAACCGCTTGTGCTGATTTAACCACAATGACGTTTCTAGCCTCGCCCAGACCAGTGACTATGGGAATTTGCACATAGCGGTTGGCTGCCTGACTATCATCACCGGGTAGGATGCCAATAGTTGTTCCTCCCTTCGAGCTAGCGCCCTTGCAGGCTGCCTCCATAACCCCACCCAGTCCACCGCATACCAGGATAGCACCTCGCCTGGCTAGTTCACGCCCCACTTCTTCGGCTATTTTGGCTTCCTCTGGCGAGGGCTGCCCACCACCAATAACGGCAATGAATCTCTTCTTGTTTATCATTTTAGTTGGATTATATCATTCTAGCCTTAATTCTAGCAATTAGCTAGTTAGAGATTCCGTAGAAACCTATTCCCCTGTCCCCCTAATGATAGGAATATATATCCATATTATGGAGAGGGGGATAAAAGGGGTGAGGTAAATTAATAATCCCTAGTTATACCTATTCATTGCTGCTACTAGACCTTCAGTGAGGAGGCAAAGGATAGCCTCACTAACTTTAGGTATGGTCTCAGTAATAATTTTCTTTTCGTCAGGGGTGAAATCGCTGAGCACATAGGCAATAATCTCAGTTTCCTTATCGTTGACAGAGCCTTCAATTATGGGCGGTCGGCTGATGCCTACCCGAATACGAATAAAATCCTGGCTTTCCAAGTAACTGATGATAGAGTCGATACCCTTGTGCCCACCGGAGCCTCCACCCTGACTGATGCGGATTTTACCCAGAGGTAGGTCAAGGTCATCATGGATGACCAGGAGGTCATTGAGACTGATATCAAATTTCTTTACTAGACGACTAACTGATTGTCCACTTAGGTTCATATAGGTCTGTGGTCTGGCTGCTACCACCTTGTTTCCAGCTACCTCACCTGAGCCAATTCGGGCGTGACCCTGTTTTTTGTCAAATTTTATACCTTGAGTTCGGGCAAAATGATTCACGCAGGCGAACCCAATATTATGGCGGTTATTGGCATGAACACGTCCTGGGTTACCTAAGCCTACAATTAATTTCATTTCAGGCTGTTTGCCTCAGAAGTAGGAGGAACTCTTCTTCTGCAAGTAACTTGGTGCCTAGAGATTGAGCGCTGGCTAGCTTGGAGCCTGGGTCAGCTCCCACTACCAGGTAGGTGGTTTTCTTGGTAACGCTGCTACCGGTTGAGCCACCGAGGGCTTTTATCCTTGCCTCTACCTCTTGTCTGGTGAAGGCTTCCAGCCTCCCAGTAATAACAAACTCCTGACCGGCTAGTGGTTGCTCCCTTGGCTTAGCTATTTCTTCCTCTAAGCGGACCCCTGCCTTTCTTAACCTTTCAATGATATGGCGGTTTTCTTCCTGTCTGAAGAAGGCAACGATGCTGTCAGCAATCTTCGGTCCCACAGCGGGAATGGACAGGAGCTCCTCTCTGGAAGCATCAGCCAGCCTATCTATGCTGCCAAAGTGTTTCGCCAGAAGCTCTGCCATCTCTTCGCCGATATGAAGAATGCCCAGAGCAAAGATAACCCTGGATAACGGTCTCTCTTTGCTGTTCTCAACGGCATTCAGTATATTGCCGACGCTCTTTTCCGCCATTCTCTCCAATTTGACAAGCTGCTCTTTTTTATCTTTGAGGTCATATAGGTCAGCCACATTTTTGACCAATCCTTCTTTCAGCAAGATGGTGGATAGCGATTCGCCAATTCCCCTGATATCCATACCCCCCCGGGAGACGAAATGCTCTAGTCGCTCTTGAACCTGGGCGGGACAGGAAGCATTGGTGCAGCGGGACATAGCCTCCTCCTCAGGCTTAATCACCTCAGAGCCACATACCGGGCAGCACGAGGGCATGGTGAATACCTTTTCTTGCCCGCTGCGCTTACTTATGACCGGTCCGACGACCTGCGGTATTACCTCACCTGCCCGCTGTACCACAACGGTATCACCGATGCGGATGTCTTTGCGTCTGATGTCGCCCTCGTTGTGTAGGGCTGCCTGTTTAATAGTTACTCCTCCAACGGAGACCGGCTCCAAAATAGCATAAGGGTTAAGTGTGCCGGTTCTGCCCACGCTGATACCTATATCAATTAGACGTGTGGTACCCTGGATGGCAGGGAACTTGTAGGCTATAGCCCATCTTGGCTCATGACCAATGTTTCCCAGTCGCTCTTGGAGGTCAAGCTGATTTACCTTGACCACGACGCCGTCAGCTTCGTAGGGCAGGCTCTCTCTTCTCTCCACCCAAGTATAGTGAAATTCCTCAACCTGTTCAATGCTGGTAAGCAGCCTATTATTGGGGTTTACCTTGAAGCCCAGTGACTTGAGATACTCCATGGTTTCCCAGTGGGTGGGAGGGGTTGCCTTGCCTTCAGCATAACCCAGCATGTAGATATAGATGTCCAGTGGGCGCTTGGCTGTGATTCGTGGGTCAAGCTGACGCACTGAGCCAGCGGCAGCATTCCTGGGGTTAGCAAACAGTGGCAGCCCTTCCTCAGCCCGCTCCTGATTCAACCTTTCAAAGCCCGCTTTGGGTAGAAAGACCTCACCCCGCACCTCAAATCGGGTTGGGGCATCTTTGAGCACAGACAATGGGATGCTCCTGACAGTTTTCAGGTTCTGGGTGATATCTTCACCACGTAGACCATCGCCGCGGGTGGCCCCGGCGGTTAATTGACTATCGACATAGGTCAGCGCCACAGCTAACCCATCAATCTTATGCTCGCAGACAAAGTCAAATTGGTGTTCGGCTACTAGCTTTGAGATTCGGTTATACCACGTTACTAGCTCGTCCTTGGAGAAGGCGTTACCCAGGGACAGTAAAGGCACGGGGTGTTCTACTACGCCAAAGGCTTCCACCGGGGC
>Ga0209986_10002525_pt1 | contig 16667 bp, 22 predicted proteins | sample BlataG_FD_183168 | JGI IMG/M metagenome (GOLD analysis project Ga0209986, IMG submission 183168) | Deep subsurface microbial communities from Black Sea to uncover new lineages of life (NeLLi) - Black_00105 metaG (SPAdes) (version 2) | ecosystem: Environmental > Aquatic > Marine > Oceanic >...
TAGTAGTGAGAGGGGAGGAACGGACAGCAGAGGGAGCAGGAGTGAACACAGCAGGAGAGAGAGGGGAAGTTAGTGCTGGAATAGTGAATGGCGGCATGCAACGTACCATCAAGGAGAGATCCAAGCAGTTTGCAATCGTCTTCTAAAGGTTGGAGGGGATAATCCTGCGATTCAAGGGAGCAAAATGTTTAGGGTGATGACCTTTGTCAAGCTAGCAAAAACACCATAGATGATCAATATACCTCTGCGAAATGAAAGTCGTCGTTATTATCAGCCATGATTTAAGCAGGTTTCTTCTTGCTTGTTTTTTGGGGAATAATAATAATCTCTTGCTTTATTTACGAATTTTGGGGAGGGAACTGGCCCTATTAAAGCGAATGTATAGCTTTAAATTCCCTTTCAATCTATGATAGTATTGCAAAAGACGTAAAAGTGAGAATTGCAAATTGGCTTCCCTCCTTTGTATTCTCCGCCCCCAACGTCGACTCCCTCGAGAGAGAAATTGAAGTTGGCTTAACCCCTGCTTCACAAAGAGAGGGGAGGCATTGTCTGGAGGAGATACTAGGGTAAATTGGACTTTTAGAAGTGGCTTAATTTCACTATCCAAGATGTAGATGCAAATATGTTGTCCAAGTATGTAGCTTGGTAACTTCAACATCTGCTCTCCTCAGAAGCGTGCACCATAAGCTCAAGCGTCGGCTTGCTTTCTAACGTCAAGAAGCCCTTATGCAACTCATCTGCTATATGAATGCATTCATATGATTTGTAATTCATCGAAACAAATACGGTAGTGATCCAAACATCATTTATTCCCAGCCATTTAGTTTCGAATCCAAAGATTGGTTGGTGATGAAGCTTTCGTCGACTTCTATCGCCAAATCCACACAATTTCATCCGTATTCCACATCTTATCAATCTAGAAGACGACACAAAACCGGAATCTTTGCCAATTCGTCTCTTCCAGACGACCGAATCGTTTCTGAGTTCCACCGCCTCATCAACGCCACCAACCTCAACCAACCCAAAATCACCGGCCCCAGTCACCTCCTCCCTCCCACAACCGTAGTCACTGCTCAAATGGATGCTCTACAACGGAATGACTACCCTCACCCAGACGCCGGTCTTGAAACATGTTTTCTTTTCAGCAAACCGATAGATCCCTCACTCAACACCCCCTCCCTCTCAGGCAGAGTCCGCTCTTGGAAAGCAGCAGGCGGAGGACGGGAGGCATATTTAACATATCCCGAATTTGCACAGCAAATCAAGACACATTCTTTCTACCATCACTTGATAAACGCAGAGGAATGGACTCCTCTTGATGCAGGTTGCCAGTTTCCCAGCAGTAGATTTCAAAATAAAGCTGTGATGGGGGTAGAGGTAACTGTGAAATTGGAACACGGCAGAAGGATTCCAGAGGCTAATAGTAATAGTAATAAATATATATTTACGTGGTTATTAGAGAAGATGAACGAAGGTGGGTTAAATAACTGTTGGATGATTGTTGGTGTTAGGGTAGGAGATTATGTAAGCAATTGAGGAAAATCCATTTTTACATACTTGTCTCAGTACTACTGCCACTACCACTGCCAGTCCTTCTTCGCCGTATCTGATCAAACACAACACCTGAAACAATCAACATTGCCACCATTGGCGCCATCAAATCCTCCTCTTTCAACCACACGCCACCTAAATATACAACTTCCACCACTGTCATAGCAGCAGCAAACTTTGCAGCCACCTGTTTATTTGCCATCCACCTAATTGCTACTGTTACAAATGTTGTGGAAGCTTCTGTTGCATCTACTACAGTACTGTCTTTCCCCATTGCTGCTACTCTGTAGTATCTCTCAGCATTTTCAATTGCATCTCTAATAACCTCATATTCAGCTTCGGATGCTGCTATTTCTGATCCTCTAGCAACGCCTGCTAGGGATGCTGCCACAGCTAGACCGACGGCTTCTGGGGCGAGGGGAGGTAGTGAAGACATGATGGAGAAGGAGGAAGAAGAAGAAGATGATGATGCAGCTGCTGCTGCTGCCAGCTCTCCCAGATCTCCAAAACTGCCACTACCACCGTTGGCGACAAAGTCTGCTGCAGTGTGAATTAAATGAGCAATGAGCCCAGCACCGGCACAATACGTCATTAAAACGCCTGGCAATGTCTCAGCTACCATGAATGCTTGCAGTTGGAGAGGAGATAAGCCATCAATCATTGGCCCAAAGTCTTCTACCTGTTTGGACTGTACTTCATCTAAAAATGGCAGTTGTTCCCTTGCTCTGGGGGATGTCCACAAGTAGTAGTTTAACAACACTAGTGGGATGGATGCCAGGGCTCCTACTCCTGCTGCCTTGAGGGAGTGGAGGGAAAGGGAGGCGCCTCCCCAGGGGTCGGCCCCACCCAGCCAACACAACAATTGCGCGACTGTGGCGATACATGAAGATGCAATTACAGCCATGAATACCTTACTCTGAGGCGGTTCTTGCTCTAAGAGTTGCTTGGCAAGTTCTTCTTCGCCGTCACCTATACCAGAAAGGAGTTTCTGGAGTCGTCTCCAGGCTTGGGCTTCTAATAATCTGCTGGGAGAGCTTGGGCTTGGGCTACGACTAGGATTGGGAGAGGTGCTGCTATTGACGACGTTGGGGAAGGAAGCATGGCGACCTTGGGGCTGTCTTTGTCGCCGTTGGCTTAATTTAAGGCTGCTAGGACATGATAGTTTGCTACTTGAGAGAATTTTGTTATTAAGAGCAGAGGATAAGGCGCATTTGGTTGCTAATAAAGCCATTCTAAATGATTTTTCTCCGGAGTTGTGCGAATATTGCAGTCAGGGCCTCGATTAATTTTCAAATTTAACCTAAGCACGTGTCAGCAAACATAACTTATACGGTTGCGGATGGAATATGCCAAACATTTGAGGGAATGGTCGACCCCCCGACTCTAGAGATCTTGCACACTCTTCTCCCTCTGCTCTTGTGATGATGAATAATGCAACCCCTGTATGCTTTTTTGTAATTTCTGAGATGCATATGTTGTTATGCTAGACAGCAGTTATGGAGTTAAAACTTAGGACAGGTATGGCTCTCAGCCCCAGAGAGCAAGTGCTCCAACATGTTGGTCGTGAGCGTAGACCCTCATCTCGTGGGGTCTTGGATAAAACACAATGGGAGCTTGTAAGGGTTCAGTGCAAACCTGACTAACTACTCATACATGATGATTTCATAGTTAAACTAATTCATACCTGAGATGCAACAGTTTGTTTTCCAATCGACGAGAATAATCCCCCAAGCGATCACCAAACAACAAATGTCAACAACAAATACGACTCAAGAAGCCTTCCAGTCATTGTTGCAAGCCATCAATAGAGGCAGACAAATTCCTACGGTTAAGGTTTGTGCCCCAATGAGACTGCCTGCGTCAATCCCGACATCCCCCCCCCACCCACCCACCACCCACCACCACCCTCCTTCTCACCACCCTCCTCTCTCTTCTTTCCTTATTATTCCCCCCAGCTCCGTCCTGCTCCATCCAAAATCCCCACCCCAACATATTTAGAAAATCTACATGTAGAAAATCTACAATACTTATCAGATCCAGGGTCAACAACCAACCAGGAATGGGTACCTCTTCGTCTGGTCTCCTCTCCTACCTCCTCCTCTTCTCCTTCTCCTGTTGTCATCCTCCTCCACTCTACTGGCACCAGTAAAGACACACTAGCCCAACAACAAGCAGATTTCGCCAAGAGAGGCTACTTAGCTGCCACAATAGATTGCAGATACCATGGAGAGAGGTCAGTATCCCCATACAGCTATCAGCAAGCTCTGGTTGCTGCTTGGAGAGGAGAAACACCAGAGCACCCATTCCTGCTTGACAATATATGGGACTTACAACGTTTGCTAGATGTATTGGAACAGACTATCACCTCTTCACCTCCTACATCCAATGAAGTAGCAGTGGAGGCAGATATGAAGAGGGTAGGCGTAACCGGGGTCTCTCTTGGTGGTATGCACGCCTGGTTGTTGGCTGCAGCAGATAAGAGGATAGCCGCCGCTGCTCCAATGATTGGCGTTCAAAACTTCAAATGGGCAGTAGATAATGAGGCATATCAACCTAGAGTTGACAGTATTTCTGAAGTTTTCAAAGCTGCAGTAGTGGAAGATGTACATGATAAAAATATGCCAACGAGAGAGATAGTAGCAGCAGTCTGGGACAAACTTCTGCCTGGCATGTTGGAAAAGTATGATAGTCCCATGTCGCTGCCAACCATAGCTCCTCGGCCTTTTATGGCCATCAATGGGGAGCTTGATGGGAGGTGTCCTCTGCCTGGAGTTGAGCTGGCTTTTCAACAAGCGAGGAAGAAGTATAGAGAAATGGGGGTTGAAGAGAACTTGGAGTTGTTTGTGGAACCAGGAGTGGGGCATCAGTGTACCGGTATGATGTGGCAGAAGGCATCAGAGTTTCTGGATAAGCATCTTCTAATGTAGTTTCGGGTACTTTTAATTACACATAATTGTATGTTACAGATACAATTAATACTACTACTATTATACAACTCACTCATTTTTAGCTAACTCTACATGCCACACTTGGTCCTCCATCTACATCTTCTTCTTCCTCACCCTCCTCATCGCCAACCCCACCACTCACCACTGCTATTCTCCTCAATAGCTCCCTGTCTCCAGTCAACGCAGCCAAGATCCTTGCATCCAGACGCCTCAACAACCTCCTCCCTCCTCCTCCTTCTCCTCCTCCTCCTCCTTGCTTCATCTCCTCTTGATTCCTGGCCACCACCTCTGCAATACTTCCCCCCGGTGAAGGTTCATCACTACTAGGAGACCACAGTCTCACCACTGGCTCGATACCGCTGGTGGCAATAACAGGCAACGTTGGGTGTGGCTGAACACAGTTGACTATATCATCATCAGCTTGCAGTAATTTGATACATTCGCCCGTTGATGCATCGTAGATGAAGACTCGCCCATCGTCAGATCCGCATGCTACTAGGTCATCATTTGATCCGAGGAAGGCAGCTTCTTTAATGTCAGTTTGGATGTTGGCGTGGCCGATGAATCTCTGGAGGAGGTGCTTGCCCCCTGGGGATGCTTGCCATACCATGGGAAGTACTAATTCCCCTTCTTTATCATCTTGCTGCTGATGGTGGTGATGGTAGTAGTATTTCTTCAATGCAGCTGCATATAGCTCATCCAGGTGCATCACTATTTGGCTGACCAGCTCAGGTACAAACCCATCATCAGCACCATCAGTATGTTTATTGCTTCCAGTCAAGTCTTGATCTCTTTGAAGCAGGTGCAGGAATTCGAACACTGATTCATATGGATCGTCAGCAGCAACATCATCAACATCTGCTGCTGCTGCTGCTGCTGCTGTATTCTGGGTAGAGGGACCTGCTACTGCTTCTGCCACTCTTTCTTTCCCTCTCTCTCCCTCTTCCCCTTCTCCCCTCTTACCACCCTCTCCCTTCTCCTTCTTCCTTCTATCCAACTCGATCTGTCTCCTTTGCAACTTTTCCTTCATTTCATGCTCTAAACCAGCCCCCCAATCAGGCAACTTCACCCCCACACCCCCACTACCTTCCTTCTCATCCCCACTCGCAGTAGTTATCTCCACCACAGTCTGAACAGCTCTACAAAACCCACACTTCAACAAACACACCATCAACCTGGACAATGCAATCTCACTCGTTGGCTCAAGTGACAATGCATCTTCACAATCACTGAGTGCAAAAAACAAATCCCCTTCCCATCCTCTATTTAACAAAGCTCTTGCTCTAGCTAGAAGGATGGAAGTGGAGTAGGGAGCGATGTGAAGTCCATCAGAGTAATGACGGATGGCAGCTGGGAAATTGGAGTTGATGTGGGCCTCTACGTCTCCTTGACTTTTTGCCCTTTCTGCTGCAACTGGGAGGATGCCTAGTTGGGGGAGGGTGGGAGCGGTGCCTGGTGCTTGGTCATCTGGTTGGTGAGGGAGAGTGCTGCGTCTCCAATGTTGCTGTTGTTGACGAGGATGAACAGGCAAATCTCCTCTTTTCGCTCTCTTATTACTACTGCCATTATTATTATTACCACCGCCATTAGTAGTATTATTGTCATTATCTTGCTTAATAAATGATATGAGAGGCCTGCAACCCTCACCGCTGCTCAATGGTGACGAGATGTCAAACACATAGCCATGATCACCATGATACGTCGCTACTACTTTATCACCCCTGTTACTAAAAGCAACATGGGTTCCATGTGTATCTCTATTTCCAATACCTAGAGCTAAATGAGGCGGTGCAAATCTCATCAATAACCCTTTTTTGCTTTGATTACTGCTGTTACTACTGGGAGCAGTACGCCCTAACATACGTCTGTCGTACATGCGCACATATGCATCATCAGCTACCACTGCCAACTGCTCTGTCCTTACTTTATTTATCCCCAAACTCTTGAGTTCAATAGATCTTGTAGCTGTAGAGTTGGTGAGCTTGATGAGCTGGTTGGGTGACGATTCTTTATCTTGAGAGGAAGTGGAGATACGGGTGTCAAATTGACGGATAGCACCATCTTCAGCTGCGCTCCAGAAGAGATGGGGGGAGTCGGGGGAGACCTCGACGTCTTTGACTCTGCCTTGGTGGCAGGTGTAGGAAGTTGTGAGGGACTCTGTTGTGGTCGTGGTCTGTGATGAAGATGGTGATGGAGGCCCAAATCCATCGCCATCGGCATCTTCTTCTTCAGTGTGATGTTGAGGTCGACCATAGCGTCTTCTTCTTCCTCTCTGAGAAAAAGAGTCTGCAGGACCAGCTTCCAATCTATGGTACTGCACAGTACCGTCCATACCTCCTGATACAAGTGATGATGAGTTGCAGTGAGGAAAGAACCTGACACCAAAGATGTTGCTGATGTGTTCAGTTGTGACGAGGAGGGAGGGCGTTGATGTTGCTGTTGTAGGAGGAGCGGTGGTGGTATGATTGTGTCGTTGTGTATCATCGGGGAGGCCTGGATAAGGCCAGATACGGATAGTTCTGTCATCACTTCCACTAGCTAGAAAAGAGCCATCTTGGTTCCAGTGTAATCTGTTGACGCAGCCCCGGTGGCCACGAAAGGTAGATTCAGTTTGGAGCTTCATTGCGGTGGTGGGGGAGAAGGGCAGTCGGGTGTCGGACTGTTGTTTAGGAAGGAGGGAGGGGATGTTAGTTTTTTTGTTTGAATATGGGATGAGGATGTAGCTCACGGATGCTTGGTGTAGAATATACCTGAATTTCTCGCTGTGTCAAGCGACCAAGCCACGATTTATCTTGCATCTTGCAATTGTGATCTTGGGAAAGCTCAATCTACGATAATAATGATAGCTTTGCTATGAAATGCATCTTATAAGGTTTCAACATAGGGTTTAACATTTGAACCAGATAAATTGCCGTAATTGGGGGATTCTTCTTCCAGGTTTTGAGCAATTGCAGAGTGGAGACCCGACTTCAAAGCTCCTTCGACATCCCTCCTTCTACTGATTGGTGACACATATTCACCCACAAGGTTGATATTACTGAGATACAATTAAAGACAAATCAAAATGTAATCTAACAATCATCATCATATCATATCATCATCAACAACAACTTGAAACCCCACCATTGATGTAAGAAAGACAACACTCACTCTCTCTCTCTCTCTCTCTCTCTCTCTCTCTCTCTCTCTCTCTCTCTCTCTCTCTCTCTCTCTCTCTCTACTTCTTCTTCTTCCCTTTTCCCCTACTATCTTTCGCTGGTGGTGCATCTGGCACACCAGGTCTATCTGCACTGGAAACTGTACCATTAGCATTACTGTCACTTTCTTTCTGAGCTGCGCTACCATTACTGCTGCTAGTGCTACTAGCTTGGCTGCTTGCTCTTGCTGCTGCTTCACGTGCCTTGATCGATCTGAACTTCTGTCCTCTGCTTCCTCTACTAGGTGATGATGTTGATGATGGTGCAGAAGATGGTGATGATGATGATGTCTCTACAGTTGTGGCTTCAATATCGATAGTCTTACTGGGTCTCCTTGCATTCATATCCTTCCCGCTAGGCCTATCATTCACCTCTGTCGTGGGAGAGTTCATCAATGTACTGCTACTACCCCCACCGACACGGTCAGATGCAGATACAACATTACCAGCATCAAATTTCCTCCTCAGGTACAATTGCTGAGCAGTAGTGACAAAGTTATTTGTCAACCAGTACAATGTCAACCCAGAGGGAACATTCAGTGAAAAATAACCAATCATTAGAGGTAGAAATTTAAGAATAGCCTGCGTTTGCTGCTGAGAGGGGTCGGTACTTTGTTGTGCTGGCGACAGCACCTTTGTACTCAGAGACTGACTGATAACTAGCAATACTGGCATGACAAGGTATGCAATAGTTTGAGCCCAGCCTAGGAAATCATCACTTCCAGGGTTTAGCCAGCCCAGGCCGCCATTCAGCTTGGTAGGGCCTGCAAGAGAAGGAATCCAGAAGAAGCCTTCCGTCAACAGCCCCTCATCTGCGACATTAGACAAAGCTCTATACAGACCAATGAAGACTGGAATTGTGACCAAAGTGGGCAAGCAGCCAGCTAGTGGGTTGACTTGGTTTGTTTGATACAAACGAGCTGTTTCAAGTTGGAGTTTCTCTGTGTCGTTGGCGTATTTGGCCTGTAATTCCTTCACCTGTGGTTGCAGAGCTTGTAGAGCTAGGGTGCTCTGTACTTGCTTGGCACTGAGGGGGTAGGTGGCAACTTTGACGAGGATGGTGAGGATAATGATGGAGAAACCGTAGGAATAAGGGACGTGTGCAGCATCTAAAACATTGTCTATTTGTTTAAGGAAGGCTTCTAGTGGGTCTGAAAAGAAGGAGGTCCAGCTGGATTTTTTACTGGCGGTGTCTGCTGCTGCGGCGACGGCGTCTGTGTCTATGCCAGTTGCAGTGGCGGCTGCATCTGCTAGGAAGAATACTTTAGTGGTGAGGAGGGCAGATGCATGGTCTAGGAAGGAGGGGGCTGCATCCTCTAGGCTCGCTTTGACCAGTGTAGTTTGGCAGCGGCCTGTGTGCGGGTGTGTGGTTGGGAGGAGAGAAGGGAGACGCCGTCGTTGAGAAATTGGGACGAAATGAGGTGGAAAGGATGGGTGGAATCGTGAAAAGCTTGGTAACTTACGTCTAGTATGAAAGGCTGGAAGTCCTTTGAGTGTGTAAGGCTTTTGGGAACGGCCCAGATGCAACCTGCGAAAAGCATTTGGAGATGAACGATGTCAGATAAGGGATAATATGTAGTTTAACAGACAATGTGGGTTGTTTTTTTCGTGTAATATTTACCTGGATCCCAATGCGGGGGTTTTAACCTGCAAAGCAAGGGACATCGCCATAAATTATATCTATGATGGCTTCAATAGTGACTCTGGTGTCCTTTGGGGAGGTGTAATGTTTAGAACAAGTGGTAAAGATGGTTATATTTGGAAAACTTGTGCGGTTAATCGAGTCGAGAGTCTAAATTTGGGTGGTAAAGGATGGTGGGGCGATGATCAAAATGGCTTGAAATCGTCATGCATGCATCTAGAATTCAAGTATATGTCGCCTTCCCAACTCAAAGAGATCAACAAAACACCAATACATATGGTATATTGACAATTAATCACAAGACAATTGAAACCAATCACCATCTCGAACCAAAAGAAGAAACAAGTCCTCTCAGAATAGAACAGTGATTCGCCTGCATTGCATGATGTCTCTTACTACGTGCAGGATACCTACTAGATCAATAGCTTTAGATACACGCAGCAACTTGACAACTCTCCATTGCCTGCCGACACCTCTCCTCCGGAGGGACATAGCACTCTGTCGACTCTCCAACCCACGAGTCACCTCCTGTTCAGCCGCTTCTTCTGATGGAGCACCACGACACCCTACCAGCAGCAATATTGGCAGCAACAGTGATAGCAGAATAAAGGAACAAGAAGCAGAAGAAGATAAATATAGCATCGGTCTCACTCCAAAGAAGCTCAGTCTCCAACAACGCACCCGAGTCCTCAAACAAAGCATCCTTCGACGTCGAGACAGATTCTGGACCTCCCTTCTTCAAACATCCCTCATCATCAAACTACAAAAAATCTTAGGGCCTCCCATTCTCAAGGTCCTGCGGCCCTTTCTAGCAGCTTGGAGTGGAGTTACATCTGCCTATGAAATTGTGTATAATGATTACAACGCATGGATAGAGTGGGATCTACTTAGAGTATGGAGGTGGGATGATCAATATTTCAAGGAATACGGTGTGATAAAGAGATCTCCGCCATTTTTAGTAAAAATGAGTGTTGTATTGTTGTATATGGCATTAATGCCAGTTAGTTTTATATTGACGGTGGTGGTGCCTGGGTTGTATGCTTGGATCATGTGGGATGATTGGTGGAAGAGTCCTGTGTTTGCTGCAATGTTGGTGATGACACCGTTGAAGTATGTGCCGTGGAGTGGGTTGTGGTGCTGGTTGTGGCCTGGGATATTCTAATGGATAGTGGATGTGAAATTAAAATGGGTTTGTGTCTGTGTGTGGAAGTTCTGAAAGTGTAAAAATGAACAACGGCGACGTTTGAAAACCAGTGGTGTTTCATCCAGAATAGATTATTGATACTGCGTTTAAAATAAATAGTTTGATTTGGAGGAGTTTATTTGTGATGATACAATATCGTAATGAAGGCTATTATGGATATTCTTGAAATAAAATACCAATTTAGACTATAATCATGGCATATTTCCTAGCAATCCTGATAACAATAGTGGCTTCAACGTCGTGTTCCGTCGGCAAAGCACTCCAAAAAGAAGCCACTCGACATCTGCCTCGATTCAGTGGCACAGACTGGAAGATTTTACAACAATATTTGCAGTCTCGTCTATGGCTCTCTGGCCTCGGTGCCGACCTTGGCGGCGGTGTCCTCCAAGTCTTCGCCTTTGCTATGGCCCCAGTCTCCGTCGTTCAACCTGTTTCAGGCATAGGACTCGTAGGACTAGCCGTATGGAGTCATTTCTTCCTTAAAGAACATCTACAATCCTGGGAGTGGGCCGCAGTTGCCACAGCAGGTTTCGGAACTCTCGGCCTCGGCCTCAGCAGCACTGCCACTAATAGCAACAATGACCCTTCTTCAACAGCTGGATCTTTTAGAATGTTATTTGTTCTTTTATTAGCAGGAGCAGGAGTTGCTTCAATCACAATTGTTAGACGGAAAAGGGTCCAGAAGATCCCTTCTCATCATAGACGACCAATGGACAAGACAGCAGCAGCCTTGTACGGCCTACAAGCAGGGGGATGCTTCGGTTTATCTGCAGTCACGTGTAGAATAGGCTTCCTACTAAGTAGCAGCAGCAGCATTAGTTATAGTATTAGTCGTCAGACTGCTGCTGTAGCAGCAGCAGGAGTAGTAGCCGCAACAACAACTGGAGGAGGTGGAACAGCTTTATGGCTGGCATGGATTCTCCTGGGCCTGCTAGGCAGCATCTTCCTGTCATCCATTGGCTTCGTCCTCCAAACCATGGGCCTCAAAGAAGGCAGTACAGTAGTAGTATGCACATGTGCAGCAGTATCCAGCATGGTGACAGGCGTCCTCATAGGAATGATCGGCCTGGCAGAGCCACTCCCAGACGGAAAAAGTGCGCTGCTCATCAGAATAACCAGCTGGGCGGCAGTGCTGGTGGGTGTGATAGCGTTGGCCAATGGTGCTGGTGGGTGGAAGGAACTACTGGCAATGTTGTTGGGTCAGCTGCCTCCTAGAGTGTGGAAGGCAATGCCGGTGGCGGTGGCTGTTAGATTGAAGAGCTGGTCAAGTCTACATGGGAGAGTGGAGCTGCCAGAGTTGTCCATGCAAGGGGTCGGGTCACCTGGGCCTGGGCCTGGTAATAGTGGTAGTGAAGGTGGGAAAAGTCATAATAATAGTAATACTAATGGTGGAGTGGGGGGAACTCCTCACAGTAATTTAGAAAGTGGTGCACAGAAGAATAAGGGGGGTAGCACTAATATGTTTGTGTCTCCACATAGGAACTAATGAGAGACTGGAGAGTGGAGAGTAAATTTTTAGACCCAGTGACCCAACTTCTTCTTGAGAGAGAAGATTCAATTGAATTGATGGATTTGTTAAGGGTGGTTTTTGCCTTGTAAGAAACAGGGTTTACCCCTCTCTTCAGAAGAGATGTTTGCAGGATTCTTAACTAGTGTTGACTTGGTGAAATGAAGGATAATGTTTATTTTAAAACAACGGAACACCGATTCGAAATGGATTCTTTCATAGTAGTAGAAAATGGAAAACAAATAAAAGAGAGGAGAGGAGAGGAGAGGAGATACAAAAAGAAAGTATAGGTGGGCAGAGTATGGATCGCCATTCCTTTTTTCCAAAAACAAAGGTAAAAGAACAGGAAGGGTGCATCACCTCGCACACACAAGACATACATGCCTGCTTCAGCATCAGCATGTTACGCCTCACAATTTGCACACAAAGAGAAAATAGCTCCTCGTTTCTTCAAAATAATATCTCTCCCTACACAAACACAGACACACAAATTCTATCCCTCTGTCTTTCTCTCTCCTACCCGAAAAGACATATTCTTTTACCCCCAAACACACACAAATATACACACCCCTCCTCCCTTCTCTTTCTCTATTACTCTCCACTTCCCCATCAACCAATCTTCCTAAAATCCTAAAACACCCAAACATCAAAGGATGGGGAAAAGAAATGAATTTAGACAGGGTTGAGGAACTTCTTGATCTCATCATACAAGACAAGAACAAAGGCACCTCCAGCCCCACGGAGGACATTGGAGAAGGATCCCTTGAAGAAAGCACCCATACCCTCATTGGCAGCCACCTTTCTCCAGCAGTCCAGAGTTCCGGTGTACTGCCTCTCCCCACCTGCCTGCATCATCAAACGACGTCTGACAGTATCAAATGGATAAGAAAGCACACCAGCAGCAGCAGTGACAGCCTGGGCGACAGCCCACTTGGCCACAAAGGAGGCATTACGCTCATCCTTGAACAGAACACCTTTAGCGGTGTCATACATGCCAAAGTAGGCACCACGATAGACAACAATACCTTGAACAGAGACACCAAATCCTTGGTACATGGCAGCTGGGCCACCACGCTTGACAGTCTTGCTCAAGCAATCAACAAGTCCGGTAAACTCGCGGGTTTTGTTGGTTCCAACATCAGCTGCCAGACGGGTACGAGCAAAGTCTAGAGGGTAGACAATAAGGAGGGAACCAGCACCAGCAAGACCACCGGAGGCCAAGTTAACAGCAAAGAATGGCCAGAAATCAGTCTTGGAGTTGTATTTAGGAAACAGTGCCTTGATGGTATCTTTGAAGGCAAAGTTGAAGGCCTGGGTGGGGAAGTAACGAACGACATTGGCCATGTTACCACGCCAGAATGAGGCAAAACCTTGCTCCCTGGTGACACGAGCAAAGCAATTGACAATACCTGTGTACCTGGGGATTTCTCCGCTCTTAATACGCGGGTTGGAGTCCTGGGTCTGGAGGAGGAGCTTGACGCGCTCGATGGGAGCGACGGCGGTCTTGGAGAGGGCGCCTGCGGTACCACCGGCCGCGAGATCCATGACGAAGCTGTATGGGTTGGCTTCCTTGGCTGCTGGGATGATGAATGGAGCAGAGGCGTAGGAAGCTGTTGGGAGGGTGGTGGTGGTGGTGGTGGAAGAGGAGGAGGAGGAGGAGAGACTGGCCTTGAAGAGGCCGGCCATGCCTGCTTGTTGGTACACTGAAGATGACAGCATTGTGTCTCTTTAGATTCTGTTTATTTATATATTAGAAGTGTGGTTATAAGTCTATAGTAGGGGTAGAAGAGAAGGGGAAGGAGGGGGTGAGTTGTTGTTGGAACAGGAAGAGAAAATGAGGGTTTCTTCCTCTCTCTTGCGTAGGGTTGGAGAGTAAGGGTGGGCTGTGGAGAAAAGTATGTTTCCAGCCGAAGGGTTGACCATATGGAGGGCTGTGCTGGATTGGTAGCTGTTGGAAAGGACGTATGGAGATCGTCCGGAGAGGCAAAGAGCAGTAAGCTGGAGGGAAATCGCGTTAATCCCATCATCTTAGGGCACTGCTAAGTGAGGGGTTTTCCTTCAAGAAGCTCAGACCTGATAATCAATCCATACCATCGCATTCCTAGCATCATCATCCATATAAATACAGCGCCAGCTGCCCTTATTCCCAAGATCGACCTGACTAAAGAATGAACAAAAGTCATTGACGGCTGTTGCTCGAGTAGAAGTCTTACCTCTCCCTTTATTGAAACAAAGAGATGCCCAAAACAACTGTGCCAATATAAGTTTTGATGGAGAACACCCACAGCTCCTTCTTTTATTCTCCTCTCCCTCTTGATTCACACCGTCACCCGGCCCGGCGGCCGACTCTGGAATAGAGACTCTAGATCTTCGTCTGTGAGTGAGAGAGAGGGATAATTATACGTGCAGAAGGGGGGGGGCAGTGTATGTGTGATTGTATTCAAAGCCTTGGTTTTCATTTACCAACAGAAGGCCGTAAAATGGTATATTGCAAAGCTCTCACAAACACACAAGGAGGGAGCCCACCCCCCTCTGAGTGTGTGAGAGAGAGAGAGCGGTCATCAGCACACATTGATGTTTTTCATCACTCAACGAATCTCTGATTTCGTGTCACTATTGAAACTTTCCAATATATAGCATCGATGAAACGTATAGGATCGGAGAAGAAGATACCAAAGCCTACAGATGACGAAAACGGTGGCCCAGTATCTAATCCAATCTCAGTGGACAACCTCAGTGATGAAGAGGAGTTGGAGCATCTAGCTGAACAAATAGAACGTCTCGATGTAGAATTCGAAAGGGATGAAGGCATTTCACAGCAGTCTGTGTACACTCCGAGAGATGACAGCGCAATTCTCTCGTCCTACCCGCTCTCCCTCCTCACGCAGTTCCAGTCCATCGTCACCATCTCCTCAGCAGCACCTCCCTGGCTTACAGGTACCTCCATCAACCCTGCACTCAGAGCATCTTATCTCCACAACATGGGCCATACAGTCACCCTCCTCATCCCATTCATCCCTCCAGAGCAACAACCGTCAATCTTCAACCCCGGCACCATTTTTGAATCTCCTGAAGATCAGATCCCAGCCGTATTAGAAGCCATAGAAAAACGCGTTTCTTTCTCTATACAGGGCCTCAACATTGCGTTCTACCCTGGTAGATACGACTCTGTCTTAGGCAGCATTCTTCCTGTTAATAATCTCCAAGATCATGTTCCAGAAGGCGCAGCTGATCTCATCGTCTTGGAAGAACCCGAACATCTGACATGGTACCACACAGGGACGCGATGGACTAAAGCCTACCCGGCTGTAGTAGGTATAATGCACACCAATTATGTTGACTATATAGCTAGAAGTGCTGGCAAAGCAGCTGCAGGCACTATAATGAGAGTGAATAAATTTCTAGTAGCACAACATGTCCATGTCGCTATCAAGCTCAGCGATGCAGTGCAGCAGCTCCCCCGACAATCAACATGCTTTGTGCATGGTGTATCAGAGAAATTCCTACATTTTGGAGACGCTGTAGGTAAGAATGAAATTTCATTCACAAAGGGGCTGTATTTTCTAGGTAAAGCTTTATGGGCAAAAGGTTACGAAGAGCTGCTGGATGTTTTTTCAAAACATGCTTTGAATTTAGCATCGTCATCGTCATCATCATCACCATTGGACCCCCCCACTGTTGACGTGTTTGGCAGTGGAGCTGATTTGCCTGCCATCACCAAGGAATCCAAGAAGAGAGGACTTCGCATGACATTTCATGGTGCGAAGGACCACATGAGTGATGATATGCAGCAGTACAGAGCATTCATCAACCCATCCACCAGTGACGTCGTCGCAACCACATCTGCCGAAGCACTGGCCATGGGTAAGTGGCTCATAGTACCTAAACATGCTTGCAACGAGTTCTTTATAACACACTTTAGAAACTGTCTGGTATATGATAATAAAGATGATGGAAATACGTTTGCAGCTGCTCTCAATAAAGCTCTCAATGAGCAGCCTTTCCCTCTGTCTGATGGGGAGAGGAATGTGTTGACATGGGAGGCTGCCACACGGAGGTTTGCTGATGTGGCTTCTCAGGGATTGCTGGGGTACGAAAAGTCAGGGAGATTGCAAAGAGCGGCAGATAAGACTGCATATGTGACGTATAATGTAATAATAACGGGGATTGAGGCAGTGAGGAAGGCGATGGCTGCTCAACAACGAAGGGGGAGGAGGGAGAGGAATGCATCGTCGTCGGCATTGTTGGCATCGGCTCCCGGGAATACTGGTGCTGCTGCATTGGCTCCTGCTGTGCAATCGTGATTGTTGTTTTTGGATGTTTGTATTTAAAAAAAACAAGTATACCAGCTGAACAACTGAAATGGATAATATCAAAAAAATAGTAAATGGCGGGATGCCGATAGTATTTATTTATTCACTAAGGTACATTTATGGTACGATCTTCAATTTATTTATTATTAGTCAAGCAAGAAGAAAAACAGGACTTATGGGTTTCCTAAGCACATCTAAACGAGAAGGTTTGTAAAACACATTTGAAAAACTACTTAAAACCTACTAATCAATCAACTAAGCTTGAAAATGGTAAATACACAAAGGCGGGGATGCCCAATAAGAAAA
>Ga0209986_10002527_pt1 | contig 16661 bp, 14 predicted proteins | sample BlataG_FD_183168 | JGI IMG/M metagenome (GOLD analysis project Ga0209986, IMG submission 183168) | Deep subsurface microbial communities from Black Sea to uncover new lineages of life (NeLLi) - Black_00105 metaG (SPAdes) (version 2) | ecosystem: Environmental > Aquatic > Marine > Oceanic >...
AAATATTTTGAATATCGAACAAGGATTAACGATTTTAGATTTCAGATTTTCAGCTACTTCGCAAATCGTTAATCGGTGTTCCTTGTTCTTAAATTAATTTATACCTACTTTATGGACAAGCACTAATTAGTGCTCGTCCATAAATGTAATATTAGGAATTTTTTTCTTGAAACAACAAATTACATCCCGAAAGCTTTCGGGACCAAAATATTTACCCTGTGAAATAATTTTTGCTTTGCAAAAATTACTTCGTATTTCACAGGGCAGGTAAATCTCAATGACCGAATTCCGAAAGCTTTCGGAATCGGAACAATATTCAAAGCTGTTTCGGTCATTTGATAATTGATATTTTCCCGCAGGGATGCCTTTTCCCAAAGGGATGCCTTTGGCAGGCAGGAATTTATTTGTTATTTGTTATTTGAGATTTGTAATTTATTTATGAATAAAATATAGAGTTTATTGACAGACACTAATTACGGGTTGTATTTTGAAAGTGATAGAATATTCTGATAGTCAGTGTCTGCCATTAAACCGGTTAGTGTGACTTCAGGAAAATTCCTCATATACTTTTCAACGATCTGCAGACCGGTCCATACAGCAGCGCGGGCTGGTGATTCCCTTGTAAAATAGGTAGTAAAGGGGCCGGCATTAATAAGTTTGTTTATTACCATATAATCAGTGCTAAACAACAATTTATGCTCAATAAGATACTCCCATATTCTCTGTTCGTTCATTTCACACCAATGAAGCTCCTCAGGTGAAAATCCCATAATGATTTCATCTTTCTCCCCAGGCATCATGGCTTTTACAAAATAATGTAACTTACCCTGGTATATCATATTATTCAACACGTTATTACCAGGTGTCATTCCCTGAAATTCCTCTTCAGATTTCCATTCAGTCGATACCCATGCATACATACAGTCCGATACAATTTTCTCTTTAATCATTACGGATCTGGCATATTGGGTCAGCCCCAGGCGTTGGTAAAACAGACAATCACTTCCCAGATACCGGTCAAGCCCAATTCCCAAAATGGTGCTGTCAATGATCAATGAATTATTAAATCCTGAAATAAAAGTATAGACATCAGGTGTAACTTTTTCAGGGAAATAATATCGATAATGTTTAAAAGCACCGGTTAGTTTCTCTTTTATTTCATCCACATCAGGATAGACTTCCATTGTTTTGTCATATACCTGGTTATTAACCGGATCCGTGATAAATGCCTTTAGATATTCCGGGTATGCAGATAAATCCGGCTGTCCAATATTTATAACATGATTGAACAATGTGAAAAAATCTCCGTATTTTTCTTTCAATGCCGGAATTTCATCACTTATTCTCATTAGGTCGATATTAAAAAGATCCTGCTCGAAGCGTAATATTTCAATCTCCATATGAATCCGGGAAACATTTACTTTCAAACGGTTTTTTGTACAACTATTTAATATTGTACCGACTATAAAAAGAAGGAAAAAAATTTTTCTCATATTTTTAAAGAAGAAACGTTTATCGGTACAAATTTAGTTTAATCCTGTTAATTGTTTTTTCGATACCATTTCCGGCAACATTTTTTTATATTTACATCTGTAAAGGAATTTTTTTTTAGTTTGCTACATCGATAAATAAATCTGAAGGATGAAAGTTTATGATCTCACAAAAGCATGTAATCATTCTGTTAATATGCATAAAATCATTTTAGCTTTTTTATTATCCCTTTTTTTAGTTTTTATTAATAACTCATCAGGTCTAAGCCAGGTAATACGATTCGGGATTTTCTTCGATCCCAATATCGCGTGGATGAAACCTGATATAACCGATGTTGAAAATGCCGGTACCAGAATGGGTTTTAAAGTTGGTTTGAGTTTTGAAAAATACTTCACGGAGAATTATGCTTTTTTTTCGGGAATTTCAATACAACATCTTGGCGGAAAAGTAAAATATGCCGATTCGATTTCATTTACTGCTCAGAACATTACAAAAATGCTACTCGACGGTAGCACAATTACTTACAAACTTCAATATGTCTCTGTTCCATTAGGTCTTAAATTAAAAACCAATGAAATCGGATATTTAACCTATTTTGGAAACCTTGGGTTGTATCCACAAGTGCTTATAAAGGCTACCGGTGACGTACTCCAAAGTGATATCACAAACAGTTCAATAAAAGACGAAGTGAATATATTTAATCTTGGTTATTACATTGGCATGGGCGCTGAATACTCTTTGGGCGGAAGTACAGCAATATGTTTAGGGCTATACTATACAAATGGTTTTCTTGATGTAACTACAGATCATGATAATCAACCAACTGACAGGGTTGTAATGAATAACGTTGCTTTGAATTTGGGTATCATCTTTTAATATTTTTTTTATCAAATGATTAGATGAAGATCGCACTTGCACAGCTAAATTATCACATTGGTGACTTTAAGTATAATGTTACGGCTATTCGTAAAGCCATCCTGAAAGCAAAAAGGGCTGGCGTTGATCTTGTGGTTTTTTCAGAGTTATCGATTTGCGGATATCCCCCTTTGGATTTATTAGACCAAAAAGTTTTCATTAACCAATGTAAAAAATCGTTAGATGAATTGGCTGGGGTTTGCAATGGTATTGCTGCAATAGTAGGCAGTCCAACCATCAATCCCAATCCCTTCGGAAAAAAATTATATAATTCTGCTTATTTTCTTTCCAATGGTAAGGTACTGGATGTTATCCACAAAACCCTGCTTCCAACCTATGATATATTTGATGAATACCGTTATTTCGAACCCAATACCGAATTCAGGATCATTCATTACAAGGGGAAGAAAATAGCTCTTACCATTTGCGAAGATCTGTGGGATGAGCAACCTTTCGATAACGAATTCGAAAAAACAAGATTGTACACGATCTCCCCCATGGAAATGCTTAAACCTCATCAACCTGACCTGATTATCAATATTGCCGCTTCTCCCTTTTCATATACCCGGGAATGGGCGAAGAAAGAAATATTTGTCAGTAAAGCCAGGAAATATGCTGTTCCGGTATTTTATGTAAATCAAGTGGGGGCCCAGACTGAACTGATTTTTGAAGGAGGCTCAATGGTGGTTAATCACAAAGGGGAAATTCATGATCTTCTCCACTTTTTTAAAGAAGATTTCAGAATTTATAATTTCGGGGACATCATGAAGGAAATATCTTCAAACCATTCTACTTCGGCAGATATATATAAAAGGATCAATGATGCCTTAGTTATGGGGCTCCGGGATTATTTCCTGAAAATGAAGTTTCAAACAGCTATTTTAGGCTTATCGGGAGGAATAGATTCGGCTGTAAGTTTGGTGCTGGCAGTACATGCCCTTGGAAATAAAAATGTTTACGCACTCCTTCTTCCCTCAAAATTTTCAACGGAACATTCTGTAACCGATGCAAAAACCCTGGCTGACAATCTTAATGTTCAATATGAAATAATATCCATTCAATCGATCGTTGAAAATTTTAATGATTCTCTTCGTGTTTACTTCCGGGATTACCCTCCCGACATTACGGAAGAAAACATACAGGCCAGGATCAGAGCCATATTTTTAATGGCTTTCTCAAATAAATTTGGCCATATTTTACTCAATACATCAAATAAAAGTGAAGCAGCAGTAGGATACGGAACTTTATACGGGGATATGTGCGGAGGATTATCCGTATTGGGCGATGTTTATAAAACAGATGTTTATAAGCTGGCTGAATATATAAACCGGAACAAAGAAATTATCCCCCGAAACACAATTAAAAAACCCCCTTCAGCTGAACTTAGGCCTAATCAGAAAGACACCGACTCTCTTCCCGACTATGGGATACTTGACAAGATATTATATTATTTCATTGAGCTACAGCTTTCTTCAGAAGAGATTATTGCAAAAGGATTCGATGGTAACACCGTTGAAAGAGTCATATTTATGGTAAACACCAATGAATATAAACGATACCAGGCCCCACCTATCCTTAGAATTTCTTCAAAAGCCTTTGGTGCGGGCCGTAGAATTCCATTGGTTGCAAAATATTAGTGCCGGCTACTTCCCAAAATAATATTTCTACAATTAGAATTTTCAGTAATTCAGGAATTTCCTTTAATATTCTGAAAAATTTTATAATTTTACATGCTGCTTAACATATTATAGATTGATAAATAATGCAATATCGAAACTCTTATTGCGAGAATTGCCTTGAGAACAGTGACTCGGTTTTCAGCACTCTTTCAGAAAAGGAAAAAGAAATTCTGCACGAGAATCACACAACTTCTTATTACAAAAAGGGTGCGATTATTTACAAAGAAGGGGAAAAACCGTCCGGATTAATTTGTTTATCCAGCGGTAAGGTAAAAATTTTCAAAGAAGGAGTCGGAGGAAGAGAACAAATCGTCAGAATGGCTAAGCCTATTGGCTTTATTGGCTACAGAGCATTGTTCGCTGAAGAGAATTATATTGCTTCAGCTGTTGCCATTGAAGATTCAACGGTTTGTATCCTGAATAAGGAAAGTATATTCAGGATCATGAAAGGAAACGCAGAGCTCACTCTTCGGTTGATTAAAACCATGGCAACCGAATTAGGTTTCTCCAATAGCCGCACTGTCACGTTAACCCAAAAGCACATTCGCGGACGACTGGCTGAATCACTTCTTTTTCTTCACAAGACTTACGGATTTGAGGAGGATGGATCAACCATTAAAGTTTACCTTTCCCGCGAGGACATAGCCAATTTATCAAATATGACAACGTCAAATGCTATCCGTACGCTTTCGACGTTTGCCAGTGAAAAGGTTATTGCCCTTGACGGTAGGAAGATAAAAATTCTCAACCTGAAAAAGCTGGAACGAATTAGCGAACTTGGGTAGGTTTGCCTGGCAATTTTTTTTCTTTTATTATTGAACGGAACGCTCAACAGAGCAATCCATCTATAAGTTATGGAAAAGTTCCGGACTCATCGACTCAATATGTGTGTGGTTTTTTAATCGTTTTTTTGCCATATTTTCAGAAACGTATCCTTTAACTCCACCCAGTGCCTAAACCAGAGGCTACACTGATTATTTCATTTTATAATCAATTCCCCTTTCTTGAATTGGTTCTCGCTGGTCTTGAGAGGCAAATACATAAAAACTTTGAGATCATAATTGCCGATGACGGGTCAAAAGGCAAAATCGTTCAACAAATTAAACATTATATCAGCATCTCCGGATTAAACATAAACCATGTATGGCATGAAGACAAAGGTTGGAGAAAAAACAAGATCCTCAATCTCTCTATTCAACGAAGCTCTGGTGATTATCTTATTTTTATAGACGGTGACTGTATCCCCCATAAAGCATTTATCCATGAACATTTAAAGAATAAACAGGCTAATACGGTTTTGGCCGGAAGGAGGGTTAACCTTTCGAAAACAGTAAGTGACCGGTTAACATACATTAAAGTACAAAAGGGATTTTTAGAAACGAAGCTGTTTCCACTTATGATTTGGGAAAGTATTATGGGAAGGGGGGACCGTATTGAAAACGGATTTTATTTTCGAAGCCGGGCCATTAGAAAAAGAATTAACAAAAAAGATCGTGGAATACTCGGTTGCAATTTTTCCATTCATAAATCCGATCTTCTGGCAATTAATGGTTTCGATGAAAGGTATGAAGCACCTTCCGTTGGTGAAGACACCGATCTTGAATACCGCCTCAGGTTAAATGAAGTTAAGGTTAAAACGGTAAAGCACCTGGCAATACAATACCATTTGTATCATCCGAAATTAAGCAGGCCAGGTAAAAATTTGGAAATTTTAAACGAAACTATGGAAAAGGGCATTTGGTATACACCTTATGGTATCAATAAGTTTCGTCCGAAATGAATTTTATTGTAACTATCCAGTTCTCATGAATTTCTTTTCTATATTCAGGATAATTGTTATAAGTTATACGTTATAAGTTATACGTTATAAGTTATACGTTATAAGTTATACGTTATACGTTATACGTTATACGTTATACGTTAATTGAACATATAACATTTAACATATAACATTTTATAACATCCCAACACACTGAAAAGTTACCTATAATTTAGCTTTTAATTATCTCCTCCACATTATCAATCGTTTTTTCAACGTTAAAAGAAGATTCAACTTTCTTTCTGCCATTCCGGCCCAATTGTTGTCTGAGGTCTTTATTCAACATCAGTGTTTCAATCTTTTGGATAAAAACATTCATGTTTTGGTTTTCGACCAGAAATCCGGTTTTATTGTCTTCCACCAATTCAGGATTACTACTGATATCAAAGGCTACAACAGGTTTTTTACAAATCATTGCTTCGATAATTACATATCCGAAGCCTTCCCAGAGGGATGTTAGTAAAAACACATCGATCGACGTCATAAGTGCTTTAATGTTCTCGACAAATCCCAGGAAAACCACTTCTTTTTCAACCCCCATTTTTTTTGCATATGCTTTCAATTCTTTCTCCAATTTACCTTCTCCGGCGATTAATATTTTAAATTTATACCCTTTTTGCTTCAGGGCATGAGCAATGTCAATCAGGTAATTCTGGGCTTTTTGTCGCACCAATCTACCCGCGTTACCCAAAACAATCTCCCCTTTCTTCTTAAGGTACAAAGGGGGAACAGCCAGTTTATCATATTTGTCGATGTCAATGCCATTGTAGACAACCTTAATCTTTTTGGTTTCAATCAACTCAGGATTTCTTGACAAAATGGTATGTTTTGTCTCTTCTGAATTTGCGATCACCTCCGTAATAACTTTCTTAAACAAAAACCGGTTCAGCATTGTGTTTCTAACAGGTATGGCACTGCCTCTCCGGTAGATAATACGAGGCACCCCAGCCATTTTTGCAGCTATCCCCCCAACTTTCAGATCGGCAGAGAGATTCATTATAATGACCCTGGTTTTTTCCTTTTTCAATATTCGGGAAATCTTCAGGATTTTATAAGGATTCATGAAGCTCAGGTTTGAGATCCGAATATTATAGGTGGGAAGTCCGATTTTTTTAATTCTGCTTTTCAGTTCACTTTTTTTATTTGTGATCAGGAACGTTGAATATCCTTTTTGTACAAACCGGGTTGAAACATCGTAATGCCATTTTTCTCCTCCACCCCATGTTTTCATGCTGTTGAAAAAACAAATTTTATTTTTTGCCTGCTCTGCGTGCAGTCGCATTATTTTACGAAGCTTGGCATATTTTAAAAATGTTTCATGAGACGAATTGACACAAATGATTAAACCGTAAAACCCATCCAAAAAACCTCCCATAAGAAAAAAATCTCTGAAAAATCTCCATAAAGGATGAACGATTATCCTGAAATAATTCACTCTTTCTCCATTTTTAAAAAAAGCTTCGGCAATTATATCGGTAAATGTATTGATTTGTTGAATATGCTCATTTATGGAATAGTAAGAATAGTGTAACAAATCGCCTTTCAGGTATTTCTTTTTTGATCTGCCTTGTAACACAAATATGTCATGCGGATTCATACCACTCCATTCTCCTTTCCGGCTATCCCACAGCCTTAACTTTCTGGCAGGATACCACGATCCATGTTTGATCCACTTCCCGCAATAGTTCGTTAAACGGTTGAAATAGTACCCGTCGTATTTCCAATTTTCCTTCACCTCCAAAATTGATTTTTTAAGCTCAGGTGAAAGGGCTTCATCGGCATCAAGGGAAAGAATGTGCGAATAGCTGGCTTTTGAAACGGCAAAGTTTTTTTGCTCGATGTGACCAAGGAATTCATGTTGGACGAACTTAACGTTATATTTGCGGCAAATCTTTTCTGTACGGTCTGTTGAAAATGAATCCACCACAACAATTTCATCAGCCACATCCCGGATAGATAATAAACATCTTTCGATGTTTTTCGCCTCATTATAAGTAATAATGACAACTGAAATTTTTGGCATTTAAAAATAATTAAAACTATTCCTGATAATAGATTCGTTTTACTCTTTGTGAAATTCCGGTTAATACTTCATATGGTATGGTTCCAATCTTTTCCGCCACTCTGGTAACAGGATTTTTATCTCCGAAAAGTTCAACTTCATCTCCAACTTTCACATTATAACCACTCACATCGATCATACACATATCCATACAAATGTCCCCAATAATAACAGCTGGTTTTCCATGAACAAAAACCTCACCAACTCCATTGCCCAATTTTCTATTTAATCCATCGGCATATCCAACCGGAATTATGGCAATAGTACGTTCGTTAAGAACGTTACCCTTCCTCCCATATCCAACGGTTTCATTGGCTGCTATTCTTTTTATTTGTGATACTGTACTTTTAAATATGCTTACGTTTTCCAATCTGTTCTGATGAACAGCACTTATACCATATAAACCTATCCCTAACCGTACCATATCGAACCGGGCTTCAGGAAACCGTTCAATGCCAGACGAATTCAATATATGTCTTAATACGGGATAATTAAAGCACCGTAATAATTTTTTACTGATCTTATCAAACAGGTTGATCTGATAACGGGTAAAATCATCATGAATTTTTTCGTCGCTTGCCGCTAAATGAGAAAATACACTTTTGACATGTAATTCCGGATGTTTTCTTAGGCTTTCAATCAATTCATCTACCTCATCAGGTAAAAAACCCAACCGGTGCATACCTGTATCCAGTTTAATATGAACAGGGAATGTTTTTATTCCATTCTTTCGCACAACTTTGGCAAAAGATTCAAGAATATCAAAACTATAGAGTTCGGGTTCCAGATCATATTGCACAAGGTGATACAAACTGCCAAACTCCGGATTCATAACCATTATGGGTAATAAATTTCCTGCTTCCCTTAAATCAACACCTTCATCTGAATAGGCAACTGCTAAATAATCCACACGCTGATATTGGAGCATATTGGCAATTTCAAATGATCCGCTTCCATATGAAAAAGCTTTCACCATAACCATTATCCCGGTGCCAGGATCAAGTTTCGACCGGAAATAATTCAAATTATTAACTATAGCTGTAAGATTTATTTCGAGAATGGTTTGATGAACCTGCTGTTCCAATATTCCTGAAATCCGTTCAAACTCGAAATCACGGGCACCTTTTAGCAATACAACTTCGTTCTTAAATTCCTCTTTTGAGAAATGAGACAAAAATTCATCGGTAGACCTGTAAAATTTCTTTTTTATTTTGAATAATCCTGCATAATGATAAAGGGATTCTCCTATGCCAATAATTTTATTAACTTTCTTTTTATGAACCAATTCAGCAATAAAAGAATACAACTCGTTATCTTCCCTTCCACTTTGAAAAATATCGGATAAAATCAGTGTTTTTTTATCGTTTTGATACTGGAAATCAAGAAAGTCAAGGGCAATACTTAATGAACCGATATCTGAATTATAACAGTCATTAATCAAAGTACAATTATTAATACCGTGCTTTAATTCCAACCGCATTTCAACCGGTTCAAGATTTCTCATCCGGCTGGTAATAAAGCTTTGTGTACATCCCATATAAAGAAGTAAACACCAGCAATGTATAGCATTTTCCACCGATGCGTCATCCAGAAATGGAATTACAATTTCAATCGAAGAACGGTTAAAGTTGCCGGTAATTTGAGTTTTTGAAGTAAGTTTCTTAATACTTTTTATCTCAAGATCCGCTTTCCCCATCCGTGACCACGTGAATAAAATTCTGCCTTTGCCCTGCCCGGATCTTTCAATTTCCTGATGAATTATTTTATGATCTTTACAATAAATAAGTGTCCGGGCATTTTTGCACAATTTTAATTTTTCAGACACTTTCTGTTTGAAATCCACAAAATTTTCCTGGTGTGCTTCCCCGATGTTTGAAAAAACTACAATATCCGGTTTAATAATATTTTCAAGCTTTTCCATTTCTCCAACCCGGGAAATGCCCGCTTCAAAAATGCCAATATCAAAATCCGGTTCAAGAAGCCAAACTGAAAGAGGTACTCCCACCTGGGAATTATAACTTTTCGGACTCCGAACGATATTTTTGTTTCCACCTAAGAGATAAAATAACCACTCTTTTATGATGGTTTTTCCATTGCTTCCGGTAATACCGATAACAGGATTCGGAAAGAGGCTTCTATTGTAAGCAGCTAGCTTTTGGAGAGCGTCCAGAGTATTTGATACTAAAATGAAGTTTGAGCCTGTATAGTTTTCAAAATGGTCCGGTAAAACCCGGACTACAAAATTTCTTACCTGTTTCTGATAAAGGTCATCAATAAAAGCATGGCCATCGTGCCGGTCGCCTGTAATTGCAAAAAAAATTGATTCAGCCGGTGATACTAGCTTCCGGCTATCAATAAGCAAATATTTTACAGGCAGATTTAGTTTCCCAAATTGCTTCCCGTTTAAAATCCTGGTTATATCTTTAATAAATAATTCAGGCATTTTTATAACATTACCCTTTTAAACCCTATCCGAATATTTCTTTATTGTATGTATTTAGTTCTCAATAGCCTCTTTATTTACAATGTGTTATACGTTAAAAGTTATACGTTATAAGCAGTTTTACTAATAACAGTTAACATATAACTTATGACGTTCAATTTCTTTTCCTCCCAACACACTCATTAGGTCCCATTCCCGTATAACATTAATCTATTTGGATTTCATAGCTTTGAGATAACACCCACGACATAAGGGCTCGTAATTATCTTTTTTTCCGAGAACAACCAATTTATCAACATCTGTTTTCCGGTATGAATAATGAGCCAGGTTCCCACATCTCATACAAATAGCATGTACCTTTGTTATGTATTCAGCAATGGAGAACAAAGCAGGTATTGGCCCAAAAGGCCTTCCCTTGTAATCCATGTCCAACCCGGCAACGATTACCCTTATTCCTTTGTCAGCCAAGTTATTACAAACATCCGCCAAGCCTTTGTCAAAAAACTGGGCCTCATCAATTCCAACAACATCTAACAAGATTTTCTCAAATTTATCGTTACTTTTGCAAAAGTAAATAAAAAGCCAGTTCGATTCCACTTTATTCACAGTTTATGAATATTAAGAATACAATTGAAATCTTAACTAAAGATATACAAGAAATTGAGAATATTGTAAGCAACTACAAGAATTATTCTCAAATACCCCAGATAGAAATTGACCGGGTTTTATCCAGGATAAGAAATCTTTATGACTCCTTGATCGTTTTAAAAAATACCGGCATTGAACCGGCTAAAGATGAGCCGGAAATTGCCAGCCAACCAATATCTGAAATTGAAATTGAAGAAAGTGTATCTGCCGGTAAAACGGAGCAACCTAAAGATGACAAACTTATTGAGGTTGAAGAAGAAAAAGCTATAGAATCCACAGACGATATCAAATCCCCTGTTGAAATTTCACAGGATCTGCCAATGAAAAAAGAGAAACCGGTCGACACAAAAAAAGAACCGGAGACCCTTGCCGATCTTTTCCGGAATTCAAAAAGTTTCAGAAGCGAAGAGCTTGCTAAAAAAAATCCGGTTATGGATCTGTCATCAAAACTACAGTCTCAACCTATATCTGATATTGGTTCTGCAATAGGGTTAAATGATAAATTTCTTTTCATTAATGAGCTGTTTAACGGGAATTCTGAAAAATTTGAAGAAACAATCAGCTATTTAAATAATGCCCCTAACTTTAATGATGCTTTTAATTACCTGAATGAACACTTCGATTGGGAGATGGAAAATCCTTCGGTTCAAAAATTACTGGACCTGGCGAGAAGAAAACTGATAATTAACGAAGATGAGTAAACTTTTCCTGGTTCCAACCCCAATTGGTAACTTAGAAGATATTACCTTTCGTGCCATTGATATTCTGAAAAAGGTTGATACAATTCTGGCAGAAGATACCCGGAAAACCACTATTTTGTTAAATCACTACGGAATAAAAAAAAGGTTACAGTCTTACCATCAATTTAATGAGCACAAGTCAATTGAAAAATTAATCAAACGCCTTAAACAGGGTGAATCCATGGCTCTGGTTTCAGATGCAGGAACTCCATCCATCTCAGATCCGGGTTTTTTAATAGTCAAAAGTTGCCTGGATCATCAGATCCCTGTAGAATGCCTGCCCGGTCCAACGGCATTTATCCCGGCATTGGTTAATTCAGGACTGCCGGCAGACAGGTTTTGTTTTGAGGGGTTTTTACCGCATAAAAAAGGCAGGACTAAACGGCTCAAACTTTTATCGGAAGAAAGCAGGACAATGATCTTTTATGAATCTCCACAAAGATTGATTAGAACACTTCTCCAATTATCTGAATATTTTGGAAACACACGGAATGCCAGTATTTCCCGGGAGCTTACCAAGATCTATGAAGAAACCCAAAGGGGTACAATTGGTGAATTAATCGATTTCTATAATAACAAAACCGTTAAAGGCGAAATTGTAATTGTAGTAGAAGGGAAAAAAGAATAAAACCAACCTTATTTTTTCAATCTTCCTATTCACCGGGTGACTCGGAGTCACCCGGTGAATAACCTGGAAATAGTGGCGGAGCAGCATTTCACAGAGCCCGTATCGTTTGTCGTAACTCGCCGGACGAATTAATTTACTGTACGAATCCGTACATTGCTGTATATAATCGTGCACTTTTAACATTTATTAACAATAAAAAATAACATACTATTACGCTGATAATATGTATTTTATAATCTTTGGCATCAAATATGTGCAGCATATTGCAAATAAAAAAGTCTTTAATACGGATATAAAAAAATAAATATAATGAAAAATCGGTTTGTTGATAAGAATAGTTTTCCAAAACCATTGGGGATGCTGATGATTTTAATTTTCTTAGGATTGATCAGTTTTGTGAATCTTGTTTTTGCAAAAGAAGCGCCACAAACAGTTTATCTGGAGGAAAGCAGAATTGATCTAACGGATAACAAAATCATGGATGTTTCTGCAACCCCATATGAGGAAAATCTGTAAGAACATAGCTTTGCGAATTCACCCTGTGAAATATTGTCCGAAGGACTCCTACCGGAGAATGATCATCGATTAACTTGGAGGCTAAGGCAAAGGGCGGCAGACAGTACGAATAATGTATTACCTAAAACGGATCCTCTTCGTCACTGTAGGATTTATTGCCCATATCATTACCGGTTCTTTCTGAATATTCATCACTATTCATCTTCGAACCAACAGTAAAAATGGATTGGGTTTCTCCCGGCAATAATCCTATTTCCATGTCATCCAGTTCAACAAACTTTACCATTTCCTCACGAAATCTGAGATGAACATCTCCAACGGGTCCGTTACGGTGTTTTGCCAAAATTATTTCAGCAAATCCAACCAACGAATTTCCATCTTCATCTTCCAGTATACCATACCGTTCGGGACGGTAAATAAAAATTACCATATCGGCATCTTGTTCTATGGCTCCTGATTCTCTCAGATCTGATAGCTGAGGTCTTTTACTTCCCGAACGCATTTCCACAGAGCGGTTTAACTGAGATAAGGCAATAATGGGCACATCCAGTTCTTTCGAGATTGCCTTAAGCGATCGTGAAATGTTGCTAACCTCTTGCTCTCTGTTGCCTCTTACATCACCTGGGCCTGTCATTAATTGCAGATAATCAACAATGATTAATTCTACTTTATGTTGGAGCTTTAATCTCCTGCATTTAGCCCTTAACTCATATATGGATATAGCCGGTGTGTCATCGATATAAAGAGGTGCTTCAACCAGGCTTTTTATTTTTGAGTCTAATTGTTTCCACTCATTTTCATCCAGGTTCCCATTTCTAATCCGGTTTGACGGCAACTCCGTCTCACTAACAATTAACCGGGTTACTAACTGGATGGATGACATTTCCAGGGAGAAAATAGCTACGGGTTTATTATGTTCAACGGTAATATTTCTGGCCATTGAAAGCGCCAAAGCTGTTTTTCCCATAGAAGGCCGCGAAGCAATAACAATAAGGTCCGATTTCTGCCATCCTAAGGTAAGCCTGTCTAGTTTTGTATATCCGGATGGTACTCCGCTTAAACTATCTTTTCTTTTACTTGCTTCTTCAATCTGATGAATGGCTTGCTGGATCAGTACATTTACTTTTGCCGTTTCTTTCTTAATATTCCCCTCTGCAATATTAAAAAGTTCTGTTTCTGAAAAATCAAGAAGATCATCCACATCAATGCTCTCATCAAAGGCTTTGTTTTGAATTTCAGATGAGATTCTGATCAGTTCCCGCTGGATATATTTCTGGGCAACAATACGGGCGTGATATTCAATATGTGCAGCAGACGCCACCCTGCTGGTTAACTGGGTAATATAAAAAGGGCCACCAACTTCTTCCAATTTTTTCCTTGCCCTCAATTCTTCAGTTACCGTAAGAATATCAATGGGTTTTTCTTTTGAGGTCAGATCAACAATAGCATTAAAGATCTTTTGATGTGCTTCCTTGTAAAAGCTTTCAGGTTTTAATATATCCAGAACCGAAATTACGGCATCTTTTTCCAGCATGACCGCTCCCAGAACGGCTTCCTCAAGATCAATAGCCTGTGGTGGAATTTTTCCCAGGTCGAAGTTAACCAGATCGATACCTGATGGTCTTTTTTGATTATTTGTTAAAGCCATATGATGCAAATTTTAAGGCTACCAAAGGTAAAAAATTGAGGAAGCCATAACACATAAAAATTAACTTACTTTTAAACACAATATGTTAATTATTGTATTGATTAATTGTTGAAAAAAAATAATCTTTTTTTAACCTTGTATTTGCCTGATAATAATCTAATTATCAATACCTGCTCAAAAAAATTATCTTCTGTGAATCATAGATCAGATTATGGATAATAATGATAGATTTGTATTTTAAAATTTTAATTTCTCCCTTGTATGATTTGTTTTCCTAATGCAAAAATCAATATAGGTCTCGATATCATTGAAAAAAGAACAGACGGATATCATAATCTGGAGAGCTTATTCTACCCAATCGCTTTAACCGACATTTTAGAGATAGTCGAAGGATGTGAAAGAAAAGGGCGTGGTATTCAATCTTTTAAGGTTACAGGTATAAAAATACCTGAACCTGTTGAAAAAAATCTTTGCTTTCAGGCTCACAAATTATTGAAAAATGATTTTGATCTGCCTCCCCTGCAAATTCATTTACACAAAATAATTCCAACAGGCTCCGGATTGGGAGGTGGATCTTCCGATGCTGCATTCACTATTAAACTAATTAACAAGCTTTTCAGCTTACAACTCTCCGATCAGAAAATGCTTGAATATGCGGAAAAACTGGGTAGTGATTGCCCCTTTTTTATTAATAACGTTGCTTCACTTGCAACTGGGAAAGGGAATAAGCTTACACCAATATCAATAAATTTAGAAAAGTATTATTTGGTGTTGGTATATCCAAACATACAAATCAAATCTTCCATTGCTTATCAGTATATCATCCCCGAACAAAAAGCAAAATCAATTTCAGATTTGGTGAGGCTCAAGGTACAGGGGTGGAAAGGCATGGTTGGGAATGATTTTGAAGGACCTGTATTCAGGTTATATCCCAAAATTGCAAGGATAAAAGAAAGATTATACCACCTCGGGGCACTTTATTGCTCAATGTCCGGAAGCGGATCAGCTGTTTACGGAATTTTTAACAGCGAGATTGATACAAAAAAAATCTTTCCGGGTTATTTTGTTTGGCAGGAAAAGTTGTAAGACAAGAAACTAATTTAATTCCAAAAGCAGCATCCCTTTCATCACTTTTTGTCCCTCTTTTACATGGATATTCTTTATTACCCCATCCCTGTGAATGGTTATTCTGTTTTGCATTTTCATAGCTTCGAGTATAACCATACTATCTCCCTTTTTCACTTTTTGCCCTTTTTTCACTTTAACTTTATGAATGACTCCGGGTAAGAAAGTTATTAACTTTCTATCATCGATGGTTTCCCATTTTTTTCTGTTCTCAAACTTTTTGGTAAAATTTGTTTTATACCGGGTTCCCTCGATACCAAGGGATTTGAGACACGGTTTCTTACCTGTGGTATCTTCCTTATTCATATTACCTGAATTTTTATTAGAATGGTGGAATGCCATGTTTTTTCTTAGGGCCTGAAACCGATTTACTATCAGAAACATCAATTGCGTGAAGCAATAATTTCCTGGTTTCCAATGGTTCTATTACTGAGTCAACATATCCTCTGGCTGCTGCCACATAAGGATTCGCAAATTTTTCCTTATATTCCTTTACTATTTGTTTTCTGGCTTTATCCGGATCTTCGGCTTCACTTATTTCTCTCCTGAAAATAATGTTTGCCGCACCTTCAGGTCCCATTACTGCAATTTCGGCTGTCGGCCAGGCAAAAACAAAATCAGCACGCAAATGGCGTGAATTCATTGCAATATAGCCACCACCGTATGCTTTTCTTAAAATAACTGTAATTTTAGGGACTGTTGCTTCGCTATAAGCATAAAGAACTTTGGCTCCATGACGAATCACTCCGGCATGTTCCTGATCAACACCAGGCAAATAGCCAGGTAAGTCGACAAAAGTAATCAGCGGTATATTAAAAGCATCACAATAACGGACAAACCGCGCAGCCTTATCTGATGAATCCACGTCTAAAACCCCCGCGAGCACAAGTGGCTGATTGGCAACAAAACCAACGGTTCTGCCTCCAAGCCGGCCAAAACCAATAACT
>Ga0209986_10002528_pt1 | contig 16661 bp, 14 predicted proteins | sample BlataG_FD_183168 | JGI IMG/M metagenome (GOLD analysis project Ga0209986, IMG submission 183168) | Deep subsurface microbial communities from Black Sea to uncover new lineages of life (NeLLi) - Black_00105 metaG (SPAdes) (version 2) | ecosystem: Environmental > Aquatic > Marine > Oceanic >...
TATTCTTGTGTTTCATAGTGGGTAAAGTCTGAGCTAGCAATTATTAAAATGTTTTTATCAACTACTGAAGAACAAATAGATTTGGCAATTTCTATATCAGTATTAATATCCTGATGAGTCATGCAAATTGGTACGAATTTAATATCATTACCGAAAATGTACTGAATAAAGGGTAATTGGACTTCTATGGAATGTTCATACTGATGGGCTTTTTTATCGTTTTTTATTGTTTTAGAGTTTTTTAAAATGTTTTCTGCAATATCTGTATCAATTTCCAATTCTCCTAAGGGTGTTTTCCATTTTCCTTCCGTCATAATAGAAATATCTTTTCCAAAACCTCGATGATTAGGACCTAATATAATAATAGTGTCGAGTTTACCACCTAAAGCAATTTTATAAAAGCCGTTTGCCGCAACAGGTCCCGAATACATATAACCTGCATGTGGACTAACTAATCCAATAATATTATTTTCTCTGTTGGGATTTGCCAGAGTAATTTCACCAGGTCCTATTTTATGTAAAAAGCATTTTTCAATCTGTTTATTTAAAGATTTTGAATCACCAGCGTAAAAACTACCTGCGACGGCAGGTTTTCTTATTTCCAATTTTTTCATAAGATCCCCTCCCCTACTTCTGTATATAAAGGACTTTTACTAATTCAATATCAGTATCTATCTCTTTTAGAATGTCGGCTACCTTTTGCCTTCTTTCTTATTTTGGGTAACAATATTATAAAAAATATTATTACAATTAAGGATAAAAAGCCTACTCTAAAATAAGTTGAATAAAATAAATATTTAGAATAAGATAAATAATATCTTTTTTTGGCTGAAGGATAATTAGGATTTAAATTTAATATCTCCTTATATTGTTTGGATGCATCTTTAAAAAAAGATTGTTTTTCATAATCTACCGCCAAATTAAATTGGGAATCAATAATTTTCAATTTTATTTTTTGATCATCCGGATGGACTTTTTGAAGATAGTTATAAGCTTCGATAGCTTTTTCCCATTGTTTATTTTCATAAAAAGCAGTAGCAATTCCTTCGCGAGCATTGATATTTAAAGGATCTATAGAAATAACCTGTTTATATTCTAATATTGCTTTCCCCCAATTCTTTTCTTCGCTATATTTATCGCCTAAATTACTATGAATAACTATTTGGGATACGCAAAATTTTACAATTCTATTATTTCCGGCATCAGCAACATAAATATAATCCCTATCATCTATAACAATTCCTTCAGGGTAATTTAAACTAATTATATTCGATTCATTACCAAATTCTAATTCGAAATTATCATCTTTATCGTATTTGACGACTTTTCCATTTTTGTAATCAGTAATATAAATATTATCTTTTGAATCAAAAGCAATATATCTTGTGCCGTTAAACTGACCAAACTCACTTCCGCTCTCACCAAATTTTCTTAAAAATATGCCTTCTTTGCTAAATACCTGTACCTGGTCATGGAAAGTGTCGGCAACATACATATTTCCTTCCTTATCAAAAGCAATCCCTCTTGGGTAATAAAATTCACCATCTCCCATTCCTTCTTTTCCAAATTGTTTAATATACTCGAAGGTAGGAGAAAATATTTGTATCCTGCTATTTCCTGTATCTACAATATAGATATTATCATCTTTATCTATGGCAATACCTCTGGGATTAAGGAATTCTCCCGGACCACTACCTTCTTTTCCTACTAAATTTAAAGATTTTCCATCGGGGGATATTTTATGTACTCTATTATTAAATTGTTCTACTACGATTATATTTCCTTTACTATCCAGAGCCAAGCCTACCGGGCCATCAAGTTTTAACGCATCCTCCCCTTCTCCATCCGGAATCACCTTTAGCAATCTTCCATTAGAGCTGAATTTTTGTATACGGTCATTTTCCCAATCAGATACATATAAATTATTATCTTTATCGAGTGCCAGGCAAACCGGATAATTAAATTCACCTGCCCTATTACCATATTCACCAAAAGTTAATATAGTAATATAATTAGTATCTGAAGCAGCACTAATGGGTAAAAAAGCGAATAATATTATTGAAATAAATATAATATATTTTTTCATAATTACATCTTTTTTCTATCTATAGTTTTATTATATAATCTTATTAATTATTTAAGTATTTACTGTAGATAATTCCTTTATTTTTTTGCCTAATAAATTTAACTCTTCCTTTTGGTATATTTTATCTCTTGATTTTAGTTTGTTTAAATATTGAGGGGTACCATATTTAACAATTATTTTATGTTTAAATAGAATAGGAAATTTTATACCCCGAGGATATATCTTGTGAGTGCCAATAATTCCCACTGGCAAGATGGGAACTCCCGTTTTCATAGCAATTTTTATTGCACCCAATTTTAATTCTTGAAGTTCTCCGTTCGATGAACGTGTACCCTCCGGAAATATACCTAATATTTTTTCTTCTCGTAAAATATTTATGGCTTTTTTAAAAGCAAGCATATCAACATTCTCCCTATCTACCGAAAATGCATTCAAGTTCTTTAGTATAAAACTTACAAAAGTATTTTTAAAAACTTCTTTTTTAGTAATAAAATATATTTTTCTATTTAATGAAGCAACTAAAACGGCTGGGTCTAAATAACTTACATGATTTGAAGCAATTATCAAACCTCCGTTTTCGGGAAGGTTTTCAATTCCTATTATTTCCATTCGCCAAAATATTTTTAGTAATAACCAGCATATAGCTTTTACTAAATAATAGAACATGCAATTTATCCTAACCTTTTAAATTAGTCGTTAGTGGATAGTGAATAGTCGTTAGTAATAAGATAAGAAAACAGGTATCCAGTATCCAGAAGTCAGGAGTCAGAATAAAGAAATTAAAAACGTGAAGTAGAAAACCATGAATATAATCTCATTATTTAAAATAATTCTGAATACCAGATTCTGTCTTCCGGGTTCCGTTTTCTAACCAATTAACCAGGTAACCCACTAACCAGTTAACTAATTCTCATAGGAATGGTGTGCCCGAGAGGACTTGAACCTCCAATCTACGGCTCCGGAGGCCGTCGCTTTATCCAATTAAGCCACGGGCACATACTATCTATCTACCATAGCTTAGCCTATCAGCTAAGCTCCTGGGTAATCCGGCATTAATAATTTTGCTTTTAGTTAAATGAATCGGGTAGGAAACACGATAAATATTAACAATTCCGTATTTTAGGTCATAAATTCCATAGCTTGCCTTTGGATTACCATCACGAGGTTGACCAACACTCCCACAATTTATAATATACCTTTTATTCTTACTAATTTCAATACACCCACCATTGCTAAAATTCACGTAATCTATTTGATTATTATTTTTATTAAAAGAAAAACATCCTGCTAAATGAGAATGTCCCACAAAATATATTTTAAAATCAAATTTACTGAAGATTAAACGCGCGGTATCTTTATCTAAAATGTATTCTAATATTGGATCTTGAGGACTGCCATGAACTGCAAAGACATTATCTTCAAGTTCAATCTTTTTTTTAAGATTTAATAAGAAATTAAGGTTTTCTTTTTTTAATTGAAGAGAAGTCCATAATATTGCAGCCCTCGCAGCATAATTAAAATAATTTATATTTACTTTTCCTACAACTGCAAAATCGTGGTTTCCGCCTATACATCTACAGTTTAAACCTTTTATCTTTTCGGTGCAATAATTGGGGTCAGCACCATAACCAACAATATCTCCCAAACAAATAAATTCATCAACTTCTTTAATGTTTTTCAAAACACTATTTATTGCTTCAGAATTACTATGAATATCAGAAATTATTCCAATCTTCATTATTATCCTTTTAAAATAAATTTATTAGACAATTAATTAAATAAATAGCAGCAATAATTAATTATCTGTATATCTCCCCTTTTCTTCTTGTATTAACTATTTTCTAATTTAAATAAAAAAAACGGTGTATTTATAATTTACACCGTTTTTTATGCTCTTATAATATCTTTAATTCGCATAATTGCCGAAGTGGTTGATCTTGCCATTTCGTCTAATTTCATAGTAATAAATTTTATTGTTTCTTCTAAATCCGGAATTATTACATACTCTAATGCATTAACCCTTCGCCTGGTTTTTTCGATTTCATCGGCCAAAAGAGTTATCGCCTTATCTAATTCGGCTACCTTTAGCATTAGAGGTAAAATATCATGATATTTTTTTAAAGCGCCGTCCAATTCGGCGGTAGTATCAACCAGACTATATGAATAATATTTTCCCTCACATTTAAATTTATATTGGGGAACATTTACACTCATTATATTTTTAAAAGATACTTCAGTTTCACTTTTTGCCTTGGGGAACATCAAGGTTTCTTCTAAAGTTAGCTTACTCATTAAAGAAGAAGCATTAGAAAAAAAAGCATAACAGTTTAGAAGATTTTTCTCTAATTCCTCCCTGACAGTGTTACTCTCTTTCGCTAAGCGAACAAATACTTGAATTAATGCATCTCTCTTATCTTTTAATAGTTTATATCCTCGCTTGGCGACAAATAGTCTCTTTTTTAATCTCAATAACTCCATTCGATTTGGATTAACCTTTAACAACATTAATATCTTTATCCTCCATGGTTATATCCGTTGGTAAATATTTTTCTATAAATTCATCTTTTATTCTTTTTAGTTCTTCTTTCGGTATAATTGTTAATAATTTCCATCCTATACTTAAACTTTCTTCAATAGTCCTATTTTCATCTTCGCCCTGTTTAACAAAAACTTCCTCAAAATTGTCTGAGAGTTTAACATATTTCTTGTCTATATCTGTTAGTGCAGCTTCTCCCAAAATTACTGCTAATTCTTTAGCTTCCTTACCTCTTGCATAGGAAGCAAAAAGTTGATTCATAACATTTGCATGGTCTTCGCGCGTTTTATCTAACCCAATTCCTTTATCTTTTAAACGAGACAAAGAAGGTAATACATTAATAGGGGGATAAATTCCTTTATGGTGCAATTCTCTTGATAATATTATCTGCCCTTCCGTAATATAACCTGTCAAGTCTGGTATGGGATGAGTTTTATCATCTTCCGGCATAGTTAAAATAGGAATCAAAGTAATTGATCCTTTTTTCCCTTTTATTCTTCCGGCTCTCTCGTAGAGAGTGGCTAAATCTGTGTACAGATAACCGGGGTAACCACGTCTGCCGGGAACTTCTTTTCTGGCTGCAGAAACTTCCCTTAAAGCTTCACAATAATTAGTCATATCAGTAAGTATTACCAGTACATGCATATCTTTTTCAAATGCTAAATACTCTGCACAAGTTAGAGCCATTCGGGGAGTTATTATTCTCTCTACTGCCGGGTTATTTGCTAAATTAACAAACATAACACTCTTCTCTATTGCCCCGGTTCTTCTAAAATCGCTTATGAAAAAATTTGCTTCTTCAAAAGTAATTCCCATAGCGGCAAATACAACGGCAAATTTTTCCTCTTTTCCTAATACTTTTGCTTGCCGCGCGATTTGGGAAGCAAGTTTTGCATGTGGTAATCCTGAACCAGAAAAGATGGGTAGTTTTTGTCCCCTGACCAAGGTGTTTAACACATCAATGGAAGAAATACCGGTTTGTATAAAATTGTTAGGATAATCTCGAGCATAAGGATTAATAGGATTTCCATTGATATCTAATTTTTTTTCGGCAATGATTTGAGGACCGTCATCTATAGGTCTTCCCGAGCCATCAAATATTCTTCCTAAAACATCCAGTGAAATAGGCAATTCTATTACCTTACCTAAAAAACGAACCTTGGTATTTGAAACATCAATACCTGTTGTCCCCTCAAATACCTGGACAACTGCCTTATCTTCAGTAATTTCAAGCACCTGCCCTCTTCTTATCTCTCCGGAAGATAGTTCTATTTCAACTAATTCCTGATATTTTACATCAATTGTTTTTTCTACTATTATTAAAGGCCCAGCCACATCGAATATGGTTAAATATTCTTTAATCATCTTTGCTATATTATCTCCTTCCCTTTAAGCGGTTGTTGAACTAATTTGGGATATTATTTCTTTTTCAATTTCAGTAAATGTTTTTAAGTTCTTTTCTTCAATATATTTTGCCCTAATTATTTTTGCTTTTACCGGTAAAGCATTTAATTTTTCAATAGTCACTCCGCTTTCAATTACTTTTTCGGCATTTTCGTGAAACACCATAATTAATTTTAAAATAAGAAATTGTTTTTTCGTAGAACTATATGAATCAGTACTGTCAAAGGCATCTTGAAGTAGAAAATCCTCTCTGATAGATCTTGCCGTTTCTAATAATAATTTTTCATGAGTTGACAAGGCATCAACACCTACTAATCTTACAATTTCTTCTAATTCCGCTTCTTCCTGAAGTAATGCCATAGATTTATTCCGTAACTCCATATATTCTTCCCCAATTTTTTTATTGTAATATTCTGTTAGCCCGGATAAGTAAAGAGAATAACTGGTTAGCCAATCAATTGCGGGAAAATGCCTTTTATAAGCTAATTTATCTTGTAAGCTCCAAAAAACTTGAACAGTACGTAAAGTATTTTGGGTAACCGGCTCGGATAAATCTCCCCCTGGTGGAGATACCGCGCCAACAATACTTAACGTTGCTTCCTTATCATCACTACCAAGACATTTTATTCTTCCGGATCTTTCGTAAAAACTTGAAATACGAGTACCTAAATAAGCAGGAAATCCTTCTTCTCCCGGCATCTCTTCTAATCTACCTGATATTTCACGCATTGCTTCGGCCCAACGAGAAGTAGAATCAGCAATAAGCGCAACATTATGTCCCATATCCCGATAGTATTCTGCGATAGTTATACCGGTATATACAGAGGCCTCACGAGCTGCTACCGGCATATTTGACGTATTGGCAATTAAGATAGTTCTTTCCATTAATGGTTTCCCGGAATAAGGGTCGATTAATTCCGGAAATTCCAATAAAACATCGGTCATTTCATTACCTCTTTCGCCGCATCCGATAAAGAGAATGATTTCTGCGTCACACCATTTGGATATCTGATGTTGGACTACAGTCTTCCCACTACCGAAAGGACCCGGTATGCACGCTGTCCCTCCTTTAGTTATGGGGAAAAACATATCTATTGTCCTTTGTCCGGTAATTAACGGTTCAAGAGGAGGTAATTTTTTCTTATAGGGCCTTGGACTTCTTACCGGCCACTTTTGTAACATTTTAATTTCGTGAATTGAACCTTCCAGGTCTTTTATTAGGGCAATGGTATCTGTAACCGTAAATTTATCTTTATATATTTCTTTGATTTCTCCTTTAATTCCGTAAGGAACCATAATTTTATGTTTAACAATGCTACTTTCCTGGACGGTGCCGATAACATCACCGGATATTACTTTATCTCCCTTTTTAGAAATTGGTTCAAAATCCCATTTCTTTTTTCGGTCAATGGCAAACGCTTCTGCTCCTCTGGTAATAAAATCCCCTTTAGTTGATTTTAATACATCTAAAGGTCTTTGAATACCATCGTAAATTGATGAGATAAGGCCTGGGCCCAATTCCACACTTAGGGGCATATCGGTAGAAAAAACAGATTCTCCAGGACCAATTCCTGAAGTCTCCTCATAAACTTGTATGGTTGCTGAATCTCTATTTAGTTCAATTATTTCACCAATTAATTTCTGACTGCTGACTTTTACTACATCATACATCTTGGCATTTTTTAACCCTTTAGCTATTACTACCGGTCCGGCAACTTTAATTATTTTCGCTGTTTCCATTATTCTACCTCTTTTCTAAATAAAATATCTGTTCCTATTGCTTTTTCTATATTTCTTCTTAAAATTTTAAGTCCTAAATATTTTTTTTCTAATTTATTGGGTATTATGGTTATACTAGCAAAAGATGTTTTTTGTAATCTTTCTATTTCTCCAAAAATTTGACTGGCTATATCTTCAGTAACAAATATAGCTGCATATTCTTCTTTTACTAGTTTATCTAATATTTCTACAGCTTCGTCCTTTTTAGTTATGGGGAATAAAGAGATACCCAGTAATTTAAAACCGATTATAGTGTCTCTATTCCCAATTAAAGCAATTTTATACATAAGTATCACGTACTCTTTCTTTAATTTGATCAGGAGATAGTTTATTTAACTTGCCTGATAATATTATTTTAATATTTTTTATGTCATTCTCTTTTGCGGTAATGAATCCTACTAATGGTTCAATTCCAAAGGTAACATATTTTCCTATTTTTGAGAAATTTAGAATAAAATTATCACTCAGCCTCTCCAATTCCATTAAGGAGTTATTCTTTTGAAAGTAATTTATTCCGATTTCTACTGTATTTTTATAATCAGTATGTATTAATTTTTCACACCAGGAAGATAAAGGAGAATCATATATTTCTATTATGTTTTCCGTTTTAAAATCACCTTCGGGAATTAAGAACTCTTTGGTAAAAGCTTTTTTCTCCCCTCTTATCTTTGCCCTGACGCAATTAATTATATTATTAAGATCTATATTTATTTTAATAAACCTTCTTAAAAAAAGTTCTTCTGCTTCAATTATTTCTATTTCTCTAATTTTATTAAATATCATTATGTATCTTTCTTTATCTAAAACAAAATCTATTATCTCAGGATCTTTATATTTGCTATACTCTGAAAATGTTTTTTTAATTAGAGCTTCAAAGGAATTGGGAATATCTTCATATTTTTCGTCTTTAACCGCTGAATTAAGTTTTTCTACATCTATAGTGCTAATTGGAGAAATTAACTCATTAGAAAATTCTTTTTTTAAATATTTTGATTTTATAAGTATCTTGATATTATGAAAATCATACTTGGAAGCAAAGGTAAAATAAAGAAAATTAAAAGTAGAAACTTTAGAGATGCTTTTTATTATGTCATAAGTGTGAAATAATTCTTGATTTAATGTAACCTCAAAATCTGAAGGATTATTAAGATCAAAAGAATAATCATTTAAATCACTTTCCATCAATATTTTTATAGCAGAAGTGATGTCGGTTGATTTTAGCATTCTGTCTAATATGTCAGTATTTAATAATCCTTTTTCTAATTTCTTTATTCTTCCATTAGCAAAAGCATATTCTTCTTGATTATTAGTATCTGCGGTAAAGTGTTTAAACATTAATAACCTTTCCCCATTAAAAGAGAACAATAAATATTATTATCGTGAACACACTAATTAAATAATATTTTGCTTATCTGCGTTTCTGATTCTTCTCTAACGTTTTTTAATAGTAATTCCAATGAAATATTCTTTCTTATCGTACCGGACCCAATAATTATTCCACCTTTTATCGGAAGGAAAGAATCGGATAATTTTAATTCACCCTTCTTATCCTTAGCTTTTAATTCTTTATTTATATCTTTGATAAAATCTTTAGATATTCTATTTTTATCTGAAGACCCGATAAAGGTAGTTTCATCGCCTTTTTCAATATTATCCAATATCATTTTTTTTATAAAGTTTTGATAGTCTTTGTTGCCCAATTTTAAAATGCTTTCCAAGGCATTGCCAAAAACATCTTCCATAATTTTTTGTTTTTCTAATAGGATAGTTTTCCTTACTCCTAAATTCGCCTCAGTTAATATTTTACTCTTTTTTAAAGATGCTTCTTGGTTAATCTTGTATAATATCGTCTTTTTTATATTATCTGCTTCTTTTCTACCTTTATTTGTAATATTATTTGCGTTATCTTCCGCTTGAGCAATAATTTTATCTGCTTGAATCTTAGCATCAGATATAATTTTTTCACTTATATCTTTAATAGTCATATAATATTCGTCCTTTTATAAATTTATTCCATTGAAAAGCAACAGAGAAGCTAACAAAGAGAATACTGCATAGGTTTCTACCATAGTAACCATTACTATTGCTTTTCCAATCCCTTCCGGATTCCTTGCGGCTAAACCTATGGCTGCAGCAGCAGTTTTTCCCTGATACCATCCGGAAAAGAAGCCTACCACACCTACCGGTATGCATGAAAAGAATATCTGCCATCCCTGATCTAAGTTCAAGGGGATTGGTGAACCTCCAAGAATACCCGTTTTCATTAACACCCAGAATCCAACCAGTAAACCATAAATCCCTTGAGTTCCTGGAAAGGCTTGTAAAAATAATACTAAGCCAAATTTTTCCGGTTCTTCGGTTAATACTCCTATCCCGGCAGCTCCGGCTATCCCTACTCCGATACCAGAACCAGAACAGGCTAACCCGATAGCTATTGCAGAACCTAAGAATGCAATTACTATTCCTTGTGTAATCATATTTCCCTCCTATTTCTAATTAATTTTTTTATAAATATCGTATTGCGTATTGCGTATCGAGTATCGCGTTAGGAAAATCAAAAGACCATAATACAAAACCCTTAACTAGTCGTTAGTGAATAGTTTTCAGTTTACAGTTCTCGGTTTTCAGTAAGTATGCCATATTATTTGATCTATTAACTGGCAAACTGGATAACTAATATTCTCTACACTAAACGCTATACGCTCCACGCTATGTTTGAACCTTTATATATTTAGTGATGACCTTGAAAGGTTTAAAGGGAGTTCCTCCACCTTCATAAAATTTAGTGAAATATTCTACGTACTGTAAACGAGTTGAATGGATAAATGCACCCATACCGCTTATTACCATATTAAATAGATGTCCTAAAATAAAGACTAAAGCCGCTGCTATAATTCCAATAATCGGAATATCCTTAAATAACATTACAAAATTATTAACTACCACTGCCAATACTGCAGTTGATAATCCCAGGGCAAATAGACGTGAATAAGAAAGGATGTCACTAAAATAACCGATAATATCGTATAAACTTAGTACTCCACCAGCAGCTTTTAGTATAATATTCTTATTTGACCTTCCCTGCGTAATAACTACAGATAACAATCCTGCCCAAATAATATATTTTGTGATAATTTTTAATCCCGCTAAAGAACCAACACTATTTGCTAATATAGATAAAAGTAATCCGGAAATCAATAATAACCATGAGCCCTGATCCATCAATCCTATTTTTATTTTATTTTCTTTGATATTTGCAATAAATTTAATAATAAATCCGGTGTAAATTTGGATTACTCCTAAAGATAGAGATATCAACAAAAGAGGCATGGGATTTTTTATCGGGTCGAGTAAGGATATTGTATCAATTAAAAAAGTTTTTATAAATAAAATATTTTTGGGAAGATAATTAAGTGTATCACCCATCCAACTACCCATAATCGCCCCCATTACAAAAGTGGATAATCCCCCTAGGAAAAATAATCCAAAAAACTTCTTTGCCATTCCTTCAAATTTATATTTTTTCAAAGCCAGGTAAGACAAAACAGCTATAACTAAGCCGTAACCGGCATCAGATAAACACATCCCAAAGAAAATAAAATAAAAGGGAGCAAATAAAGGAGTGGGGTCAAATTCCGTATATTTTGGGATTCCATAGAGTTCGGTTACTGATTCAAAAGGTTCTACAAATTTATTATTCTTTAAAGCTACTGGTATATCTTCAGTTTCTTTAGGATCACTAAAGACTATCTCCAATTCTTTAAATTTTTTATAAAATGCATTTTTTAATTCATTTAGGTCTTTCTTTAAAATCCAACCCTCGATAATTATTACTTTTTTAGTCTGTTTGATATATTTTTCTATATCTTTTTTACTCTTTAAGATGGATAAATAATCAAAAGCGACGTATAACCATAAATTCTCTCTATACAGCTTTTCACTTACATCAAAAATTATTTTTCTTTTTTCTTCAATATTTCTTAATTCTTCGGATATATAGCCTAATATATCATTTGGGGTTCCACTGAATTCTAAGGGGGCTTTAAAATAGTCAATGCTATATTTACTCAATATTTTTTTAATAAAAGAATAATATTCAGATATTGAAAGAATGATTATCTTGCATTGTTTTTTGTCTTCACTAATTTTTTTTATCTCTATTTCTTTCCCTATTTTTTTTATTTCTTCCAAACAAGAAATAAAATCTTTTGAAGGGAGGGTTCCGGCGATAGTTTTAGTATTTTTTGTTTCTTCTAAATCTTCTATTTTTACGTCTAATTCTCTCCATTCTTCCAACTGTTCTTGAGTATTTTTCAGATGATTTTCTCTGGTTTTTAATTTTTTAAGGTCTCCATCTAATTCTATACACTTTTCATATATTTTTTTATAATCATGTTGGAAAAATAAAGAAGACAATTTTTTATAATCATAAATGTTGTTCAAGGTTGATACAGACTTATCTGATTTTTTGGATTTACTTTGAAAATTTGACAGGTAATCTACGCAATATTTCACTTCTGCCAATGCGGAGTCGCTTTCAGTATTATTTATTTCGTTAAAGCCTAACAAACCAGATATCTTTAATTTAGATGTAATATCTATTATCTGGACACAGCCTGCTTTTTGGAGCTCCTCAATAATTTTGTCTTTTAACTCAAGATGAGTAAAAATGTTTACTTTTTTTACTTTGCAAACAGCCATTATTTTCCTTCCATCACTTTTTTAATTACTATTTTTACGGCTTTATCGATATTTTTTAAAGAATTTTTACCTAATTCTTCTTTTTCTCTTTCGCAATTTTTTATAATATTATCTGCTTCTATTCTGGCTGATTCTTCTTCTCTTTCAATTATTATCTTTCCTTCTTTTTTAGCTTCTTCTTTGATTCTTTCTATCAGCTTATTAACTTCTTCGCTGGCATTATTAATAATTTTTTCAGCTTTATCATCGGCTTCTTTGATAATTTTATCTGCAGTACGTTCAGTATTTTTAACTTCTTCGATGATCTTATTTAACAAATAATTCACCCCTCAATAATTATAAAATAGTTTATAAAACTTTTGTAAAATAACGTGGGATAATCTATAAATACGTTATCTATTAATTTATATTTACTAGAAATTATAACATATCAAATAATTATTCTCAATGTTTAATCATAGTCGTATCGCGTATTGCGTATCGAGTATCGCGTTAAGAGAAAGCACTAGAGAAAAAAGAAGATAGGAAAACAAAAGTAATAAGTATTTCTTTCTTTTCTTGGTACTTCAATAAAATTTACACTAACATTAATTCGTATCGAGTATAAAAAATAGTAATGAGTGATGAGTAATAAGTAACAAGATTAAATTTAAAAAATCACAAACCAGATTTATTCACTTTTAATTTCTTCTAATAATTTTCTTATTATTATTTTATCACTAGATTTGGCAATTATTTTGCCTTTTTTAAACAGTACTCCCTTCTCTTTATCAAATGCAACACCTATATCAGCTTCTCTTGCTTCACCCGGACCATTTACCATACAACCCATAACCGCAATAGTTAATGGTTTATTGATATTGCGAATCTGCCTTTCCACTTTTTTTACAATTTTATTTAGGTCTACCTTGCATCTCCCACAGGTAGGACAAGAAATTAAATCTGGACCCCTTTGTCTAAGATGTAAAGCCTTTAGTATCTCGTACCCTACTTTTATTTCTTCTACGGGGTCCCCGGTCAGTGATACTCTAATAGTGTCACCGATTCCTTGAAATAATAATGCGCCAATTCCCACAGATGACTTAATAATACCCTGAAAAGGTGGACCTGCTTCAGTAATTCCTAAATGTAAGGGATAATCATATTTTGAGGAAAATATATTGTTTGCTTCGATAGTATTAATTATATTTGTGGATTTAATGGAGAATATTACATTATGATAGTTGAGTTCATCTAATATCTTAATAACATTTACTGAACTTTCTACTAAAGCTTGAGGAGTTGCTTTTTTATATTTCTTCAATATATTTTTATCTAATGAACCGGAGTTTATACCAAACCTAATAGGTAAATTCATTTTCTTTGCTGAGTTTATAACTAATTTAATTTTCTCATCATTACCGATATTGCCAGGGTTTATCCGTAATCCGTCTACACCACATTCAATAGATTTTAAGGCTAATTTATAATCATAGTGAATATCAGCAACTAAGGGTATCTTAATTCCTTTTTTTATCAAGGATAGTGAATAACACGACTTTGAGTCTGGAATAGCCACTCTTACAAGTTCACAACCTTCTTTTTCCATTCTTTTTATTTGGGCTACTGTATCTGATATATTCTTCGTGTCAGTATTAGTCATTGATTGAACTGAAATTGGAGCATTCCCTCCAATTTCCAAGTTGCCTACCTTCACACTCCTAGTTTTTCTTCTTATACACATCGCTTACAATTACCTTCTTTTTCTACTTAACAAAAACTCGTAAAATGTCCTTATAAGTTGCAATTATAAAAATAATTATCATAAGAGATATTCCGATTAAGTACATAAAGTTTATTTTTTCAGGTTCCAGCGGTTTGCCCCTTAATTTTTCTATAGCTAAAATTAATAGATGTCCGCCATCTAAAATTGGAATAGGAAGAAGATTAAACAATCCTATAAATATACTTAAAATTGCCGTAAAATATAATAAGTTTAAGAAACCTAATTTTGCCGCTTCTCCGGTCATTTGAGCTATGCCTAAAGGTCCTGCTATTTCAAGAGGGACTTTTCCAGTAATCATTTCTATTGTATTGGAAAATATTAGTTTTATAATATTTCCAGTTACAATTAAGCCCTTGGAAAATGCTGAAAATATATTAATTTTTTCGACAGATATTTCAAACGTAATTCCAATTAACCCTTTTTTATAATCATCATCGTATTCAGGAATTACGAAAACATCAATATTCTCCCCTCCCCTATCTAAGGTTATTTGTAATTCTTCTCCTGAACTTTTATTTATAATATTCGCAATTTTATTAGGATCTTCCATTTTTATCGAATTAATCGCAATAATTTTATCTCCGGAAAGTATGCCTACCTGTTCAGCAGGGCCATTTTCAATAACCGTCGATATACAATTGGTAACTATCGGAATTCCATTTGTAAAAAATATAAGACTAAATATTACAACTGCGGTTGCAATATTCATAAAAGGACCTAAAGCCACTATTAATGCTCTAATTCCCAATGTTTTCTTGTCAAATCTTTGTTTTTCAGGCACTTCTTCTTCTGATATTTTTTTAACATCTTCTTGACCCATTTCCCCAGCCATTTTTACATAACCGCCGAGAGGGATTAAGCAGATTAGATATTCTGTTTGGTTTTTTGTAAATCCTAATATTCTTGGTCCGAAACCAAAGGCAAATTTATATACCCTTACTCCGGATGCTTTAGCGGCAATAAAATGACCTAATTCATGAAAAAATATTAATATACTAAAAACAAAAATAAAGGCAATTATAGTTAACATTTTTACTCCAAATTAAATTAGTCGTTAACGTATCGTATCGCGTATTGCGTTAGGAAAATCAGGATTCAGTTATTGTTTATCAGTTTGTTAAGGTTTCTGTATTCTTAACCAAGTAGCCAACTAACTAGCTAACAATTTCTATGATTTCTAAATTTTAAGCTCATTACTTATCACTTATTACTGGTTACTGGATTTTGCATTTATACAAAAATTTAAAGCTCTTTCCCTGGCCCAGTAGTCAGCATCCAAGATATCACTAATATTAGGATTATACTTTGGTTTGTGTTCTTTCATTGTATTCTGAATAATTAAAGGAATTGCGGAAAAGCTTACTTGATTATTTAAAAAAGCATTAACTGCAATTTCGTTTGCTCCATTTAATACTGCAGGCATTGTTCCTCCAAGCTCCATGGCTTGATAAGCAAGTTTGATACAAGGGAATTTGTTAAAATTTGGTTTTCTAAAAGTTAGTTGACCTATTTTGGTTAATTCTAATCGTGAAAAATTATTAATAGTTCTATTGGGATAAAATAGGGCGTACTGTATGGGAATCTTCATGTCGTGTTCACTTATTTGAGCCAGAATAGTACCATCTGTAAATTGAACCATTGAGTGTATATAACTTTGAGGATGGATTACGATTTCTATTTTATTTACCGGTATATTAAAAAACCATTTTGCTTCAATTACTTCTAATCCTTTATTCATTAAGGTGGCTGAATCAATGGTAACTTTTTTTCCCATTTTCCAGGTGGGATGACTTAACGCTTCTTCAATTGAAACATTTTTTAAAGCAGTTTCGGTTAAATCATAAAGTGCTCCTCCGGATGCAGTTAAAATAATTTTTTCTACGCAATCCTTTTGTTCATTCTTTAAACACTGTAAAATTGCACTATGTTCACTATCTATTGGTATAATTTTTGCATTTCTTAGCTTCGCTTCTTTAACTAATAATTCACCGGCTACCACCATTGCTTCTTTACTGGCTAAAGCGATATTTTTTCCCCGTTTCACTGCTTCAAAAGTAGGTATAAGAGATGCTATCCCGGTGATAGCAACTACAATAATATCGGCCTCTTCTAAGGTTGCTATATTTATTAATCCGCTAGTCCCCCATAATATTTTAATATTATTTTGTTTATTTAACCCCTTTTTCAAATTCCTGGCAATATATTCATTTTTAACTACTGCTATTTTAGGTTTAAAAAAACTTATCTGTTCCTTAAGGAAAGGCGTATTTTCCCAACCACTTAGACCTACTACTTCAAATTCATTTGAATATTTTCGTATAACCTCTAAAGTTTGCTGTCCTATCGAACCTGTTGAACCTAATATAACTATTTTTTTCTTCACAATTAAA
>Ga0209986_10002529_pt1 | contig 16655 bp, 15 predicted proteins | sample BlataG_FD_183168 | JGI IMG/M metagenome (GOLD analysis project Ga0209986, IMG submission 183168) | Deep subsurface microbial communities from Black Sea to uncover new lineages of life (NeLLi) - Black_00105 metaG (SPAdes) (version 2) | ecosystem: Environmental > Aquatic > Marine > Oceanic >...
TCAAAGTTATTCCTTTTGGTGTTGTAGAAAATTTAAGAATATCAAATGAAATATTCATTTTCACAACATCTTGTAAGATTTTTGCATAATCCTTAATACTGTCAATTATTCTGACAGGTATATTAATGTTGATAATAGTCATTTTAGCAACAACTCCTCGGAAGTGATTAGACCGATAACCTTTTTATTTTTATCAATTACTGGAAGTCCGTTAATATTATTAACTCGCATCTTTCTCGCTGCGATATCAATTGGTTCATCATCTGTAGTCGTAATAACTTTTTTTGTAATGATTTCCGATAAGACCTCTTTATTTTCAGCAATAGCACGAGTAATATCAAAACTTGTAACAATTCCCTTTAAAATTCCATCATCATCAACTATTGCAACATGATTTTCATTTTCTTCAATAATTTTTTTTGCAACTATATTAATACTATCATTTAGATGGCATATTAGAGCTTGTTTTTTGAAATCTTTCACAAATCTTTGTGTTCTAACTTCCTTCATTGGTTTAAATGAGGTATCTCTCGGAAGTCTTTCAGCAGGTGGATTTAATAGAAATTTACCTTTTTCAATCCAGTTTTTTAATTCATTAGCAACTTTTCTTGCCATATAGAGAGATGAAAGTGAAGACACTTTAACCTTCTTACCCTTAATCTCGATGGTTCCGCTTTTCAATTCTTTATAATTAATCTCCCTTATTATGGGTTTTTTTCTTCTTGGAATACCATAATCAACAATCTCCGTTTTAATATCTTCATCTTTAATGGCAGTTTTTCTTGCAATATTTTCATTTAATATTGGGATTGGAATTCCTAAACCAATATAAATGCTAGTTCCATATTTTTCAAAATTAACTCCTTTCAGATATTCTGCGTTCATTTGCTTCAAATCGCCCTTTACAAATAATGATCCTAACCTTTTTATTGGATCATGCTGAGTTCCTTCCCCAATAACATATCCAATACCTCCACCTAAAAAAATTCTAGTTCCTATACCAATAGTTTCATAATCGGGATCATTACATAACGGATTTAAACATCCTGCTCCTGAAAACGTTGCATTTCCAAAATTTGGTAGAAGTTTTCCCATATATGTATATAAAGTACGATTTGTGCTATTTACTGCACAATCATACCTTTGATATGCATTCCTAGGATTTACCAAGATCGCTTGATTTATCTCGTCGATTGTAAAATAAGTGTCAACTTCTTCCTTTGGATAGCAATCAGTAGTATATGAAGTACCCCTTAAATGAATTGGTTTTCTACTTACTAAATCCTCGATAACATGACCTCCACCGTATTCAAACGGTCTTTTGTCGTTCATACGTGTTACCCCAATATAACAATCTACAGCAGCGTTTCCATGATAAGCATGTACTCCATTTAACCATAAATGTTCGAATTTAATTGGAGGATCTGAATGGCCAAAATTCAAGAAAGCTCCGCTGGAACACATCGCACCAAATGTTCCCGTTGTAACTACATCAATTTCCTCTGCTGCTACTTCAATGCCTCTCTGTTCAACAATACTGATCATCTCCTCAGCAGTAACTACAACTGCTTCACCATTTTCTATATTTTTATTGATTTCTTCATAAGTTTTAGTCATACTATCACCTAATTTCTGTTATTAATGGGAATTGATATATTAATTTTAAGATTATTATTTTTAAACTAGATAAAAAGATTTCTTTTATAAAGATATAATCTCAAATATAATTATAATAACGAAAATATTAAATCTAATAACTATTAAATAGATTTGCCTTCCCTTACAAATACTTTTTACAAATGAAATAGCAGCGATGAGTTAATTAAATTATAGGAGACACTTTTTGTTTAAATTTTTAATTTATTAATAATTATGTGCAAAAAATATTTTACCACTTGGCGTTAACGATACGAGAAATAGTATAGCAATGAAATTAAAACTAAAAAATTAAAATAGTATGAAAGAATTAGACGATTTGGACGAGTTTGATAGATCAGTTTTATTTGCTTGTTGCGATGCAAATAATTATAGTTTAAGCTCGCACGTACCAATTGAAGCAATTATTAAAAGAATTAAAAGGATAAATCCTAAAATAATTAAAAAAGTTATTAAGATGTTAGTTTCCAACGGTTTTATTTTAAAACATCCAACAAGAAATCAAATGACCTATCAACTCAGCAAAAAAGGATTAATTAATGGAAATAAAATAAAAAATAAAGTAAAATGAAGAATAGAGATGATTTAATCTAACCATACAGAGTATTCTATTTCAGTAGAAAATTATATATATTGGATTTCCCTTATAATAAATAGAGATATTGAGTGAAAAAAATGCAAAATATTGCTAATCAAATTAGAAGGAAAAAAGCGTGGAAAAATAAAAAACGCATTTATGGGATCATTTGTAAAAATTCTGGTCTTACTAATTATAAATTGAGTAAAAAAATTGGTTGGACCACCGGAAAATCCGATTATTACCTTAAACACTTACTTAAAGACGGATTGATAAAAAACGAAACTAGTATTGTTAATGGGAGGGTTCATAAGACATACTTCTCAAAAACGGTAAAAGAATTTATTAATTGGGATGAAATGACGAATACTAAATTCGGATAAAATGATAAAATATTAGCGTCTTATTTCATAGTAATTTCAGTTCTAATTCTATTTATCGGTTTTGCTATGACTTCATGTTTTATTATGGTTGCTTTTCCATATCATCATAGATTTTATTAAAAATCATAAAGATTATTTAATTTTTTTATTAAAATTTATTCAAATTTTATTCTGAAATCATTTTATTTTATTAAAAATTAGCAGACTCATTCAATTTAGAAATCAATATTAACTTAATTGTGCTAATAAAGTAGTTAAAATAAAAAGGTGGGTCAAAGAAAGAGCGTTTCTTTCAAAACCAAATTGCATCGGAACAAAAATAGTATACTCTGAGGACTTCCCTCAATTGTGGAAAAGAGCTCTCACATCGAGAGGTAAAAGTAGTCCAAGATGCTTATAGGCTATTGGATAGGGGCTACTGGTTTTAACCCTCATGAATAAGGTACATTGATGCAAACTTCATGTAAACAATTTTTATTAAAATTTTTTAATAGTTTTAAATAAATTTAATAAAATTGATAACCTGTGGAGCCAATCTATATTTTAACATATCATAGTAGTTTGTATACACAAATTTTTGATTTTCCAGAGGTTAGATATTATGATTTGTCTTTTTTGTTCCTTATAAGAACATGGTTAACTCCGACCCTAATAAGCGGAATTTCCGTTCAATTAATCTATATAGGATTTGATTTAACTCTTTCATATTTTAATTTTAATCTGCGTGAATTGTGATTAAAATTTAATCCTAACAATTCACATTAATAAAAAAAATTAGATAATATTATATTACTTTACTTCAGGAATTAAAATTATGAAATTACTACCTTTTAAATAATCCCCCTGCACTCTATCCTCAACACAGATTTCTCCATTATAACTTACTATTATTTTATTCACTAGTGATAATCCCAAACCCATTCCACCTATGCTTATATCTTTTTTATATACTCTTTTAAAAATCATTTCTTTCCTTTTATCAGATATTCCCAAGCCGTTGTCTATAAATTCAATTTTTAAATATTTTAATCCTCTTTTTTGCATTCGTGAGCATTTAATAAGAATTTCAACATTCGGACTTTCATTATGTCTTACAGCATTATTTAAAATATTTTCAAATACATCAATTAAGAGATCATTTGCTTGAACAAACATTTTTTCGGTGAAATCTTCAATTTTAATATCAATTTTTCTCTCTTTGAAACTATTTTTTATATATTCTATTGCTTTCTTTAAAACCGTATAAACTTCTATTGATTGGGTTACAATTTTAGTATCTCTTAATTTTGATAATTTTTGCACATTTCTAATTAATTTTGCGCCTCTTCTAACTTGTTCACTGATAATATTCAAAAAAATGCTAATATCTTTCAATTTTTCTGGATCATTTAAATATTGAGAACATAATTCTTTAGAGGATAATATATTTTGAAAAATATTATTAATATCATGGGCGAATAAATCTCTATAAAAATTAGCAAGATTATATGCTTCACGATATTGTTTTTCAGATTTTTTTAATAATTCTTCTACTTGTTTTCGTTCAGTAATATCTCTTGAAATTACTATTCCTTTCTCATTACCTTCTTTATCTATAAATGATCTTCCTTTGACTTCTAACCAGACCCAATGACCTTTTTTATGTTTAAATCTTACTATCCCTATTCCTTTACCAGCTTTAAATCCGATATTCAAAGATTTAACTGCTTGCTCAATATCATCAGGATGTAGAAAATCTATCGCAAATTTTCCGATAACTTCTTCCTTTCTATATCCCATATATTTTAAAGTAGGCTCTTCATTGATATATTCAAATTCAAATTTTCTGTTTATTATAGCGATAAAATCATATGCATGCTCCGCAATTAACCGATATCTTTCTTCCGATTCTTGTAATTCTTTAATCCTCTCAAGTACTTTTTGTTCTAATTCTATATTTAATTCTTTTAACTTTTTATCGGATTTTATTAATTTTTGTTCTGCTATTTTTCTTTCATTTATATCTCTTATAATCAAAAGAAGTTTCTTTTCTCCGTTAGTATCTACAAATGTTCTTCCTGAGATTTCAACCCATATATAATTTCCATCTAAATTTTTAAACCTATATTCATATTTCGCACCTTTTCCTGTGCCTTTAGTAAATGCCCGTTTAAGTTCTTTAATGACATTCTTTAAATCTTCTGGATGGATAATATTACTAAGAAATTTATTAATTGAATCCTCTTTTATTCGTTCTATTAGTTTTCTATATACTTCCAGGTTGATATATTCTACCTCAAATTTTTTATTAAGGAGAATGATTAAATCATTTGCATTTTCTAATATATGCTGATATTTTTTCTCAGATTCTATTAATCTTTGTTTTAATTCTTTTTGTTTATCGTTTGAGTTTTTTTTTTGCGAATTCAAAAATTTAATACCTAAAAATTTTTAATATTTATTTGACAAAAAATTGAAACACATAAAATTTATTTTTAAAATGTTTATTTAACTTAAAAAATTTTTGAGAAATAATTTTTAGACTTTTAACACAAATTAAAAAAAAAGAATAAAAATTTATTATAATTTTATAATTTTTCCCTTTTTGTCGAGGAATATAGCGATTATAGTTATGAGAGCAATCATTGATATACCCACTAGCAAATCCATATCATATCCTATTATGTCCGAAATTAAGAATTCAAGAAGGATAGCTATAATATAAATAAGGAAAGGACTCTTTCCATAACTGTCTAAGACTATTATTGGTTTTTGTAATCTTTTATCAATGCCAATAAATATAAATGAAAGTAAAATCGAAACTCCAATACTTATTATGATATAAGTTAATGTAACTTGCCGTTTATTTGTGTACCACTCCGGAATAAACGATATTAATAACCCCCCTACGAAACAAATAATGCCAAAAATAGCGTAAATTTGGTATTTTTTCTTCTCAGTGTAGTCCTCATTTAAAATTAATAATTCACCCAAACAAGTTGCATAGATCATAAGTGCTGAGAATCCAAAAATAGTTCCTAAGATTCCCCCATGAACAGATGCAATTGCATATTCTCGCCATCCGAAGTATAACATAATTTGATAAAAAATTAAGATTCCTGAAGCAATAATAGCTCGAATTTTAGGACTTAACCAAAGAAAGGGTAAAGCAATAAAACCTACAAGTCCCAATGATGGAAGAACATCCCATACAACTATAATCATACCATCTTCTATTTTAATAAAACTCCCTTGATCAATAAGAATTACAAGCAATCCGAGGGCCAAGATAACACCATATCGTATAAAAATGTGGCTAACTGCTTTTTTAACACCATCCCTCTCTTTTCGGTGGAAAAATGAAACCGGCATAAGTAATCCCATAATAAATATAAAAGCAGGAGCACCTATATCGTAAAAATTCATCATTGTTGTCGTTCTTTGGTTTTCAGGATGTGCAAGAAAAAATCGTGCTGCCTCACGAATAGCAATTGGAATAAATTCGGTTACAACTAACAAGATCATTATAAACCCTCTTGCATGATCTATCCAATATAATCTTTTAGATGCTTTTTCTTTCAATTCTGATGTTATTTCTTTTGATTCGACCATATTTTTTCATCAAAATTTCTTTTAATTAATTCCTAATTTAAAATTTTAAAATATTTTTATATTTTAGATTAGTGTTAAAAACATATTTAAACTTTAGAAGTTCTATTTGGAAAATTTATTATTCATATTTAGGAGTAATTACTATCAAATGAGGCTTGTATTTCTGCAGTTTCTAACAAAGAATATTTTAATAGACTGATATATATAATTAATAGAAAAATAGAAGCCCATAAATTAAAAGGGAATATTTGATAAGTTAAGAAGAACAATCCAGACAACGGAACAACGAGTGACGCTAAAAGAAAATATCCAATTTTGAAATTCTTTATCAATCTTGTCGCTTTTAAATTAACTCTAGAATCGATTGTTATTAAGAAAATAGATAAGAATGGCGCTAAGCTTACAATATGATGATCCCAAGAATCAAAATAAACTAAGGACATGATAATCATCCCCATAATTAAGCCCTCATTAATACCAACATTAGAATTTTTTTTAAAAATGTAAATTAAGAAACCAGGAATAGCAACGATTAATACAATAATGAGGAAAATAATAAATTTACTACTCTGGATTCCCATAATATAGAAAAGATTTAAAATAGCTCTTGTAATGCTAATAGAATTATTTATTCCTTCCTCCGTATATTCGCCAGAGAAATTAATATCTACAAATCCTTGCCATAAAGTAGGATATAAAATAAAAAACAACACTGAAACTAATATTGGAATAATTACCCCAAATAAGCGGAAACTCGATCGTTTAAAATCGATTTTTAATTTCTTATTCTTCCTATTCCAATTGATGATAATTATAAAGGGAATAATGAAAATTGCTAAAGGTTTAATTGAAATACTTATTCCTATTAAAATTCCACCTAAAAAATCAGAAATTGATGAATTCTTTAAAAAGAAATATACAGACAACAATAAGAAGACTGTGATAAGATTATTAATTTGACCCAATGCATAGTTCATAAAATGCGGAAAACAGAGTAAATAAATTGCAATATATTTTATCGAACTTGAATTTAAATCATTTTTTTTTGAATTTAATCGATTTAATTGTATTTTTGCTGCATTAATATAGATTAAATAGCAACATGCAAAATTTAAAAACAAACTAAAAATCTGAAATACAAAATAACCAATCTCTAAACCCATCATCGAAAATGGTGTAAAAAAATAGGCAGAAATTGGAAAATATCTATACGGAAAGAGATAATTAGATTGATTATATAAATCATTAATATCTTCGATAATTATTTTACCCGCATTAAAATAGGTTAGAAAATCATTTGTCTCTGAGTAATTTGTAAAATAAAATAAAGTTAGCGAAATTGTAAAATATATTAAATGAATTCCTATTCCAAGATATAAGAACCTTTTATTCATTTTAATTAATTATAATTATAAATCTCATTCTTCAAGAAAGTCTAAATATTTTTTATGCATTTCCCAGCTTCTTTGTGTTATTTCGTTTCCTATAGTTTCTGCATCTTCTATTGTAAGCTTACTTGTAGAAGCAAGTCTATCCGTAATTTCTAATTTTTCAACATAATTTTCAACAGCAGCAAGGGCAATAGTATCCCAATTAATTTCGGGATATTTCTTCATTCTTCTACTTAAATCATCAGGTAAAGAAAATTTCATATCTGTCATTTTATTTCTATAATGTAAATATGAATTATTATTTATTATTCTTCTGGGATTTCTTGTTTAATATATACATAAAAGTCTTATCTGTGAAAATGTATCGGAATATCCAATAAAATAGAATAACATAAGAGTAATTATAAAATATATTGAATGAACTCCTATTCCAATATATATAGCTTTATTACCTATTTTCATAAGATATTAACAAAAGCGCTCTATTATTTTAATTAATTTCTATTATATTAAGAGTTTTCATAAACGAGATTTTAATTCTTTTCTTAAATTACAGTATAATTTTAAGAAAAAACTTAACTTATTTTCTTGTTTATTTACAATATGGTAATTTTCGAAAAACTCGTTGATGGAATTTATCTTATTAAATCAGATGCTCAATTCAGATTCAAATGTAATGGTATTTTAATTAAAGATATCAATAATTCCGGGAAAATATTAATAGACTGCAATTTTAGCGAAAATGAAATTAAAGAATTATACAGAGAATTAAATAATCAAATAGATGCATATTTTTGCTCACATACTCATCTTGATCATGTTAATAATATACAAATTTATGAATATTTAGGAATTAAGATTTATTGTCCCATTCCAGAAGATAAATACCTATTAGATATGAATAATTTTTTACTCGCTAATGGAGCTATTGATTTTGGTGTTGCGGACTTGTTCAGTATGTTCATACACAAATTTCTTGAATTTAAAGAATTAAAATTTGTAATAGGATTTGATCCTGGAACTGAATTTAAATTTGGAAATATAATCTTAAAAACAATTCATATACCTGGACATTCGCCCGGACATACGGCTTATCAAATTGAGAATGAAATCAATCAGAGAAGAAAAATTTTATTTGCTTCCGACATAGGAATTGAAAAATACGGTGTTTGGTATGGGTTTAAATATTGTAATTTAAAGGTTGTTAGAAACTCTATTAAAAAATTGGAAAATATCTATTTAAATGATGATTTTATCCTCACTAGTGGTCATAGTCCGACTTTTTTCGAAAAACAACCAGAAATATTTAATGATATCTTAAAAAAGATCGAACAAAATGAGAAAAAAGTATTAAACATGTTTGATAAAAAAATACCAAAAAGATTAAAAGATGTTGCACTAAAGGGATTTTTCTATAACTTAAATGCAATTCCTGAGCGTATGAAAAAGATATATTATTTATGGGAGGGTTATATGATATTAAATCATATTCATGAGCTGGTAGAAGAGGGAAAACTTATTGAAATTGGTAATCAACAATGGATTTTGGGTTAATACTGACTCAGTTGGTCGAGTTTTCCTCCCCTTTTTAATTGGGAATATTTGTACCAAAAAAATAATTCTAATAATTAAAAGAAATCTAAATAGACTTCATAAAAAATAAAAAAAATAGATTAAATAACAACATACAAAATTTAAAAACAAACTAAATATCTGAAATATAAAATAACCAATCTCAAGACCCATCATTGAAAATGGCGTGAAAAAATAGGCAGAAATTGGAAAATACCTATACGGAAAGAGATAATTTGATTGATTATATAAATCATTAATATCTTTGATAATTATTTTACCCGCATGAAAATAGGTTAGAAAATCACACGTTTCAGAATATCCAGCAAAATAGAATAACATAAGAGAAATTATCAAATAAACACAATGAGTTCATATACCTACAAATAAAAATCTTTTATCCATTTTAATATATTATTAGCCCTAACCTTAATTTATTTTGTTTTTATTTGAAATAGATCTAATAAAAATTTTAGAAAATTAAAAAAAAAAAGAGAATTTAATATTTTTATTCTACACTTTCAACTTTTTCGACTTCTTCTACTTTTTCGACTTTTTCTCTCTTGCCGAATTTTTCTTGAATTATTACCAAAAGCCATGGTATAAGTAAAGTAACTGCTAATGCCAATATTACGTATTTAAAAAACTTCCAAATTTGAACATCTAAAGGTATTAGGCTTAAAACTAAATACAAAACAATTGTAATTGCAAGTCCTATAGCTAAATTGATAATTCTCTGTTTATTATCAAGGTCTTTCGGATTATAATGTATTTTTTCATTTTCGATTAAATAACCTACTGATAATCCGGTTAAAGCTCCACAAGCCCTTCCATAATCACCTAGACCCGTAGGAAAGATCAGCAACGCAACAATAAATAAAATCACAGGAATCGCTACAGCTAGTATTAGTTTTATTTTCAAATCAAATGTGTTTATTTTTTCAGTAACAAGTGGTTCTAAATTAATAAATAATAGCAAAAAGCTTATTCCGATTAATAATCCACCAACGATATCCTCAACATCATGAACTCCTATAATCTGCCTCGAAATTGCAACTATATATATTATAACTAGAAAAATCCAAGGAATATATTTATACCACTTCTCTTGTGCATAATTCTTTTGAGTATGAAATGCAAGATATCCATATGTTGCCGTGGAGCCTTGTGCATGTCCGGATGGAAAACCATAACCGTCAGCATTGGCTCTCATAGCATTTGATGCAGGTCTAGGATCCTTAAATATATCTTTTAAAAATGTGTCTAATAAACTCGATCCTAATAGAACAAGCATTAAATTCTTCGCAAATCGTTTATCATATATGAAAAATAAAGTTGCTCCTATCAAAATATAAACTAAAGCATCTCCCAAATAAGTGATGGCAGTAAAAATATAATATACAACATCATTGTTAATTAAAATATCTCCAAAATACGTGTTTAATCCTGTAACCATTAGCATAAGTCCGACAATAGCAATACCAAGCGTTATTTCGAGAATTAATATATATGTTTTTTTAGATAAGATTTCTTCTTCACTCAACGGTTTTCACCAATTTTTTTTTATAAAATATATTGAAAATTAATAGTAATATTATTTTCATTTTATTATAATACTACTGTCAATTTAATTGATAACCTACTAATAATCAAATGAAAAGTATATTGAATTTTTTGAATTTCTTTAAAAATTATAATAATAGAATTTTATATGATTTAATCAAGTTGATTTTATGGAGATAAAATATATGTTATCAGATATTAGACGAAGATGAGAGGTAAAAAATGATCAATTTCCCATTGATTTGGATTATATTTCCAATTGTATTAACTATTATTATCGTAATTTCATGGTTATTAACAAAGAGAGATAAATTAGAAAATAAAGTTTTGAGGAGTGGATTCGTAATAATAGGTGCTATCATCGGATTCCTTGCATTTATCTTACCTTTTTTTGAACAACCGAAATTTCAAGATATAATTTTAAATTATGTTATTGGAATACTCTTAACAGTGTTTGGTTTGATCGCACGTGTGTATCCAATGATTTATCTCCGGAGGAAAGGCACTACTACAGCATTGAGCAAGGTGACAGAAATAATCGACACTGGACCTTACGGAATAATTAGACATCCTCAATATTCAGGAAGAATCCTCTTAATAATTGGATGGTATCTTATTTGGGGATCGATCTTTTGTCTGTGTTTAGTCCCATTAATTGCTTTATTGACTGTTATACAAGCATTAATTGAAGAAAAGTATATTTTAGAAAAAAAGTTTGGCAATGCATATTTTGAATATAAAAAGAGAGTAGGTATGTTTATTCCAAAAAGAAGAAAACACTAGAAATTAAATTATTTCTAATATTAAAGCGCCTATTCTTTTCATAAATTTAATTTTGAATTAATCTAATGATCAAAAAAAAGAAATGTATTTTTTGTTGTTGCCTAAAATTAATGAAATCCTCATAGATTATAATTAATGGGATAAAAAGAAAACCGAAGGAATTCGGTATCTCTTTAAATTAAGTATAAGGAGGAGATCCCGTGCAATGATTTCACGAGAAGAGGGCGAATTTTGGGCCTCATTCGCGAAATGCGTGAGTCTATCCAATGTTTTAAAGTTGCGGGAAAAACCCGCCAAAGATACTTATTTTCCTTCACTATGAAATTATTTTTTAGAGTAATTAAATTTTATAAAACATATTATTGTTCGTATCAATCGTAAGACAAATAATTCTACAATAAAATTTCATTGCTTAATTAATTTAAATTCTCATTAATTGCATCTGATTTATAAAACATCTTATGTATAAGATTATCTGTTTTATCAAATAAGGGTTTTAGAATTTGATGTAATTGTTTTTGAATTTCCCATTTCGAAATCGAATTATTCATATTAGAGGTATATTTTTTGCATACTTCTTTTGATTTAAGAGTAGCAATTTTTCCGATTTCGCTTAGATTTTTATGGATTTTATTATTTTCATTGTATTTTTCTATTGGAAACTCTAATGCTTTTTTGAAAATATGGCGTGAGCTTTTTCTAATTTTGATTTGCTCGGAAAATATTGGAGAATTTAAAATAGCTGCTAAATAATAAGCTTCATTAATATTAGTTGTATCAAGAAAGCTCAGATCACCTGTAATAATATAGTCGCCAGTGATAACTGCTGCGTTTAACATTGAGCCTGAATTGTTATAAACCACTTTAATATCCAAAAATTGTCTTTTATTTAGCAATTTACCCCATCGATTTAAGTTTTCCATTAAGGATTTATGTTTAGTAGTATTTTTTTTATATTTCAAATATTTTTCATTCATTAATTTGTAAAATGATGAGCCATATTTTGATAAAGACCTTGGGTTCCATGTTAAATTATATTTCTCAATGGGCAAGAAGACGTTGTAAGTATGAAAGATATTAAATTTTACCAATTCAGTACTTTTTGCACATTTAAAGATATATTTTTTTTCAATAATTTGATTTTGGTATTCTATCTTATTCCAAGGAGATTTTGCTTTTTTGAGAATTTTTTTATCCACATTAATAAGAGCCAATGTATTGGATTTCTTTTTGAACTTTATAAATATAAGATTTCGCGGGTTTAAGTCGGCTCCTTTATGAAATAAGTCAAAATAATGAGATTTGGCATATGGATACATTTTATTTTTAATTTCTTTTGAAATTAGTTTTTTCACATAAAATTTTCTGCTTTTTTCGACAACTGTATAAGGTACATAGATATCCTCCTTCAATTTCACAATTTTAAAAGTAGAATTTGATTTTTTAAAATCAAAATGTTCGACGGGTATTTCTCTTTGCTCAAGTTCTTCCCTACTTTTATTGCCATCTAGTTTATCTTTAATTGCAAATAAACAAATAAAACCTACATTAAAGATTTCTTTAGTAAATGTCCAGATTTTAATATTTTTAAACCCACGGAATGTTCTAAATCGGTCATTATGACTTCCTGTGATAATTCCAGAGGTTATAACAAAAAAGATTTTACCTTTATTTTTCAAGTAGAGATTACGGCATTGATAAAAGAAGACAGCAGATAAATCTAAATTCAGAATATTCTTAGGAGATGGTTTGATTTGTAAATTTTCGACTAGAATTTTTAATTTATTTTGTTCTTCTAAAGATTCTAACGAGCTATATGTCAGCCAAGGTGGATTTCCGATTATTAAATCGAATTTATTATCGATATTTTCATCTGGAAATAATGAATCACGCAATTCTAAATTTATTTTACAATGTGGAATTAAATCCTTGATTAATAGGAAAATATTTATTTTGGAAATAAATACTGCAAATGGGTTCAAATCGTATCCGTAAATGTTGTTAATCGCTGATATTTGATTCTTTAAGGGAGTATCTTTTGATGTAATATGCTTAATTAGCTCAATAATGAAAGTACCAGAACCACAAGCCGGGTCTAATACCTTTTCCCCAAGATCATAGGATTTGATAATCATTTTTCTGGCAAGATAAGAAGGAGTGTAGAACTCCCCCATTGAATGCCTTAAAGTAGCAGAAATCAATTCTTGATAAATATGATGGAATAAATCCTCTCTAACAACATCATCTTCGGGAATTGAATTATACATTGAGGTAAGATTTAATAATAATTGATTAGCATACTCATCTACATCTTTGCTGCTATTATTTATACTGTTAAATATCCAATTACTAAAAGATTGCTCAAATTCATTAAAATAAAGAGAATAATCACTTAAATTTTTCAAAATGTTTTTAAAATCATTAATTTCAAAATTAGGAGTATTTAAAAAAATTCTCTCTAAAATAATTTTTAGCAAAATAAATAAATATGAATGAGTAAGAAATAATTTATAATCACAATCTATTTCATTATAAATTTTAATAAACTTTTCTTTCCAATCATAAAAATACTTACTCTTATGGATGTTAAATAAATTAAATAATCTTTCCAAAATGTAGATATTAGATTTGAAAATTAGTGAATTTGCACCAAACAATTGATTTATTAATTCTGCAGAAAGTTTATCTTTTTTAATCAAAGCGATTTCCTTTAATTTATAAAACTAATAAAAGTTTTTATGATCTTATAAAATTATAGTCTCCAATTTTGATTAAATTAAACGAAAATTTATATGTATGTAATACATATTTACATATATGAGAACAAATATTATAATTGACGATTCTCAAAAAGATAAATGGTGGGAAATAAAAAAGGAAGCTGCAAAACGAAACATGAAAATTGGAGAATATTTAATATTTTGCCATGATATTCGGAAGAAAATGAAAGAAAAAGAGAATCTAAAGGAATTATTAAAATCACCTTTATCTGGAGGAAAGAAAGGGATTGATGCTATAGAAGCCACTAAAAGTATGTGGAAGATATGAGATGAGGGGATTTGACTCAAACATTATTGTTTATGCACTAAACAGTGATTTACCTGAATATAAATATTGTGAGCCTTTAATTAAAAGACTCGCAATTGGTGAAGAAATAGTATCAATTTCAAGTATAGTATTTATGGAGAGTTATCACGCATTGGTGTATAAATATAAATTTCCCGCATTAAAAGTAAAAAAAAGATTGACTGCTATTCTCGAATCTCGAAATGTCGTAGTATTGGAAATTACAATAAAAACAATTCTTTATGCGTTTGAAATAGCAAGTCATTATTATATTGGAGGGCGTGATTCTTTGATTGCAGCAAATTTATTAGAGAATAATATTAAAGAAATATATTCTCATGATGGTACTTTTGATGCAATAAAAGAAATTATAAGAATTGACCCTGTAAAAAGTAATTAGAAAATCAGAGAAATTTAAGTTGATTATATAAATATTAATATTTAAAAAGAGAATTTTTATAATCTATTTTTTTGGTGATTTGTATTATAGAAAAGTTCAAACTCTGCGAATCGGTAAAAAATGGATTTAAATTTGGTTGTCAGATATGCGGAAATTGTTGCAAAGGTAAAAAAAAAGGTTATATTTTTATTTACAAACTTGATTTAGAGAAACTATTTGAATATTTTAAATGTACAACTGAAGCGGAAAAATGTGAATTCGCAAAAAAGCATTTAGAGATTATTTCGCAAAAGTTTGTTTATAAAGATAATAATACAGATGTAAAAAAGAACTATTATTATGATACTCTTGTCTTTAAGTTAGTTGGAGAAAATGAAGAGTGTTGTTTTCTTGGAGAGAAAAATATGTGTAAAATTTATTCAGTTCGGCCTTTTCAATGCATTTCATATCCAGTTTGGCGGATAATCCTTACCATAAAGAAAAATTGGAATGAAAATTTAAAAAAATGTAAAGGAATTAATATCACTAATGGAGAATTTTTCTCTAAAAAAAGGATTTTAGATATTTTAAAGAAAGAATTTCAATTAGAAAAGGACTTTTTCTTAGAGATGAAAGCTCATAATTTCAAAATAAAGGAAGTTTATTCATTTTTAAGAAATATCAATAAAGATTAGAAAAAGATATTATTTACCATGGAACTTTCTTTAAATCGAGATAATATGCAACAACATTTGAAAAGATCGCAACTAACGGAGTTGAGATAAAAATAAAAATTATAAAATACCATGGTATGGGAAAAATCGGATACACTATAATAATTGAGAACGCAATAAAATCTAATTGATCTATCAAAAAAATTTGTCCACCTCTTTCTTTTCCCATTCGTCTTTTTATAAAACTACCAATTAAATCTCCAATTGGTGCCCCTATACTCATAAGAAGGATTCTTAAGAGAAAATTATTAAATTTATCTCTAATTTCTACAAAAAAGAGTATATCCTCTTGACTAAAAAGCTTTAAAACAGTTTTGCTAAGTTCAAATTGATATATTGTAATGTCAGCAAGAGGAAAGTATATAAAAGAGGTAATCAAACAGATTAAGAAACTAAAAAATATTCCAATAATAATACCATTCCAAGTTTTTCCATCACCAAGAATTCTCTTGTTAGTATTTTTCCACATTCGACCTCCATCAATAGGATAAAGTTTTACTGGAAATTTTCCAGCAAATGTCATACACGCATTACTGAGAAAAGCTGGTAATAAGCAGAAATATGTCAAACCCAGAAGAACTAACCAATCAAAAATTGAAAAAATAAATACAACTAAGCAGAAATGGGTTATAAAAAGAATTCCAAAAAGAATTATATATCTTTTAAGCCACATAAGATCTTCTTGCTTTAGATTCGGATCACTAAATATTTTTTCTAAAATAGAATCAAATCCTTTAAGTTATTGGAAGTTATATAAATTTTAATTAAGAATACAATATAGAAAGTTTATTAATTATTTTTAAAATTAAGTTAATAATATTTAACTATTATAGAAAATAAATTAAATGTTTTATTATTCAAATTATTGTTTATAATTAGAAGGGGAAAAATTTGAAAATCGGGTTATTCGTCTGCGACTGTGGAACTAATATAGCTGGTGTATTAAATATTGAGGATATA